>Ga0182015_10004227_pt1 | contig 15597 bp, 15 predicted proteins | sample 712P3MmetaG_FD_120478 | JGI IMG/M metagenome (GOLD analysis project Ga0182015, IMG submission 120478) | Permafrost microbial communities from Stordalen Mire, Sweden - 712P3M metaG | ecosystem: Environmental > Terrestrial > Soil > Wetlands > Permafrost | place: Sweden: Stordalen | collected... | reverse complement strand
GAGATCGGTTGCTCCGAGATCAGAAGGATGCCATGCTTGGCCAAATCCTGGGCCAGAGACTCGGCATCCCGCTGAGCTTCTTCGGACTTTACTTCGAACTCGGAGCAGATGCGGCGTTCGACGATTTCAGCGAGTGGAGTGGTGCCATCGGCCGCCTTCCACAGAATGGTCGCGGTCGGGTTTAGCGTAAACAGCGTCGAGCCCTGGCCGGACATGACCAGCATTTCTTCGCCCAACATGCGGGCTGCGATTCGCGGACTGCGTGCAACGTAGAGTTTCATATTTATCCAATCAGCTCCCAGACACGGGCATCCGGCACAAAGGTAAGCCGGTGAACCGGCACGCGATGGACGAAGTCGCACGCAGCCTGAAATGCGCAGTGCACCATTTCCTGATCCTCGGCAAAGAAAAGCATGTTGGCCAGCAGTTCACGCCCGGCATCGGCGGCAGCCACGGGCTCGATGCGATTCTCCGGTCCCTGCGCCAGCAGATAAAGCGCTGCCACCGGCGCCGAGGCATTCTCGCCCAGCTTCGCCAACTCTCCAGTGAAAGGCGTTCCGTACGCAATGTACCCGGCGTCTTGCTCCGGCTGCTTGCGGACGTACGAGATCTCGTCGGTAAGAAGTGTGGCATCGGCTGGGGCGAGGCGCGAGATCGTCGTCTTCCCTGCTCCCGAGACCCCGGCAAACAGGAACGCTTTCCCGTTGCGAATGGCGCTGGCGGAGTGCAAGAGGAATCCGCCCTGCCTGGCCAGCACGAGCGTATGCACGATGCGCAGAACGGCGTCGATGGAATATGGGTTTGCGGTCTGGTGAATGCTGCCGCGGCGCGTCACAGGCTCCCACTCAGCGTGAAAATCGCCGCGCTGCAGCAACCAGCGGCCGGAGCGGTAGGTTACGCTCAAATCCGCGTCTGGATCGCAGAATGGAGGCACGGTCAGTTCCACATCGAAATCGTATTCCGCACGTCCCTCATCGCTTACAAAACCGGCATAGCGGTTCTGCAAAATCTCAAGGAAATCCGAGTCGGTCGTGTTTACCCGGACGGGGACGCCGCCGATGGCAATCACCACGCTGTAGCGTTCGACTTGTGTTGCTAGTCCTGGCACGGAAGAACCGATTCCCTTGGAGCCGATTTCTCTGAAATACAAACCATGCGATGCAGATAGACGAGGGCGCGCGCCACAGGAACGGAGCGACGGACAATCTTTGCTGTCAGACGCTGGACCGTTCTCACCTCCGCGGGCACTGCGATCAATTTTCCCCCTCTGATCAGGTAAGCAACCCGGCCCAGCAACTCATTCTCGGCTACAGGACGATCCGGTACGGGCAGCGCGTCGCCCTGCGTAATCCATTGCGGATTCTGAGAATCACCGGCCGTGCCAATCACACGATGAGCGCACAGCTTGCCATGCCGCCCGACAACCACGACATCTCCGATGCGCACTCGATCGTGCATCACCCGCTCGACGACCAGCGTATCCCCGGGCCAGACTGTCGGAAGCATGCTCCAGCCGCTAGCGGGAAATCGAAGTTGACCAAACGAACGCAAGACCTCACTGGCCAGTTCGCATTTCAAGGCGGTGGCAGTATCCCTCGTGGCGTTCCGGGCCAAGCTCATGACACCTTCGTCGGAGGGTTGAGCACGCAATTGGATTGGTCACTGTTCTTGCTACAAGAAAGTGCTGAGGTCACGAAGACCTGTTCGTAACGAAAGCGCGGCTTCTCGTAAGCTTTCTTCTCGATTGCCGCAGGAAGCGGCTCTTCGCTGGATGAATGATTCGTACTCATAATGATGGTTCCTCGTTTAATGCAATGCCGACTGCGATGCCTGCACCGCGCATCCGCCTGTGGTCGCCGAAGTGGTACAAGTCTGGCTGCTCAGAGTGGAGAAGTATACCTGAGAAGCTCCGGCCTGCGTCACCGGGCTTACGGTGTTGTCGATGATAATGCCGCTCGTCCCTCCGGCTGCGGGCATGGCAGCGGTTCCGATCGCGCCAACGTTCGTCCATTTGACGGTGTTGTCGGTCGTGACCCCACTCGCGTTCGCTTTAAACGCCGGAATCGTTGCGCCGGAAGTGCCGGCTGTTGTTACCAACTCAATGTTCCCAGCGGGGTCGAGGATAATGGCCCCCTTAGCGTAGGCATGGGTTTTTATCCAGGCGGCCGGGGTGAAAGCGGAGAGCAGTCCCTGATCCAACCAGTGCACCGTGCCGTCGTCCGTCGTGTCTCCGGCAATCGTCTTCCAGGTTGGAGCCGTGGCGCCCGACGTGCCAGCCTTACTCACGACCTGCATCTGGAGGTGGCTGTCGAGCACTTCCTGACCGACCACATAAGCTGCTGACGCCTTCCAGGGCGTGTCCTTGAAGTTGAAGGCGCATCCGCCCGCGGCGCACTCAGACGACACTCCGTTCGCTTGTGCACTCTCAAAGATCCATTCCGTTGCGCCACCCGTGGCATTCGGATTCAGGATATCGGTCACGGGAGAACACGGCGTAGTGCTGTTGGAAAGAGGTGACAGAGCGGTTACGGTGCCGAAAACACCAGCCTTAATGGGGACTTGATACAGGATTGGAGGCCCTCCGGTGTTGCCGCAGACATAAAGGTTTCCGGTGGCGTTCACAGAATCTTGGTAGGTACTGTCAAAGGCGCCAATATACATTGGACTCGGATTGGGTGTTGTTCCGAAAGGAACGCTATCTCCGACCACCACCTTCGACCCCACGCCGCCAGCGAAACTGGCGGTGAGTTCGTAGACCGCAGCGCAAGCAGTAGTCCCCCCTGTGCAGTCAGTCGTGCCGTCGCTCGACGCGAACACGTACACCAGCCCGAAAGTGGAATCCACGATGGGGCCTTCGACAATCCCTACGCCAAAGTCCAACTGCCCGGACTTGGTTACGGCGGCCGTTTTGGAGTTGACGCGATACAAGAACCCGCCTGCGTCCCCTACAAACACATTCCCCGACACAGAATCGTGAACTGGATCGCTGAGAGGGCTGGGGTCAGTCGGATTTACCTGTACCGGCCATCCGCCGGTCCTCACCTCAGCGAGGGGCCCTGTGAATACCGGCGTGAACTTATGGAGGAAACCAAGGTCATCCCCCACCCAGGCTGTGTCATCACTGTTGTAGTCGTAGAAGGGGGATGAAGCGGTGAAGGCGGGCCCGCCCAAGGAATTGGTAAGCTGAATGGCGGTCATGCAGGGTGCCGTGCAAGTCGTGTACGAGGTGGCGGATACCGAAGCAAGGGTCTTCGGGCTGGTGACACTTTCCGTCGCAGAAGCCGCCCATTTCAGCAAAACCAAGTACGCCTCCTCGCCTGCATTGGTTTGCACAAACGCCACTTGCTTGCCGTTGACCGAGAACACGGGAGAAGTCAGGATCTGGCCGCCGGTGTTGTAGGACCAGTAAACCGAGGGCACGGTGCCGCCGCAGCCGGAATAGAGGTTGTCGTAGGCCACAATGCTGGCTTGCGTGGTCGATCCTTCAAGGCCGGTGCTGTAGACAACAAAATCGGGCTGCGCGGCAGTGCCGCAGTTGGCGGTGGTACCTAGAAACGAGAACTTCGCGGGATAGTTCGAAGCGCCGACGCTGGCCCCGCTGCCCATGCTTTCCTGCCAATCCCGATTCAGTCCTTGATTCTTGCCACGGCGCGACACGTTCGCACCACGCCCCAACTCCAAAGCAAGGTCATCACGACTCTCCGCCGCCGGCAACATCACCGGCAATGCGTTGCGATAGAACTGCTGCCAGTAGCGAGGATCCTGCTGCACCCGCTCGGCCTGTGCCGTCGTTGCTGGTCTGGAAAAGATCAGATGGCGATGGCTCCAGTCGGTGGGCACCGGGATAGTCGCCTCCGGGCTCTGAGCAGCCTGGCCAAACAGGGCTGGAGACAAAGTGAGGACTCCGAAAATTGAGACACCCAAGCGCAGTAGAAGCTGTTGGTTCGTTCTCATTTTTCTCCCTGACGCTTGAGGACAAGTGAAAACCGCCGGAACTTAAGCGGTCGACATCAAAACCTTCCGCCCGTATGCACTTGGACTCTTGGCTGGAAAATAATCATACACCCGGGTGTTTTGAGAGAATCCCGAAAGTTTGCCCGTGGGGGAGAAGATTTCCACAGACATTTCCACTCATGCCGCGGAGCGTGCAGCATGAAAGGCGCGTCGCTTCGAAAAGCGCAGCAGCGGGACCAAGCCTCGAATCAAGCCGGGAGCGTAGATGTAGGAATCTGCTGCGCGCGATTGCGAAGCTCCTCGAACAGAACGGTGCTCAAGTAGCGTTCTCCGAAAGACGGCAAAACCACCACGATCAGCTTTCCCGCATTCTCCTGGCGCCGCGCCACTTGCAGGGCGGCGAAAACCGCGGCTCCAGAAGAAATTCCCACAAAAATGCCTTCTTCCAAAGGCAGCCGCCGCGCCGTGCGAATCGCGTCATCGTTGCTGACCTGGATGATCTCATCAATGAGGTCGGTGCGCAGGATGCTGGGAACAAAACCCGCGCCGATCCCCTGAATCTTGTGCGGACCGGGTTTTCCGCCGGAGAGCACCGGACTTTCCGCCGGCTCAACTGCGATGGCTTTGAACGAGGGTTTCTTCGGCTTGATGTATTCGCTGACGCCGGTGATAGTTCCACCAGTGCCGACGCCCGAGACCAGAAAGTCGACTCGCCCGTCGGTGTCATTCCAAATTTCGGGGCCCGTGGTCTCGAAGTGAATCTTGGGATTGGCCGCATTGTCGAACTGCTGCAGCATGTAACTGTTGGGAGTGTTCGCCAACAACCCCTCCGCTTTGAGGATCGCTCCCTTCATCCCCCGAGGACCGGGGGTAAGAACAATTTCCGCACCGAAAGCCAGCAGCAGCACCCGACGTTCCAAACTCATGGTTTCCGGCATCGTTAGAATCAGTTTGTAGCCCTTGACGGCCGCCACAAAAGCCAGGCCGATGCCGGTATTGCCGCTGGTGGGCTCGATCAACACGGTCTTCCCCGGCTGAATCTTGCCCGCGCGCTCCGCCTCGCTGATCATGCTCACGCCAATGCGGTCCTTTACGCTGCCCACCGGATTTTGGCTTTCCAGTTTGGCCACCACGTCGGCCACGCAGCCTTCCGTGACCCGGTTGAGACGCACCAGTGGAGTGTGGCCGATCAGTTCGGTAACATCGTTTGCAATTTTCATGGTCAGGTCTGCCCTTTCCCGGGTTTTGCGAGACTACCTTGTTGGGGGTTCAGACTCGCAATAAGGCGAGTAACACTACGAACATAATCGCCCTATTAGCCCGAACGCAAGCCGCGGCGGGAAGGTCGAGGATTTGGCGTAAGCAAGTGGGAAACAGCGGTCCTAAAACCTTCACTGTTCTCTACGGAATCGTGGGCTGTTCTCTATAGGATCTACCGGCAAGAACGCTAATGTCCCTGCCTTCAGGCAAAATGTCGGGGTTTCGAGCCGAGGCTGACGTCTGCGGGGCCGGTTAGCCCGGCGAGCCAGCCACGGTCGAAATTTTACGCTGTCCGGGGCCCCATAAACAGGTGCGCCACAAAAAATATAACGGCGAAAAGCAGCAGCAGATGGATTAACCCGCTGGCTACATGGAACATCAGAAAGCCACCAGCCCACAGAATGAGCAGCAGCAACGCAATCACGAGGAAGGGTCCAAATCTCATTTTCCGTCTCCTAAACGCTCTTAACGTTAGCCCCGCAGTATCGAGTCTGTAGGGGTTACTTCGTGATTTATACGTTGCGTCCTCGCGAAAGCATATCGGCAGAAGGCTGTAAATCGACGGGGCCAAAGTAGTAGGAAGAGTGCTGCTAACACGCATCGTGCAAACACAATCTTCGCCTCCCACTTGGTCGTCCGACTGCGGGATGCTTCCTCGATGAGGCCTCGCATTCCTGGTTTGCGGCGGCGGCGGAAAGCCGTCGCCACATCCTCGCTGCAGATCCCATGCAACCTCCTAGCAGGGTTTGACCACCAACGATTGTCTCTGCTGACGCCGTGGGGACTGGCACCACAGCACAGTTGCGCCCGGAGGAAGAGACTTATGAAGGATGCAAAGAAAGACAAGTGTTCTCATGACAATTGCAGCTGTCAGGCAGCGGCCGACAGCAAGTACTGCAGCCCCTATTGCGAAGCCGCAAAGGGAACAGCTGAAATTGCATGCGGCTGCGAGCACTCAACCTGCGCGGGCAAAGTGTCGCCGGTGTAAATATCCGCATCGCTGCATTTGCGGTTCTGGCCCACGTGGCACGACTTGTCAGACATTTCACTCACTCCGAAGAATTAGCACAGGTTGCACTGGAGTCATGCTTTGGCCCGCTCCAAAGAGTTTGCGGCCTTTTCGAAATCATTGATGCTCATCGCTTTTGTGCTGGCGGTGGCGGCATTATTTTTCGGCCGCCAGATCTTTATTCCACTGGCATTGGCCGTGGTGTTGAGTTTCCTGCTTACTCCGCTCGTCGTTCTGCTGGAGAAATGCCGCGTGGGACGTGTTCCGGCAGTGTTCATTGTGCTGGCTCTCTCCTTCGCAGTGGTCGGCACTGTAGGCTGGGGAGTCGCTGGTCAATTGGTAGAGATCATGGTTCACACTCCGGACTACAAGGCCAATCTAGATACTAAAATCCAATCACTTCGGGCTACGAGGGGCGGAAACCTAAGCAAGGCCACCGCCACCGTGCAAGAGCTGAACAAGGAACTCGCCGCAGTCCCCGGGGAGTTTTCTTCGGGCCACGTTCAAGACAAAGACGCGGGAACGGCTCGCGCAGTCCGCCCGATTTCCGTCCAGGTTGCCACGCCTCCATCGAGTTTAGTCCAGGATTTCCGCGCGCTGCTGGGGCCCCTCGCAGGCCCAATCGAGACGACGGCCATCGTAGTAATTTTCACAGTATTCATGCTGGTCAAGCGGGAAGATTTGCGCAATCGAGCTATTCGGCTGGCGGGCCGGGGCCAGTTGAACCTTATGACTCAGGCCCTGGATGATGCCGGCCGCCGGCTCAGCCGCTATCTCTTGCTGCAATTCATGGTCAATGCGGGTTACGGCCTCTTGTTTGGAGTGGCACTCTACTTCGTCGGAGTGCCTCACGCCCTGCTTTGGGGCGTTTTCGCAGCGCTCTTGCGCTTTGTACCATACATCGGCACCCTGATCGCCGCGGCTTTGCCTATCGCGATGGCGCTAGCTGTTTTCCCTGGTTGGCGCCAGGCTGGGCTGACCTTTGTGGTGTTCTTGGTCTTAGAGTTGACGGTCTCTAACATCATTGAGCCCCTTCTCTATGGCGCCCACACCGGCATTTCGTCACTGGCCATCCTTGTGGCTGCCGTTTTTTGGGCGACGCTGTGGGGACCCGTGGGACTGATCCTGTCTACGCCCCTCACTGTCTGTCTGATGGTGCTGGGGCGTTATGTTCCGCAGTTGAGTTTTCTCGAAATAGTGCTGGGGGACGAACCTGTCCTGCCAACAGAGCAGCAGTTCTATCAACGTCTTTTGGCCATGGACCAGGAAGAAGCGAGAACAATCGCGGAAAGCCATCTCAAGGACAATCCTCTGGAAAGCCTCTACGAATCAGTTTTCATTCCAGCTCTCAGGTTGGCGGAACAGGATCATCACGTTGACGGCCTCGATGACGACACCAGAAGGTTCATGCTGCAAAGCACAAAGGAACTGATTGACGATCTCGGGGATCAACTCGCAGACGAGGGGCCATCTGCGAGCGCAGAGAATGACCCGTGCCGCCAATCCATCCGAGACGAGAGCGCGGGATTAAACGCAAATATTGCGTGCGTGCCGGCCAGGAGTGGTCCGGATGAACTGGTCGTGGTCATGCTGGCGCAACTGCTTCGGCACGCCGGGTTTAGCGCTCACGAGCTGAAAGCGGGAACAATGGAAGACACGTTGGCTGCAATTTCGCAGCACGGGTACAACATTGTCTGTGTATCTTCTCTTCCGCCCTTTGCCATCGGGCAGACCCGTGCGCTCTGCAAGAGATTGCAGGCTGGCATTCCCAGTGTAAAGGTCATCGTGGGTTTGTGGAACCTCGAGGGCGGCGTTCCCGGGGCTCGGGAACGACTTGGAGCGGGTTGTTTGAGTGTGGTCACAACCACCCTGACGGACGCGCTCGAACAAGTTCGGCAAGTCGCCAATTCTGCGACCGCGGCGGAGGCACTTGCCGGCCCGGGGTGAAGCCTGGCGCTTGCCTGAGAGTGTCCAGGTCTGGCGCCGGCACTACCAGGGGATTGGTACTCCATGAGACGCTTTGCTGGCCGTCTATCGGTTCTGCTTCTTTCGGTATAGCCATTCCGCAGTCGGTTCAAAAATCCATGGTTTGGCACCGATCATGGCTACTTCCTTGTGACCGCCTGCGTTGGGCTATCATAAGAAAGTGAATTCCAAAGTAAATTTGCTAACCGTCTATATGAATACTAGTCGCGCGCTGCGGGCACTCGCGAACGATCGCAGACTGCAAGTCTTAAGCTGGCTCAAGGACCCGATTAAGCATTTCCCGCCACAAGTGGACGGCGATTTGGTGACGGACGGTGTGTGCGGGGTGCTGATCGCCCGCAAGCTGGGCGTCAGTCAGCCGACCGCGAGCGAACATCTCAAGATCTTGTGCCAGGCCGGGCTGATTCGTCCCAAGCGGATTAAGAAATGGATCTTTTACAAGCGAGATGAGGCCAAAATCGATCACTTGAAGAAGATGGCCTTGGCGAAGCTCTAGGAGAAATGCTCCCGCGATAGCCGGCGCGTTCGGAATCCGCCCACCCCAGCACATTTCCGTCCAAAAACTTTACAAAGAAACCATTTTATGTGACAATAGTTCGTCACTTAGCTAAGTGTTATTTATGACTATCTAGGTTGATGAGAGAAAAGACGAACAAAATCACAGTTTGAGATGTGAGGAGAAGATGGTGTCCATATACGAAAGGCTCGACGCTCTCAACATCGCACTTCCAAAGCTCACATTGCCGGTGGCAGCTTTTGTGCCCTTCCTGCGCAGCGGCAACTTAATTTTCCTGGCTGGCCATATTGCCAAAATCGACAGCAAACCGTGGGTTGGCCAGTTGGGCTCGAATCTCTCTACCGAGCAAGGAAAAAATGCGGCGCGTGCTGTGGCCATCGATCTGATGGGCACGCTTCATGCGGCGGTGGGCGACCTAAACCACATCCAGCGCATCTTGAAGCTGATGGTGCTCGTGAACAGCACTCCCGCATTTACCGAACAACACCTGGTGGCCAATGGGGCGTCGGAACTCTTCGCGCAGGTATTTGGAGATATCGGAATGCACGCTCGCAGCGCCTTCGGAGCGGCTCAACTTCCGTTTGGATCTTGTGTGGAAATTGACCTGATCGCGGAGGTTGACGCTTAATGTCCCAGGCAAAATCTTACCGCTACCTGGTCGTTGACGTCTTCACGACGGAGCCCTTCGCGGGAAATCCGCTGGCGGTCTTTCCAGACGCGTCTGAACTTGACGGGATTACCATGCAAAAGATCGCCCGGGAACTCAACTTGGCGGAAACCGCCTTCGTGCTTCCGGCAACGCGCAAAGATTGCGCGGCACGCGTGCGCATATTTACGCCCGCCAAGGAAATGGCATTCGCCGGACATCCCACAGTTGGCACTGCGTTTGTGCTGTTGCAAGAAGAAACTGTCTCGCGAGGCAGCAGCGCTTTCATTCTGGAAGAGGAAATCGGCCCCATCCCGCTTCGAATTGAAGGAGGCCAGCGCCCGCTTATTTGGTTGCGCATGCCTCCGATTCGCGAAGGCAGATGCTATGACTCCTCTCTCTGCGCAAGAGTGCTGGACCTGGAACCTCAGGACCTGCTTCCAATGAAGCCTCAACTGCTGAGCGCGGGCAATCCCACGCTGGTGGTTGCCGCGAAAGATAAAGCAGTCGTCGATCGCGCATGGCTTGATTTGGCCGGTTTGAAAACTCTAAAGGGAGCGGAGAGCGAGTCCTTCTGCGTCTTCTTGTTTACGCCAACCCCTGACGGGGCGTATTCCCGGATGTTTGCGCCTGAATACGGAATTCCAGAAGATCCAGCGTCCGGGAGTTGCATGGGCCCCTTGGCAGTTCTCATGATGCGGCACGGCCTTATTCCGAATGCTGCGGGAACGCGCTTCGTGAGCGAACAGGGAACGGGTCGTCGCAGCTTGCTACATGTAGAAGTTCAGGGAAAGGAAGCTGCAGACGGAATCTACGTCGGTGGTTATGTCACGCCAATTGTAGAGGCCGTCATGAAGATAGGTTCTCATTAGGACGCAAGCAGGAATTAAATCTGCCCGCAGTCCGCACCGCACAGAAGGAGGCGGTATGAATTGGTCACCATGCCGATGCATGCCCATCGGCGGCGTGTCATCGCCGCTTTGCGGCCAGCGATAAATGGCGGAAGCGAGTGGGAGTCGAACCCACCGGTGACGGGGTAACCCGCCGCCCGCCGGTTTTGAAGACCGGGATGATCACCGGACCACATGCGCTTCCAGAAAGTTCCCGCTACTTTGGCTGGGGCACGATGCGCAGATACGGTTTGGGTGACTTCCATCCTCCGGGGTACTTCTGTTGCGCTTCCTCGTTCGACACTGAGGGCAGAATGATGACTTCGTCGCCCTGCTTCCAATTCACTGGAGTAGCAACTTTATGCCTGGCGGTGAGCTGCATCGAATCAACGACTCGAAGTATTTCGTCGAAATTCCGGCCGGTGCTCATAGGGTAACTCAGCTGGAGTTTGATTTTTTTATCCGGACCGACGACGAATACGGTGCGCACAGTGGCATTGTCCGCCGCGGTGCGTCCCTCGGAGGTATGTCCGCTCTCGGCCGGCAACATGCCATAGAGCTTCGCAATCTTGAGCTCGGGGTCGCCGATCATCGGGTAGTTCACTTTGGCGCCCTGAGTCTCCTCAATATCGGCGGCCCACTTGCCGTGGCTGCTCACGGGGTCCACGCTCAGGCCGATAATCTTGGTGTTCCGCTTGGCGAATTCGGGCTGCAGGCGCGCCATGTAGCCAAGTTCGGTGGTACATACGGGAGTGAAATCTTTGGGATGGGAAAACAAAATCGCCCAGCCATCGCCAATCCATTCATGAAAGTTGATCGCGCCTTGCGTGGTTTCGGCAGTGAAATTCGGGGCGACGTCATTGATGCGGGGGATTCTGGCGGTTTCGGTTGCCGTCTCGGTACTCATGTTTTTCTCCTCGTGAACTTGATTCGCTCAAAATCATGAAATACCCAGCTTTCAAATTCGGGTGAATGTCGGATGAAAACGAAACCCACCCATTTCGCTGGGTGGGTTTGGAAGAAATCTTGTTCGCTCCCTACCCACACGCCAGCGGACACATGCAACAACAGCACATGACGCAGGCATTGGAGGGGCTAAACATGTCGTTAGAATAGAAGCCCGCAGTGACCCTGTCAACCCGGAGATGGCCAGCAGCGGCGTTTCAGCGGTTTGTTCCGGGGCCTGGATGGTGGCGCACGGCGTGGCTAAACCCGACGAGCGGGTCCTCCTTGAGCAGGGCGTAGTGATGAAGCGGCCCAGCCGGATTTTCGTCCGCGCCTCGCAAAGCGATAACCGGATAGTTAACGTACGTGTGGGCGGACACTCGGTTGAAATCATGCGCGGCGAGGTTTTTCTTTAGGAGGCCGTGTGCAAGCACGTGCAGAATCGCACCTTTCGCAATCTCGAAAAAAGTCAATGGCAAAAATCTGCCATTTGCTTCGGCGGTACTTTACAGTATTGGTCATTTGCCGTTAGCATCGCTTCGCTCTTCTATTCTTCGTGAACAGAGAAAATTTCCGCTTGTCTCCGGCGTACAACGGCGGCTTGCGGATATGGACGGTGAATGAAACCTAAGCGCACGATCCTGTGTGTTGACGACAACGAACAGTCCCTTTCCTATCGCAAAATCATGCTCGAGACCCGCGGCTACCGCGTGGCGAGCTTTTCCCGCGGCGAAGAGGCCCTGGAACGTTTCAAGCAGGGGGGCATCGATCTGGTGGTCACCGACATGGCCATGCCCGGACTGGACGGTCCGCAACTGATCGCAGCCATTAAGAACCTGTCAGCCCATGTCCCGGCAATCCTCATTTCAAGCAAGGCTCGCATCTACGATCATGAATCGCAAGCCGACGTATTCCTGGCCAGGGGGATGTACGCGCCGGCGGATCTTCTGGAACGAATCCGTTTGCTTCTGGTGCGTAAGCGCGGACCCAAGCGAATGCAACAGAGAGCGGCGCCATTGCCCCAGCGGCAGGGAGTGGCGTGATGCGGCGGTTCGATGCCGCCACTCTCTCCAATTCCTATCGTGTAAGATCAAGGCTGGCATGGGCGCATTCATCGAGGCGATTGATCTTCACAAAACCTATCGCGTGGGAAAGATCGACGTGCCCGCGCTCCGTGGCGTCTCCTTCAGCGTGCAAAAAGGAGAATTCGTCACCGTGGTCGGCCCCTCCGGCAGTGGCAAGTCCACACTGTTCTACCTGCTCGGCGGCTTAACGCGCGCCGATTCCGGCAAAGTAATCATGGCTGGGGACGACTTCGCCGCGCTCTCCGACGCCGAGCGCACGCGCATGCGCAAGCGCAAAATCGGCTTCGTATTTCAGAAATTCAATCTGCTGCCTACGCTCGATGCCCGTTCCAACATCGCCATCGCACAGGAAATTTCCGGCAATGGCAACCGCGATCCAGCATTCTTCCTCCGCATTTGCGATTTATTGGGACTCACCAGGCGCCTTAACCATCGCCCGTCCGAGCTTTCCGGGGGCGAGCAACAACGGGTAGCCTTGGCTCGCGCTCTCGTCAACAAGCCCGCAATCGTGCTGGCAGACGAGCCCACGGGCAATCTGGACACCGAGAACTCGAACATCGTTCTGAAAATGTTGCGGCAGTCCAATCAGGAGCTAGGCCAGACCGTGTTAATGATTACCCATAATCCCGAGGCGGCGCGGTATGGAGACCGTATCATCCATATGCGCGATGGCCATGTTGTACAGCCCGAAGAGGATCCGCAATGGTCACCCCACTGACGGCACCCAGCGTAACGTTGCCCCGGCGGAACGCCTCATTTATAATCAGGCTCGTCTACTATTAGAAACATGAGCGGGAGTAGCTCAGTGGTAGAGCGCAACCTTGCCAAGGTTGAAGTCGCGAGTTCGACCCTCGTCTCCCGCTCCATATTTTCCGGCCTGCTCAGGGAGGTTCCATGGGACCTCGACCGTCTGTCTTCTGGGTTTTCAGCTTGTCCCGGCAATTGTTTTGCGCGCCTGCCAGCGACCGTTCACTCCAGTCCGACGGTATGTGTCAATCAGGAGTCGGGTAGACTTTTTTCACCGGTAACGCTACTTTAAAAGCGGAGGGGCGCGGTACCCAAGTGGTAAGGGAGAGGTCTGCAAAACCTTTATGCGTCGGTTCGATTCCGACCCGCGCCTCCAATTCTTCCTTAGTTCGACCGCTCCGACTTAATTCCTGTGCAGGCGCGAGCGACCTGCGAACTCCTGCTGGGTAAGCGCCTCGCAGGAGTCGCATATCTCGCACGGTTTCCCGGGAGCAGTCCTCGATTACTCTCGAGGAGCCCTCGATAATCCGAGCCGAGAGCGCGCTTATTGCACGGTCAGCGAAACTGAAGTCGTGTGCTGCGCCGTCCCACTTGCACTCGCCGTAATAGTCACCGTGTAAGTGTTTGCCGGAGTGCCCGTGTTGCCGGCAGGCGCCGGGGTGCTGCTTCCGCCACCGCCGCCGCATGCCACCTGAAGCAAGCAGCCGCCGAGCATAAGGAAGATGAGACAGAAGCTCAGGAGCTTTCTCCGGTTTGGCTTATTCACTCCAGCCCCGCCGAGCAATATGGCCGGGACTATCAGCCCGATTGCGAACAGCATGCCCGACCCCTTTTCCCCGGCCGGCGACGCCAGTGCCGCTTGAGAACCGGTTGTAGCGACCACGAGCGTGGAAGTTCCCGTGTCGTTCGTCACTGAGATCGCTCCCAGCGAACAAGTGGTTGCGGGGTTCAAGGCAGGAGACACGCTACAGGTGAGAGTCACCGCCGAAGGGTTGAGTCCGCCTGTCGGGCTGATTGTAATAGTCGATTTCGCCGATGCTCCAGGCGCGACAGAGGACGGCGAGAGCGCAGTGGCTGACAGACTGAAGTCGGGACCAGCCACCACCTGGCTCACTATGGGCGAGGCGCTAACGATGAAATTGCCGTTTCCGCCATAAGCGGCCGAGATGTTGTGCGTTCCAACACTCAGCGTCGACGCGGTGAATGTAGCGACACCGCTCGCGTTCAAAGACGAGGAGCCGATCGTGGTCGTTCCGTCGAGGAACGTCACCGTACCCGCAGGCACAGCTGTCGTGAATGAGGTGACCTGAGCCGAGAAAGTGATCGGCTGATTCGTATAGGACGGGTTGGCAGAAGAGCCCAATGCTGTGCTGGTGCCCGCCTGCAGGACCGTCTGAGTCAATCCCAGGGTGCTGGACTGGTAGTTGCTGTCCCCGGAGTAGACCGCAGACAGCGAGTCCACTCCCACTGGCAGACTGGGTGTGGTCAGTGCGACCTGCCCGCTTACCAACGCTCCGGAACCAATGACGGTGCTTCCATTCTTCAGGGTTACGGTGCCCGTGGGCGCCGTTGGGTTAGTCAGGCTCGCCGCCACCGTCGTCGTTAAGGTAACCGGCTGCCCGAAGGCAGAGGGATTTCCGGAAGACACAACGTTCATAACCGTGCCTTGCGCGTTCAGCAAGATGCTTACTGAGTCACTGATGCCGTTGGCAACAGCTAGATCCGGAGTTCCGTTTCCGTTGAAGTCCCCAACGGCGGCGGAGATGGCTTGCGATCCCGCGCCGAACAGCGTTGGAGAGCCAAACGTACCATCGCCGTTGCCCAGCAGCAAACTCACAAGGTTTCCGGGAGAGCTCCCAACCGAGGTGCTGCTGATCAGCGCCACGTCGAGCTTGCCATCGCCGTTGAAATCCGCGGCTACAATCGAGGAGGGATTCGCACCCGTGGCGTAGGTCTTGGACGGCTGGAATGTTCCGTCACCGTTGCCCAGAAGCACGCTTACCTGTTGAGTCTGGTTGTCGGCCACGGCCAGATCAGGATTGCCATCGCCGTTCAAATCTCCTACCACCACCGAAAGCGGGTTGCCTCCCGCTCCAGTAGAGTAAACCACCTGCTTCTGGAAGGTGCCGTCGCCGTTGCCCAACAAGACGCTGACGGTGTTGTCCGTCTCATTCACGACTACCAAGTCAAGTTTTTGATCCCGGTTGAAGTCACCCACGGCCACCGATAAGGGACCGTTCCCGACGCTGTAGCTTACAGCGGCCTGGAAGGTGCCATCGCCGTTGCCCAACAGCACGCTCACGGTGTTGCTTTGGAAATTCGCAGCCACAAGATCCAACTTGCCATCGCCATTAAAATCTCCAGTGGCTACGAAAATCGGCTGGCTCCCCACGGCGAAGGCGACTGCAGACCCAAACGTGCCGTCGCCAACTCCTAGCAAGATGCTGACCGTGTTGGTGGCATAATTTGCCACCGCGAGGTCAGGGATTTTGTCTCCATTAAAGTCGCCCACCACCACGGACTGGGGGTCGGTGTCGGTTCCGGTCGAGAACTGATTC
>Ga0182015_10004226_pt1 | contig 15597 bp, 6 predicted proteins | sample 712P3MmetaG_FD_120478 | JGI IMG/M metagenome (GOLD analysis project Ga0182015, IMG submission 120478) | Permafrost microbial communities from Stordalen Mire, Sweden - 712P3M metaG | ecosystem: Environmental > Terrestrial > Soil > Wetlands > Permafrost | place: Sweden: Stordalen | collected... | reverse complement strand
TCGCCCGTTGGGCGGTGATGGGCCGGTACAAATCAACGTGCGCGTCATTTCGGCGACTCACCGCGATCTGCATCAGTTGATGATCGGCGGTCATTTTCGCGAAGACCTGTACTACCGGTTGAACGTGGTGCACATCGAGATGCCGTCGCTCGGTCGGCGCCGCGAGGACATTCCGCTGCTGGTAGCACACTTTCTCGAACAGATCGCCAAGGAAACCGGCCAGCGACAAAGCTATGCGCCGGAGGCCGTGGAATTGCTGGCGACGGCGGAGTGGCCGGGAAACATCCGTCAGCTCTACAACGTGGTGCGTCAAAACGTCGCCCTTTCGCATGGCGCCATCATCACCGCGGAACTGGTGCAACAATCATTGGGCGGCAGCCCGACGCGGCTTCCGTCCTTTGACGAAGCGCGCGACGAGTTCACGCGCAACTACCTGTCTCAAATCCTTCAGATCACGGGCGGCAACGTCAGCCAGGCGGCGCGCTTGGCGAAACGCAACCGCACGGACTTCTACAAATTGCTATCGCGCCATCAATTACTGCCCGACGATTTCAAGAAGACTTGAGAAATTCGGCGACGCTGGCCACGACGTGCCGCTGTTGTTCCTCGGTCAATTCCGGATATATCGGCAGCGCCAGCGTCTCGCCGGCGGCACGCTCGGACTCGGGAAAGGCGCCGGGAGGATGGCCGAGATACGCAAAACACTCCTGCCGGTCCAACGGCACGGGGTAATAAATCTCCGTGCCTATGCCGCGCTCGGCGAGGAACTTCCTTAGAGCGTCTCTCTGTTTCGCGCGCACGACGTATTGATTGAAAATGTGCCGCTGACCGGCGGCGGCCAGCGGCGTCACCAGCCGATTTCCCAGCGCGGCCGCGGCAAAGGCGCCATCGTAGAATGCTGCGTTGCGCTGGCGCGCCGCCGTCCAACCGTCCAGATACTTCAATTTCACGCGCAGCACCGCAGCCTGCAGTTCATCTATCCGAAAATTCCCGCCGATCAGCGCATGAAAGTATTTCGGCTTGCCGCCATGCACGCGCAGCACGCGCATGCGCTCGGCGAGGTCCGCATCATTCGTCGTGCACAGCCCGGCATCGCCGAACGCCCCGAGATTCTTGCTCGGAAAGAAGGAAAAACATCCGACGTCACCGACGGATCCGGCGCGCAGATTATTCTTGTATTCGGTGCCGATGGCCTGGGCTGCGTCCTCGATAACCTTCAACCCATGGCGCCGCGCAATGGCCATCAGCGGATCCATGTCCGCAGATTGGCCATACAAATGCACCGGCATGATCGCCCTGATTCTTCCGCCGGTTGCGCGATTGACCAGCCCCGCCCCGCTCGCGACGCAGTCTCGCTCGATGAATGATTGAACCGCGGACGGAGACAGGTTGAACGTGACCGGATCAATGTCGCAGAATACCGGCCGGGCGCCGGCGCGCGCGATCGTTCCCGCCGTCGCGAAGAAGGTAAAGGGCGAAGTCAGCACTTCATCTCCGGTGCCGATCCCGAGCGCCATGAGGGCCAGGAGCAGGGCGTCCGTGCCGGATGACACGCCAACGCCGAAAGCGGCCCCGCAATACCGCGCAATCTCCTCTTCGAGCCCACGAACATGCTCGCCCAGAATGAATTGCTGGCTGGCGCACACCTGTTCGATGATCGGCATCACTTGCGCACGAATTTGCGCGAATTGCGTCTTAAGATCCAGTAATGGAACGTTTGTCATGCCGCACTAGAATAACATTAGTCACCAATTTAACTTTTGTAGAGTTTTTATAGAGATGGGTCACGCATGCTGCACGGCGGATGACCGATAATGTTTCGTGGACTTTACTGCGGATTTGCGACGCTGGAACGGCGTTTCGAGCGTTGACGGCGTTTGTATGGATTTGAAATGACTCAGCCGGTCCTTGCTAAACAGAGTTTTCTGGTCGCTGTCCTGGCGGGCGCGCAAGCTCTCATGCCCGCGGTCGTCGCCGTGGTGTCGCTCTATGCGACGATCATCCTGTTCGGCGACAGGTTTGATCCCTCCTCGTCCGCCATCGTCATCGTGGTGGTGCTGTGCCTGGTGCTGGTCCAGCCGCCCCGCGAAGTGAGTTCGCAGCTCACCTCCGCCCGGGTGTCCGCCGTCGTCGACGTGATATTCAGGTGGCTGCTGTTGCTCGCCGTCCTGTTGGCCATCGGTTACGTCACGAAATCGCCGCTTCAAGCCTACCCAAGGCGCGTATTCCTGACATGGGCCGCATTGACGCCCGTGGCTCTCATCATGGCAACGCTGGGCATGCAGGAGATCATGCGCCGCTTTCTCATCAACGCGTTCGACAGCCGAAGCGTGATCATCGCCGGCTACAACACCAGCAGCCTGGAACTCGCCCATCGGCTGAAGAGTAATCCCGGCATGCGCCTCGAGGTTGCCGGATTCTTCGACGACCGCAGCAGCGACCGGCTCGGCATGGAACAGGACTCCAAGCTTCTCGGCAGCCTGAGCGACCTCGGCACTTACGCAAAGGAACACCGCACGGATGTGATTTTCATCGCGTTGCCGATACGCCACGTCAAGCGGGTGATGAATCTACTGGACGACCTTCGCGACACCACGGCGTCGATTTACTATGTTCCGGACATCTTCGTGTTCGACCTCATTCAGGCGCGGTCCGGCGAGATTCACGGGATACCGGTGGTGGCCATGTGCGAAACGCCGTTCTACGGATATCGCGGCGTCGCCAAGCGGTTGACGGACATCGGTTTATCGCTGTTGATCCTGTTGCTGCTTCTGCCGCTGCTGGCGCTGGTGGCGGTGATGGTCAAGGCCTCCTCCCCGGGTCCCATCATCTTCAAACAGCGCCGGTACGGCCTGGACGGCCGGGAGATCGCCGTCTACAAGTTCAGGACCATGCGGGTGACTGAAGACGGCGCCCAGATTCGCCAGGCGTCACGTACCGACAGCCGCATCACCCGCATCGGCGGCATATTGCGCCGGACGTCTCTCGACGAACTTCCCCAGCTCATCAATGTGCTCCAGGGGCGCATGAGTCTCGTCGGCCCGCGGCCGCACGCGGTCGCGCACAACGAGGAATACCGCAAGCTCATCAAGGGCTACATGGTCCGGCACAAGGTGCTGCCGGGCATCACGGGATTGGCGCAGGTCAATGGCTGCCGCGGCGAGACGGCGGAATTGAAGGACATGGAAGCACGGGTGAATTTCGATCTCGACTATCTGCGGCATTGGTCGCCGATGTTGGACATCAAGATCATCCTCCTGACCGTCGTAAAGGTGTTCCGGGACGACAAGGCCTATTGAGGGAGTCCCCAGGCTCCTAGGCTGCGGGCACGCAGATGCCCGCGGACACGAATTGTTCGTGAAACGCGTAGCGCCCGGCAATCGGCAGAGCGGCGTGCCGCGCAAATTGGATTTCTCGGGCGGCGCTTGCAGCGAAACTCCCTGACGCGCGGCCCCAGTCCTTGACCGCGATGCAGAGGTCGTGAAAATCCAGCCATTCGCCGGTCAGCGGGTACTGGCACTTGTAAAAGGCCTCTTTCGCCGCGAACAGCAGTGTGACGGCGGCGGGACGCTCGCCGACGGGCAGCAATTCCACCCGGCAAAGCTCTTCGGGTCCGCAGATGCTTGGCCAGATTTCCGGCGTGGGCGCGCCGATCACTTCGCTGTCGAGGCCGAGGGCGATGATGTCGCGGCGGGCGGCAACCGCCGCCGCGCACAGGCCCGTGGTGTGCGTGATGCTGCCGATGAATCCGATTGGCCAGATCGGTTGTCGGTCGCCGGCTGGGTGCAGCGCAACATCGGGAACCCCCAACTCGGCGAGCGCCGACCTGGCGCAGACGCGGCCCGCTGCGAATTCGTTGACCCGCTTCGGGACGGCTTTTTGCACGAAGACCGCCTCCGAAGGCTTGAGATCCTTGGGATCCCCCGCAATGCGGCGCTCGCGGACCACGACCGATTGCGGAAACAGGCCTTGGATGACCCGCGCGGACGACTCGGGCTTCGTTGGGAACTGTGATTGGGTCGACACTTTGCTGAACTATCTTACGGCGTCCACGGGTTAAGCTTAACCTCAAATGACCGTCCGTCACGCATCGAGCATGACAATTGCGACGAAAATCATGACGCCGGTCGCGCACCCGTACATGCGACGGAAACTGACATTCGATATGATCGAACGGTGGCGGCGAACCGATTTTCGATGGACGCCGCGGTGCATGGAGGATTGGAGGATGACATTGTGATGCGAAGCGCGAACGTTACGGAATTTGCTGAACCGCCGATCACGATCCCGACGGGCGACGCCTTGCTGCCGGCGAGCGGCGAATTCGCGGCAAAATTCAATCGCACCGATTTTGTTTTCGACCACGGGCTGGCGCATCACCCGATGTTCGAGCTCTCGGCGCTCCTCGGCCTCGCGCGCCGCATTCCCAAATACAGGGACTTTGTCTATTGGCAAAACGGCCGTGTGAAGGTCAATGATCGATGGGAGGCGAATCCGGGTCCGCGGCTGTCGCTCGACGAGACCATCATGGGCATAGCGCACAACGATTCGCTGGTCGTCTTGAAGCATGCGGAACAGGATCCGGTGTACGGTCCTTTGTTGCAGGAAATTCTGCAGCGCATATTTTCGTTCATTTCGCCGGCCGCGCAGGACGACATCATTCTTGGCGAGTCGTTGATTTTCATCAACTCGCCGAAACGCACGACGGCGTATCACCTGGATCTGGAGTCGAATTTTCTACTGCAGATCGCGGGAACCAAATTCACTCACGTTCACGATTGCACGGACCGGTCCGTCATCACGCACGAGGAATTGGAGGATCACTGCGGCGGCAATCAGAATGGCGCGGTCTTCAAGCCGGACCGCAAGGCCGATGCGCATCACCATGTGCTGACCCCCGGCCACGGCGTGCATTTCCCCAGCACCGCCCCTCACTGGGTCGAGAATGGAGATGACGTGTCGATCTCCATCAACATCAATTTCGACACCGTTTCCGTCCACAAGATGATGAAGCGGATATATTCGTTGAATCGGGTGCTGCGCCGTGCGGGCATCAGGCCCGCGCCACCGGGGGCTTCGCCGCTACGCGACGCCTTGAAGCAAAAGGCGTCGGTGGGGGTCGACTGGATGATTGGCATGCTGCGCAAGAGGCCGACTCGCCCGGACCCGGAGGTGGCATCGTATCCCGTGTGGCGCCCCACGCGGGTCGATCCGTCGAGCGCCGGCCCGACCTGACCGCTTCGCCCATGCCCACGAACAGTCGAATTGAGGTTGCGGATCTTCGCTGCATCCACGGGATTTTCGAGGCGCAGGTTGATCGGTCGCCGGACAATGTCGCGGTGGCGCTCGGCGGCGAGACTCTGACTTACCGCGAGCTCAACCAGCGCGCCAATCAGCTGGCGCACTTTTTGTGCAAATCCGGGGTGCGGCCCGGCGTGCTGGTTGGAATATGCGTCGATCGCAGCCTCCAATTGGTGGTGGGCTTGCTGGGAATTCTCAAGGCGGGCGGCACCTATGTGCCGATAGATCCGCAATACCCGGCCGAGCGCCGGGCCTTCATGCTGCAGGATTCGAAATCGCCGATCATCGTGACGGAGCGGGCTCTGGCCCCGGAATCCTCGGCACCGAACAGCAAGACCGTCCTCCTCGACGCAGATTGGCCGGCGATATCCCGTGAGCCGACCTCTAATCCGGGCGTGTCCGTCCAGCCGGAGGATCTCGCATACGTCATCTACACGTCGGGTTCGACCGGCACGCCAAAGGGCACCTTGATTTCTCACCACAATGTCGTGCGCCTGTTCCGGGCCACCGAGGCCTGGTTCGGTTTCAACGAGCGTGATATCTGGACATTGTTCCACTCGTGCGCGTTCGACTTCTCGGTTTGGGAACTGTGGGGAGCGCTGTTCTATGGCGGCCGCCTGGTCGTCGTGCCGTTCGGGCTGAGCCGCACCCCGGAAGACTTTTATCGGCTGCTCTGCGACGCGGGGGTTACGGTGTTGAACCAAACGCCGTCGGCCTTCAAGCAGTTGATTCGGGCCGAAGAAAGCGCGGCGGGCGCGGGTGATCTGCGGCTGCGTTACGTCATTTTCGGCGGCGAAGCGTTGGATCTCAAGAGCTTGCAACCCTGGTTCGGGCGCCACGGAGATGCGCGTCCGCAGTTGATCAACATGTACGGCATCACGGAAACCACCGTCCACGTCACCTATCGCCCCATCGGTGCTGCGGACCTGGAAGGCGGCAGCGTCATCGGCAGGCCAATTCCGGATTTGCGGATCCATCTGCTCGACGATCAGTTCCGGCCGGTGCCCACGGGGGACCCCGGCGAGATCTACGTCGGCGGCGCGGGCGTGGCGCGCGGATACTTGAACAGGCCGGAATTGACCGCGCAAAGATTCATCCCCGACCCCTTCGTTGCGCAGGGGGACGGGAGGCTCTATCGCTCGGGCGACCTTGGGCGCTATCTGCCGAACGGCGACTTGGAATATCTGGGCCGAATCGACCAGCAGGTCAAGATTCGCGGGTTTCGAATCGAGCTCGGGGAAATTTCGTCCGAAATCAACCGTCTTGCGGGGATTCGCGAGAGCGTGGTCATCGTCGCCGAAACCGCTGCGGGCGAAAAGGCCTTGGCCGCCTACCTGGTAAAACAGGCATCGGCGGACCCGGACGTCGCCGCGATCAGGCAGGAGTTGCGCCGCCGCCTGCCCGAATACATGGTTCCGGCCACATTTACCTTCATCGAGCGTCTGCCGCTCACCGTCAATGGCAAGCTGGACGTCAAGGCGCTGCCGCCTCCGGACGCTTCGGTGCGCGTGCCCGCGGCCGCGGCGGGGCCTCAAGGGTCGCCGCTGGAGCGAGGCATTGCCGGGATCTGGCGCGATGTCCTGAAAATACCTGAACCGGGCATCGACCAGAACTTCTTCGACGTAGGCGGGAATTCTCTGCATGTGGCGGAGGTTCATACCCGGCTGCAAAAGCTGCTCGACCGGCAGTTTTCCATTACCGAGCTGTTCACATACTCCACCATCCGCGCCCTGGCATCGCATTTTTCTGCCCCCGTGAGCATCGAGGGCGCCGCAAATGCGAATCGAGTGCGTGCGCAACGCCAGCGCGAAACCCTATTGGCCCGGCGCAACGTCCGACTTGATAGAAATTAGGGTTGCGCTATCGTGCTTTGAGTCCGGATCGAACTCAAAGCACACCGGCCGCCGGACGACCCGAAATTGGGTGGTTTCGACCGCAATTCGCCGCGCCGTAGCACGATCGTGGATTTTGTGGGGTCGGTCGTGGTAATCGCGGCACATTGGCGACAATATAAAGGGGATTTTGCGGCGTTGACTCCGCTTCGAGGACGGGTTCAGGGCAAGGGCAACCTGCGTTTCGGCCTGATGGACATGCACGGATTGAAATGTTGGACACGGTGAAGCTCAATGGTTGATCGAATGGACGCGGAAGATCAGGACACGCCCTTGGGTGCGATCGCCATTGTGGGAATGGCCGGCCGGTTCCCGGGCGCGGACAACATCGACGAGTTTTGGCGCAACCTCTGCGCCGGCGTCGAGTCGATCACCCGCTTTGATGACTCGGAACTGGAGGACAGCTTCAGCGCCGAGGTCCGCGGCGCCCCCAATTTCGTCAAGGCGCGCCCGATTTTGAAGAACGTCGAGGCATTCGACGCGTCTTTCTTCGGAATGCACGCAAAGGAGGCCGAACTCACCGACCCCCAGCACCGCCTGTTTTTGGAGTGTTCCTGGGAAGCGATGGAGGATGCGGGCTACGAGCCGGCAACCTACGCCGGATCCATTGGCGTATTCGCCGGATCCAGCCCGAGCACGTATTTTTTGAACAATGTCTGCGGCGATCGCCGCACGATCGAGGAATTCACCAGCAGCTACCAGGTCGGCTGCTATCCCATGCTCCTGGGATCGAACCCGGATTTTCTGGCGACCCGCGTGTCGTACAAGCTGGATCTGAGGGGACCCGGCCTGACGCTGCAATCGGGTTGCTCGACCTCCCTCCTCGCAGTGGCGAAGGCGTGCCAGAGTCTGCTGCTCTACGAGACCGACATGGCATTGGCCGGGGGAGTCTCGATCACCTTCCCGCAGAAGCGTGGATATCAGCATTTGGAAGGAGGCATGGTGTCGGCGGACGGTACCTGCCGGCCGTTCGATGCGGACGCCTCGGGCACGATTTTTGGCAGCGGCGCCGGCGTCGTCCTGCTCAAGCGCCTGGAGGACGCGCTCACGGAAGGCGACCATATTTACGCGGTGATTCGCGGCAGCGGCGTCAACAATGACGGCGCATCCAAGGTTGGATTCACCGCGCCCAGCGTCGCCGGCCAGGCGGCCTGCATCGAAATGGCGTTGGCGGCGGCCGGCGTCGATGCACGCTCGATTTCCTATGTGGAATGTCATGGCACCGCCACGCCCCTGGGCGACCCGATCGAGGTGGCCGGTCTCACCGAGGCATTCCGCGCAGGCACCAGCGATGTCCAGTTCTGTGCGATCGGGTCCGTCAAGAGCAACGTCGGCCACCTGGATACCGCGGCCGGCGTCACTGGACTCATCAAGGCCGCGCTGTCGCTCAAACATCGTCAGATACCGCCGACCCTCCATTATCGTCGGCCCAACACCCAGATCGACTTCGCGCGGACCCCGTTCTTCGTCAATGCCAAACTCAGCGCATGGACCCAGGCATCGGGTCCGCGTCGCGCCGGCGTCAGCGCCTTCGGCGTGGGCGGCACGAATGTGCACGTGATACTCGAGGAAGCGCCGCGCACCACGCTCGCGGCACGGGAAAATGCGCTCGGTGCGGACGAACAATTGATCGTGGTTTCGGCGCGCAGCGCGGCCGCGCTCGATTCCGCGCGCCGCAATCTTGCCGCGCGGTTGCGCGGGCCCGACGCGCCGCCGCTGGCTGACGCAGCGCATTCGTTGCAGGTCGGCCGGCGTGCCTTCGATCATCGCTTGATCGTGGTCGCTCACGATTGCGGGGAGGCCGCGGCAGCGCTCGAAGGTGGCGTATCGCGCGGCGTGCATGCCGGAGTGCGGCACGGCAAGGGCTGCGATGTCGTGTTCATGTTCCCGGGCCAGGGCGCGCAATACCCGGGCATGGGACGGGATCTGTACGGGCATGAGGGCGAATTTCGCCGGCAAATCGATCACTGTTCGGAGATTCTGCGGCCACTGATGGGCGAGGACCTGCGCTCCCTTTTGTACCCGGCGGTGGACTCGGCCGACGCGAAGCAGCGCCTGATGTCGACGGTGGCCGCACAGCCCGCGATATTCAGCGTCGAGTACGCCTTGGCCCGCTTGTGGATGAGTTGGGGAATCCAGCCCCGCGCAATGATCGGGCACAGCGTGGGCGAATTCGTCGCGGCCGTGATCGCAGGCGTATTTTCCATCGACGATGCGCTGCGCATCGTCGCTGCGCGCGGCCGGTTGATGCAGCAACTGCCGGGCGGCGCGATGCTTGCGGTACGGCTCCCGGAGTCCGACGTAGTGCCGTTGCTCACGCCGAATCTTTCGATCGCCGCGATCAACGGCCCCGCCCTGTGCGTGGTCTCCGGCCCGTTCGCGGACATCGACGCATTCGAGAAGATGCTCCTCGCGCGCAATGCAGTCAGCCGCCGGCTGCATACATCCCATGCGTTTCACTCGGCCATGGTCGATCCGGTGATCGAGCCGCTGCGGGCGCAACTTCAGGGGATCCAGCTATCCCCGCCCAAGATTCCCTATGTATCCTGCGTGACGGGCGGCTGGATTCGGCCCGAGGAGGCCTCTTCACCGGGCTACTGGGCTCGCCACGCCCGCGAGCCGGTCCGGTTTGCGGACGGTGTCGCGAAGGTCAGCGAATCACCGTCGACGGTGCTGCTCGAAGTCGGGCCCGGCGCCGCATTGTCCACCCTCGCGGCGCAAGCCACGCGCGGCCGCGGCATTCCGGTCGTCACATCCATGCAAGACGCGGCCCGCGAGCGCGGCGACCGTGAGTTTCTACTCGAAGCCTTGGGTAGGCTCTGGGTCACCGGGGCGACGCCGGACTGGCCGGCCGTCCACGGAGCGCCCCGGGCACGAGTTCCGCTGCCCACTTACCCATTCGAACGCAAGCGCTATTGGATCGATGCGCCGTCGGCCGTGGGCACCGATTCGCCCGCCGGCATGCCGATGGACGCCGCGCCGGCAACAGATTCAACTATCTCGGTTCAGGACGACAGCATGATGGAGCAGAGCCCTGTGGACAACCGCATTTCGGATATCAGCACCGCGATCGCCGGCATTTTCGAGGAACTCTCAGGCGAGCGGCCGGCGGCCGGCGATGCGCAAACGACTTTCCTGGAGATGGGTTACGACTCGCTGTTCTTGACGCAGGTCGCGCAAAAGATCCAATCCCAGATGAAGGTGAAAATCACCTTCCGTCAGCTGCTCGGGGACTTCTCGACCATACCGGCGCTGGCTAAATTTCTCGCGGAGAAGATGCCAGCGGCGCCGGCCGCGCCCAAGGCTGCAGCGCCGGCCCAGGCGGCTGCACCGCGAGCGGCCGCGGCCGCGTCGGGAACCCGCTCCGCCGCCCCGCCCCCCGCGCCCGCGGCGCCTGCATTCACACGTGATGTGGGAAGCTTGCCGGCAGCGGGAGTCGAGGGTATTTTCCGCGATCAGCTTCAGGCCATGACGCAGCTCATCAACCGGCAGTTCGACATGCTGCAAGGCTTGGGCTCCGCGGGCCATGGACAGGCCGCGCCCCCCGCGGCAGCCGCACCTCGCCAGGCAACCGGTTCGACGCCCGCGCCCGAAGCGGCCACGACCGCGGTCGGCGCCGACGAACCGCAGCCCTCCCGATTCGCCGCATTCGCACCGGTGCAAAAATCGGCCGACGCCGCAATCACCGGGGAGCAGCACAGACACACCGCTGCGCTGATCGCCCGCTACACGAAAAAAACCCAAGGCTCGCAGCGCTTTACGCAGGCCCATCGGCGCACGCTCGCGGATCCACGCGCCGCGGCCGGATTTCGCAGCGAATGGAAGGACATGGTGTATCCCATCGTGGTCGCGGCCGCCGCGGGCTCGAAGCTCGTCGATGTCGACGGCAACGAGTACATCGACCTGGTCAACGGCTTCGGCCAGACGGCCCTGGGTCACTCTCCGCCATTCGTCGTCGAGGCCGTCAAGGGCCAGCTCGACCGCGGATTCGCGATCGGCCCTCAGGCGGACCTCGCCGGCAAGGTGGCCGACCTGTTCTGCGAAATCACCGGCAATGAGCGCATGACCTTCTGCAACACTGGTTCGGAGGCCGTCATGGCGGCGATGCGCATCGCGCGCACCGTGACCGGCCGCGAGAAGATCGTCATCTTCAACGGCGATTACCACGGCCAATTCGACGAAGTACTGGTCAAAGGCGTGCAGCGCCCCGGCGCCGATCCGCGCTCAGTGCCCGTTGCTCCCGGAATTCCGGGCTCGGCGGTCGAGAACATGATCGTCCTCGAGTACGGATCCGCGCAAACGCTGCAGTGGATACGCGACAACGCGGACGATCTCGCCGCCGTCATCGTCGAACCGGTGCAGAGCCGGCACGCGGATCTGCAGCCGTTCGATTTCCTTCGGGAAGTGCGCCGGATCACCGCAGCGTCGGGCACCGCATTCGTCATGGACGAGGTGGTGACGGGCTTTAGGGTTCATCCCGGCGGCATGCAGGCTGTGATCGGCATACACGCCGACATGGCCACGTACGGAAAAGTGGTCGGAGGCGGACTTCCCATCGGTGTATTGGCCGGCAGTTCGAAATTCATGGACGCGCTCGACGGCGGTCAATGGCGTTTCGGCGACGACTCTGTCCCCGAAGCCGGCGTGACCTTTTTCGCCGGCACGTTTGTCCGCCATCCTCTGGTCCTGGCCGCCGCCTGGGCCGTGCTCAATCACCTCAAGGACAATGGCCCCGCGCTACAGGAGACGCTCACAAGAAAGACGCAAAGCCTGGTCGGGCACCTGCGCGCGCTTTTCTCCCAGCACGGCCTGAACAGCCGGATCGAAAGCTACTCGAGCTGGTTTTTCTTTCACCTGCAAAACGATCATCCGCTCGCCGCGCTGCTGTTCTATCATTTGCGCGAGCGCGGCATCCACATTCAAGACGGGTTCCCGTGCTTTCTCACCACCACGCACTCGGACGCCGATTTCGACCGCATCCATGCGGCTTTCAAGGAGAGCCTTGCCGAGCTGCAGTCCGCCGGCATCGTCGGCCCTGCGCGCGCGGACGCCGCAATGGCCGCGGCGGCGGTCGCCGCGGGCGCCGGCGGCCCGGTTCCGCTCACCGAAAGCCAGCTCGAGATTTGGCTGTCGGCGCAATTGGGAGACGATGCATCCTGCGCGTTCAATGAGTCGGTGAGCCTGGAATTGCGGGGCGAGTTGAACTCCGCCGCCCTGCAATCGGCGATGAATCGAGTCGTGGCGCGCCACGACGCGCTGCGCGCCCGCTTCAGCGCCACCGGCGAAGAAATGCATGTCGCCGACCCGGGCACTTTCGCCTATCCGTTCACCGACTTCTCCGTGCGCACACCGGCGCAGTCGGAGGAAAATCATGCCGCGCTCCTCGACGCCGACGCCCGCACCGCGTTCGATTTGGTCAAGGGTCCGTGCATCAGGGCTCATTTGGTCAAGCTGTCGCCCGATCGCCATGCGTTCGTCATCACGGCGCACCACATCATCTGCGACGGCTGGTCGCTGAACGTGATCGTGAACGAGTTGGCGGAGAGCTATGCCGCATTCTGCCGGGGTGAACAGCCGGCGCTCGCGGACGCGCTGCCGTTCAGCGTGTACGCACGTTCGCAGGCTGCGCGCGACGCGGCGGAACTCGAGACGACCGAGCGTTTTTGGCTGGATCAGTTCGCCGAGCGCCCCAAATCACTGGAGCTGCCCACCGATCGACCGAGACCTTCCACGAAGTCGTTCAAGGGGGCGAGTCTTTGCCGGCGGATCGACGCCAAGCTCTATCAAGCCGTGAAAAAGGCGGGAGCGCGCCAGGGCAGCACGCTATTCGTCACGTTGCTCGCAGCCTTCCAGACCCTCATGGGCCGGCTGGCGGATCAGGACGAGGTCGTCGTCGGGGTGCCCACTGCCGGCCAATCCTTGCTCGACGATCAGATTCTGGTGGGCCACTGCGTCAATTTTCTGCCCATTCGCGGCGCCTGGAACAAGGATACGCGGGTGTCGGAGTTCCTGTCGGCCACCGCGAAGCGGGTGCTCGACGTGTACGAACACCAGAACTACACCTTCGGAACCTTGGTACGCAAGCTGGCTTTGCCGCGTGAGCCGGGCAGGCTCCCGCTCACGGAGGTTCAGTTCAATCTGGAGCGGTTGGCCGACCGCGTGGAGTTGCCCAATCTGACGATGGACGTGACGCCGAATGCGAAGGCCTACGTCAATTTCGACCTCTTCCTGAACGTCATCGAGTCGTCGGACGGGTTGCGCATGGATTGCGACTACAACACCGACTTGTTCGACGCGTCAACGGTGACCCATTGGCTCGACTGCTATCAAGCCCTCTTGGAGGCCGTCGTCGCCGACGCGAATCAGGCGATCTGCGCGGCCTCGTGCATGCCGGCGCCCGAACGCGAGTTGCTGATTCACGGCCGGAACGAAACGGCCTTCGCCTATCCGAGCGGCAGCAGCGTTCATGAGCTCATTGAAATCCAGGCGAAGGCGACTCCGCTCGCCGTCGCGGCGCAATTCTTGGACGTCAGGCTGACCTACGAAGCGCTGGATCGCCGCACCAATCAACTGGCGAATCTTCTGCGCGAGCGCATCGTGGGCAAGGAGAAGACCGGCAGACTGGTCGGCGTGTCGGTCGAGCGTTCGCTCGACATGCTCGTGGCGATTATCGCGGTGCTCAAGGCTTTATGCGCCTATGTGCCGCTGGATCCCCTGCATCCCTCCGCGCGGTTGCGCTACATCCTGGGCGAGGCGGAAGTGGCGGCTCTCATCGGCGACGGGTCCGACAGCGCCGCTTTGGTTGCCGACGGCGTGCCGGTCATCGATGTGCGCACCGACGCGCCGGCGATTGCCGCAGCCTCCCCGCTTTCGCCGGCGGTTGCGGTATCGCCGGACAGTCTTGCCTACGTCATCTACACATCGGGCTCCACCGGGCAGCCCAAGGGCGTCGAGATACCGCACCGTGCCGTGGTCAACCTCCTGGCGACGATGGCGCGAACTCCGGGTCTCGGGCGCGACGACGTCCTGGTCGCCGTGACCACCATCTCCTTCGATATCGCCGGTCTGGAGCTGTTCCTGCCGCTGATCGTGGGCGCCAAGGTCGTCATCGCGGAGCGCGAGACGGTCGCGGACGGTTTCAAGCTCATGAAGCAATTGGATGCCGTGGGCGCAACGGCCATGCAGGCGACGCCCGCGGGATGGCGGTTGTTGCTCGAGGCGGGTTTTCACGCGCCCACGGGCTTCAAAATGCTGTGCGGCGGAGAGGCCCTGCCGCGTGATCTGGCCAATCGGCTGTTGGCGGGTCCCGGGGAGCTTTGGAACATGTACGGTCCGACGGAGACCACCATTTGGTCGTCGTGCACTCGCGTGACCGCGGGCAATCACCCCATCACAGTCGGCGGCCCGATCGGAAACACGCAGTTTTACATTCTCGATCATCACGATCAGCCGGTTCCCACCGGAGTTCCGGGCCAATTGCACATCGGCGGGGACGGCGTCGCGCGCGGATACTACATGCGCGCCGCGCTGACGGCGGACAAGTTCCTCCCGAACCCATTCGCCCCCGGCCGAATGTACCGAACGGGCGATCTGGCGCGTTGGCTGCCGGACGGCGGAATGCAGGTGCTCGGCCGGATCGACCATCAGGTCAAGCTTCGGGGCTTCCGAATAGAACTGGGCGAAATCGAGTCGGTGCTGACCAAGAAGGCAGGCATGAGCGCAACCGCGGTCATTTTGCGGGAAGATGTGCCCGGGACACCGCGAATCGTGGCGTATTATGTCGAACCGGGCGATACCAAGCGCACACCCGAGGCTTTTCGCGAGCTTCTCGCTGAAGAAATGCCCGAATACATGATACCGTCCGCATGGGTTCGGCTGGATTCCCTGCCGCTTTCGCCCAACGGAAAACTTGATCGGGCCGCGCTGCCGCGGCCTGACTCGACGCAGTTGGAAGCGGTAGAATTCATTGCTCCGACGACGGCAACGGAAGCCGCGCTGACGAAGGTCTTTGAGGAGGTATTGAATTTGGAGCGGGTGGGCGTAACTGCCGACCTCTTGAAGATGGGAGCGGATTCCATTCAACTATTTCAGATCACGGCGAGAGCCAATCGTGGCGGCATGAAAATCACTGCCAAGCAGCTGTTACAGTACCGGAACGCGCGGGCGCTGGCCGCTGTGGCGGACTCGAGCACCGGCGAAGCGGTCCCGGGGGACAAGGGTACGGCGCTTCCCACCTTGGATCAGTTCAAACGCAGCCGCCGAACGGGGTAAGCGCGCCTAAGAACCATGTCGAAGCCTGCGAACAAAATATTTGACGCATCAGCGGGCGCCGGTTCGCCCGGTGCGGGCGCGCGCGCGAACGACCCGACGCAATCGGATGCCGGCGCGCCGCCCGATCGGACTG
>Ga0182015_10004225_pt1 | contig 15597 bp, 6 predicted proteins | sample 712P3MmetaG_FD_120478 | JGI IMG/M metagenome (GOLD analysis project Ga0182015, IMG submission 120478) | Permafrost microbial communities from Stordalen Mire, Sweden - 712P3M metaG | ecosystem: Environmental > Terrestrial > Soil > Wetlands > Permafrost | place: Sweden: Stordalen | collected... | reverse complement strand
GCATCCGCATAACCCAGTCCATAACTAGAGGAATTGGTTTGGGCGTTGCTGGACATGATGCCGGTTCCCGTCCAGCTTCCGTTGGCGTAGCCGCTGAGAATCTCCGACACAACCGATGCGATCGGATCAGTTCCGCTTCCATAGTTGATCAGCAGCTCGTCATTCTTCACGTTAACGGTTCCGAGATTGGAAAGGCTGTCCACTTCCAGGACGGGACCGCCCAGGGTTGCCGTGGCTCCACTCGCCAACACAAGCTCGTGGGCATAAGTTGAGTTCGCGAAGACAATACTCGCGTTGCTCTGCAAGGTGACAATTGATTGATAAGTCACCGTTCCAGTGCCCGTTTGAGTCACGGACTTGCCGGAATCAATTGTCATCGGATTACCGATGATAAGATTTGCGCCGGTGGCAACATTGAAAACCGTGTTGCTGGCGATGGTCAGCGGCAGATTGAGTTCGTCCGTTCCTTGATCTACTTCCACGGTCGCGCCGTTTGAGCCGGCGCCCTGCAGCGTCAAATTTCCCGTTCCGGTGACTTCATACTCGTTGGCGTTATTGAAATGTATAAAGCCGGCCGTGATCGGACTGTTCGTATATACCGTCGTGGGCGAAGTGACCTCGCCAAAAAAATCGGCTTCCACACCGGCCGCGTTGGGAACCGAGGCGGTGGTCCAGTTTCCAGCGAAGTTCCAGTCACCGCTTGAGTTAATGGCCCACACGTCCGTGGTCGGCAGTGTACCGATGCCTTCGAGATCCGCATCATCGACGAACCCAGCCAACTGTCCGGCGACGTTGCTGCCGTTAGTAAAATCAAAACTCACCTGCACCTGTGTTGCCCCGGCTGGAGCAACCGCATTGGTAATTGAATACTGGGTCCAAACACCGGTGGATACAGTATTTGGTTGAATCAACGTTTCCGCCGGAGAACCGACCGTCGATGCTCCGCTGCCGATTGTTCCGGGCCCGTACCACGTCAATTCCAAGTCCGAAACCGCTCCGGTGCTTGCATACTGGGCTTCGAAATATTCGTAAGCGGTAAGCGTATAGTCGGTTCCGGCCTGAATTCCGCTTACGTTCTGGAGAACGCCGCCGAATGACTGAAACGTTTGCTCCCACATGCTCCACTCACCGCCTGAGGTGTGGTTTTCATAATTCGCTCTGAGTTCGCTTCCGTAGGTTGTCCAGCCGGTAATTGTATCGTTGGGGTTGGTGGCGCTGGCTGGGCTTTCAAAACCGGGATTCACCAAAAGGTTGGCCGCACCAGCGGGCAAGACCATTGTGGAAACAACCATTGCCGCCGCGCCACCAAGTGATCGCGTATTTTTTCCAAGACGATAACGCATTAGGTCTCCTCTATATCTTAAATGGAAGTGAATCAAGCATGTGGGGTGCATGCTCTTGTTTTTTTCCTACCGCTCCTGGCACAAATGTAACCGCTTTCATTTTCGCAGTCTTCAATGTTCTGTCAAGCAAAAAATAAGGCGCGGGCAATTCGCGCCATAAAACCACCCATGCTTCAGGCCCAGCGGGGGCACCAAATGCAGAATCAATGATTCTTCAGCAAAAACCCGAATATTTTCTTCGATCCTTGCTCCCTGCAACACAGTTCAGCGGTTTACTTTGATTTCCACCCTCACTGCCCAAATGTCTGAAATCACGAATTAGCTTGTAACCGCTTACCCCACGACTAGAATTGCACCAGGGCTGGTCAAGCCGATTACGACCAATTGCCGGTTGGAAAACTTTGGTCGGCATTGCTTCGACCTCTCGCACCGGAGACATATCTTGAGCGAAATGGCAACCGATGATTTGTCGTTGACGGCGTCGGCGGAGCCGATGCAGTTCAATCTTGCCGACGAATCCGCGTTCCAAATCCATTGTGTGGGCAAGCCGAATGGCTTGACAATCAGGGCCCTTCCCAACGGATGCATCTATTCAATTGAGCATGGAAACATTCTGATCAATCAGATTCTAGCGAGCCCGCTGGCCGGGGGAATCCATCGCATCTATTTGCGTATTTTCGAAAAAGGGACAATTTTAGCCGTGGAAATCGTTGGGCCTGGTGCGACCAGCGAGTTCACCGCGCTCCCGGACCGATTCGAGTGGACAGGTTCCTGGCACAACGTGCGTTATTGCTGCCGCTGCTGGCTTCCGCAGGAGGGCGACGCATGGATATTTCAGGTCAAAATCGAAAATCGAACGGGAAAAAAGGCTATTTGCGATGCAATATTGATTCAGGACATCGGTCTGGCCACACGCGGCCATGTGCGTAACAACGAACGGTACGCCTCTCAATATTTGGATCATTCGGCCAGTGTTCATGCGGAATACGGTCATTTGATCATGACCCGGCAAAACCTCGCACAGGAAGAGGGCGCGTATCCCTGGCTGATTCAGGGTTGTTTTCCGGAAGCCGCCGGTTTTTGTACGGATGGGCACGATTTCTTCGGCACGGAGTACAAGTCGAATGGAATTCCCAAGGGGCTTTCCTTGAGGACCATCGGCCAGCGCGTTCGCCAATATGAGGCGGCTTATACCGCGATCCAGGCTGGCAGCATTGAAATATCGCCGGCCGGTTCGCACACTTGGAGTTTCTTTTCTCAGTTTTCAGCCGATCATCCGGAGCCATCATCCGTCGCGGATATTCATTATCAGGCTCTGCAGGATCTACGCCAGGCCTGCGAAAAGATGGCCTCTGGATCCCGGGATTTGCCTCTGTCCACAGATTCCAATCAGGCGCCCGGTCTTTTCCAGACCGCTGCGCTATATGAGGTAAAGGATTTCGACGAATCCGACATTCGAAAGCATTTTCCGGGCGACCTCAGGCATGAGGAATTTGACGGTGGCCAGCGGCTTTCGTTCTTTTTCGGCGACGATTCCGGCCATGTCGCCCTTAAGTCGAAAGAGATGGCGCTCGTTCGTCCTCACGGTCATATCATGCGTTCTGGTCAAGGGTTATCGCCCGATGCGGAAGTCATGTCCTGCACCTGCTATGCCGCGGGCGTTTTTGCCTCCCAAATGGCATTGGGCAATACGGTCTTCGGAAAATTCCTTTCGACGGCAAGAGATTCGCTCAACATCATTCGGTCGAGCGGTTTACGGATTTTCGTGCGGCGGCGTTCTTCCGATGGCTGGGAATTGCTCGGCGTTCCATCGGCTTTCGAGATGTCGCCCGGCTTTTGCCGGTGGTTTTATAAGGGAGCGCATGATCTTTTGACGGTGACTTGCAGTTCATCGGATGAAGATGCGGCGTTTGTCTTTGCAATTCGCGCCGATGAACATCCGGTGCAACTAATGATTTGCGGCGAAATATCGGCCGGTCCGCAGGAATATGAATCCTCTCCGCGATTGTCGATCGATGCCCGGCGGGCGAGAATTACCGTGCGGCCCGATCAAAATTCGCTGCTTGCGCAGCGGCAGCCGGATATCGTCTTTCATGCGGTGACCTCAACTCCGCACCTGGTGGAGATGATTGGCGGCGACGAACTGGTGGGATCGCTGAACAAATCGCCTTCACTGCCCTATTTCGCGATTCGCACCCATCCGGCAAAGCAGTTTTCGCTCAGTTTTCTCGGCGTTTTTGAAGGCATTTGCCGCGCGGAATCGCTTTGCGCGAAATACGAAACGCCCCGTGCGGAATCATCATTCCACACGGCCGGGAAGAGCGCGTTTTGGAAAGACATGTGCGGGAAAACACGGATTTCCTCGGCTGCATCTGGGAAAGCATCTCAGCTTCAAGATGCCCTGGTATGGATGGCGCGCGACGCGATCATTCATTTCAGCGTTCCCCGCGGCCTGGAGCAAGCCAACGGCGGCGCCTGGGGCACGCGGGATGTTTGCCAGGGCCCGGTGGAATTCTTCCTGAGCCACGACCGCGCCGACATCTTGAAAACGATCCTCTGCGAGCTGTTTTCCCAGCAGTATCGCCATCGCGGCGATTGGCCCCAGTGGTTCATGTTCCGCCCTTTTCAGCAGATCCAATCAACAGCCTGTCATGGGGATGTTCTTATTTGGCCCCTGAAAGCTTTATGCGACTATCTCGAACAGACCAACGATGGCGACATCCTTCACCATCGATTGCCGTACACCGACGATGAAACACTCGAACGTGGCCAGGAATCTGACACGATTCTGGAACATGTCGACAAACTGCTCAAGACGATGCGCCGGCAATTTCTGCCCGGCTTGTCATTGCCGCGATTCGGAGGCGGGGATTGGGACGATTCCCTTCAGCCCAAATGCGAGAATCTCGCGGAGCAAATGGTGAGTTCGTGGACGGTGGCGCTCCTCTACCAGACATTGCGCCGCTTTGCCGTCGCCCTGGGTCGTTTTGGAGCGGAAGATCGGGCGCAGGGGGTGGCGACATTGGCCGACAAAATTCACGCCGATTTCCAACGATATCTGGTGCCCGATGGAATCGTTGCCGGCTTCGCGGTGTTTGGGTCCGCGCCAGGAAACGTCGATCATTACATGCTGCACCCTTCGGATGCGCGAACGAAACTGCAATACCGGCTGATTTCGATGACGCGGGGCATTCTCAGCGGCATCTTCTCGACAGAACAGGCGCAGCGGCATCTCGATCTGGTGAAAAAACACCTGCTTTTTCCGGATGGGGCTCGCCTCATGGACCGCCCGACGCGGTATCAGGGGGGAAGAGAATCCACCTTCCGGCGGTCTGAATCCGCCGCCTTTTTCGGCCGTGAAATCGGACTTCAATACGTGCATGCACACCTGCGCTATGCGGAAGCGCTGGCGGCCATGGGTCATTCGGAAGAGCTTCTGCATGCCCTGTCCGTGGTCAACCCCATCGCCGTGACCGAGGTGGTCAAAAATGCCCTGCCCAGACAGCGAAATTGCTATTTCAGCAGCTCCGACGCGACGTTCAGGGATCGGTATGAAGCATCAGAAAGTTACGACAAACTTCGCGCCGGCGAAGTGCCGGTGGATGGCGGCTGGCGCGTCTATTCCAGCGGACCGGGAATTTACACAAACCTTGTGATACGGCACCTTTTCGGGGTGCGCCACTATTTCGACTGCATGGAGTTTGATCCGGTTTTGCCGGGCGAGTTCAACGGAATCTGCCTTGACCTGCCGCATAACGGCCGAAAGGTGCGTTATCAGTTTCGCCAGACCGGCAACACGGGGCAGATCAAGCGTTTATCGATCAACGGACGGGAGTTTGCCTTGTTTACACGAGCGGATCGCCATTACCGGCCGGGAGGCATCCGCATTAAGAAAACTGAGTTTGAAACCGCACTTGTGCAACCCGAAAACATTGTTGAAATTGAAACCTGATATGCGGTAGCGCGGCCATGGTTGACGCATTCTTGTGTTTGGTATCGCTGGCCCATCGGCGAATTTCCGGCAGAAGATTTCCGTATCGTTGTCGCCTCAGTTGTCGCCTCAGTTGTCGCCTCCATGGTTAAAACAAACATTTTGCTTGACAAATTCACCATACCAAGGAAAATGTAAGCGGTTACATGACGTTCGGTTGGGAGTTCGATTACCTGATCTCAACAGCATGATTTCAACTGCTCCCCCACGAAAGAAGCAATCGACGCTTTACGACGTCAGTCGTTTGTCGGGCGTTTCCACAGCCACGGTCTCGCGGGTGTTCAATGGGACAACACGCGTCAGCGAAGAAATTCGCAGCCGGGTATTGGATGCCGCCAAGGAGCTTTCGTACGAGGCAAGCCACGCCGCCAGGGCGCTGGCGGGGCGCAAGACACACACTCTGGGCGCGATCTTTCCCGAAATCGCCAGTGGATTTTATGCGGATGTGCTGGCTGGAATTGACGAAATCGCCGCGGAGAACAGTTTTGATGTTCTGGCGGCTTTCGTGGGCAAGCGCCGCAGCCGGCCGGAACTGGTCAACAGGCTGCTTCGCCAGGGACGGGCCGATGCGCTTCTGGTCTTGAATCTGGATGACACGCGCGATCTCAAGGCCGAAGATGTCCAGCAATTGCCGATCATTCTCATTGATCGCGAGATCAACGGTTCCAATCTGCCCGTGGTGGGCATGGATAACGTCGGTGGCGCCGAGGCGATGATCGAACATTTATTCGAGCAGGGGCATCGTCGTATCGCGCTCCTGACCGGGCCCAAGGGAAACTACGACTCCGAGCAGCGCCTCCTGGGCTGCCGCCGGGCGTTTTCACGGCTCGGGCTTTCCATCAATGAAAATCTGATCTGGACGGGCGGCTTCACGATGAGCAGCGGCGTTGATGCCGCGAGGGAACTTCTGGATTCCAAGGCACCCCTGCCCGACGCCATTTTCTGTTTCAATGACACGATGGCGATTGGAATGATCAATAAATTCCACAATTCCGGGATATTCGTGCCCGGCGATGTTGCCGTTGCGGGCTATGACAACGTGGATGCCGCCGAACACTTGTCGTTGACCAGCGTCGCCTGCCCCATGCGTTTAATGGGCCAGGTCGCGGCGCGGTGGGCGGTGGAGCTTGTCAATCGAGATCAGAAGCAGCTTGGGCATCGTTTGCAGGTTCGATTGGTGGTCCGCCATTCGACGGCGGCGAGAAAATCGAAGCCGACCGCCCTACCGCTGCATTAGAAGCGGATGTAATTGGAGTGGTTGAAGTGCGGAGCGAGGTCAGCCGCTGAGAAAAAAACGCCGCAATGTTGACGGCGGTTCAATGCGGTGCGGAGAAGAGGTCAGTTCTGCCGGAGAAGACGATGGAAGGTTCGAATTCACTCCATTTTGTATTGAGGAATGAAATCAGCTCTCGCCGGCGCGCGGGCAAAGGGTTCACGCTGGTTGAACTTTTGGTGGTCATTGGAATTATCGCGATATTGATCGGCATATTGTTGCCGGCGCTGAGCAAAGCGCGGGAACAAGCCAACTCGCTCAAATGTCAATCGAATTTGCGGACGATCGGGCAGGCAATCTTCATGTATTGCAGCGAAAGCGGCCAGGGGACTATGCCGTTCGGAGCTGTGTTTTATGGCGAGGAGATTGCGCCGGACCTATACAATCCCGCCGTTAATTACGGTCCCCCAGTCGGCGAAAACTTTTATAAAGACCTCGGCAACCTGTCGAACATAAACGCCGGCGCCGATTGGACGACCCTGTTGGCCCATGAACTCAGCGGGCTCGCCAACGGCAACTATGCCGGAAGTGGTGCTGCGGGTTTATCCACAGTAAACGACCAAGGCTTTCGGCAATACTTCCTGTGTCCAACGGCGCCAAATAATCCCAGCAATATCGTGGCTCCCATTACCGATTATTCATGTCATCCGCGACTTTTGCCCAATCTGGCAACTTATGATTATTACAGTGAAACCCAGGCGGCGGGGTTTCCAAGATCTTCAGCCACTTTATTTCTTAGACCCTACCGACTGTCCCACGTACAACATGCGGTCAATATTGCAGTTGTTTTTGACGCATCGATGGATACGCAACTGGGTTATTGGGGTTGTTCCTCCGTCGCTTTCAATCTGAACAAAGAAGAGATCAATACAAGCCTCAGCCCCGGGACATCCAATAAATTTACGGATATGACCAATGCCTATTCGCTTTGCAGCACCGCTTCGCCAGCGGTGAATCAGGCCGTGCCGGTTAACTTGAACTCTGGAATTGGCGGCGCCACGGCGGCCGACATCAATCAGGACGACGCAAATAACTGGGGCAATATTCGCTTCCGACATATTAGCAACAATCAGGCGAATGCCCTTATGCTGGACGGCCATGTGCAGACCTTCAACTACAAAGCGAGCAATCAAACGACCGACATGACCCTTCAGAATGTTTACGTAGACCCCTAGGAGCAGATGAAGAGGATGGGGCTGGGAAATGCGACATTTCGATGGTTTGCGGCGACGGCGTTCGCCGCGGCGTTGTTTGCGCATGTGCCGTTTGCACGCGCGGAACAGACAACTCTTGATCCCGCATCGTCCACAGTACAACTCGCGTCAGATGGCGCGGCCATCGAAAATCCCGCATCTTTACCCGGCAAATCGACCCTTACTTCCGCCGATGAGAAATTCCTTGACGATCTGGAATCGCGCGGAGTCCGGTTCTTTCTCGACTCGGCCGATCCGGTGACGGGATTGATGCCGGACCGCGCCAAAGCCGATGGCAGCGGTCCTGGGGAGATCGCCAGCACCGCCGCGGTGGGATTCGGCCTGACGGCCCTTTGCGTCGGAGACTATCACGGCTGGGTGTCGCATCAGGAAGCTTACGATCATTCGCTGCGCGTGCTTCGCTTTCTGCGCGATCACGGCCCGCAGGAGCATGGGTATTTCTATCATTTCCTTAACATGCACACCGGCGAGCGGGCTTGGAACTGCGAATGTTCCGACATCGACACGGCTCTGCTCATGGCGGGCGTTCTGACCGTGCGCCAGCATTTCCCCGGAACAGAGCTGGCGAAGCTTGCCAATGATTTATATGAGCGAGTGGATTGGCCGTGGATGCTCAGTTCCGACGGAACGCTCTCCATGGATTGGAAGCCGGAAAAAGGCTTCAGCAAGGCGCGCTGGCACGACTTTAACGAGGGACCACTGCTTTATCTGCTTGCCATGGGGTCTCGTTCGCATCCATTGCCCGCCGAAGCCTGGCACAAGTGGAGCAGGGAGCCGGTCATTACGTATGCCGGTCTAACTTACATCCAGTGTCCCCCGCTCTTCACGCAGCAATATCCGCAGGTTTGGTTTGATCTGCGCGGGGTAAGAGATGATTACGCCGACTATTTCCATAATTCTCAGCTCGCCACGCTGGCCCAGCGGCAATGGAGCATGGATGACCTGAGCGCCCGTTTCCCGGACTACGGACCGAACATGTGGGGGCTCACCGCATCGGATACTGAAGACGGCTACGCCGCCTGGGGAGGTCCTCCCATCGAGCGGAAGCGAAAGGCCGACAGCAAGATTGACGGCGGTGTCACCCCGGCCGCGGCGGCGGGCAGTCTCGCGTTTGAGCCGCGATTATGTCTTGATGATCTGGAGAATATGCGTGCGCGGTACGGCACACACGCGTTTGTGAAGTACGGATTCGTCGATGCGTTTAATCCGACCAATGATTGGTATGACACGGATGTGCTGGGGATTGATGTGGGTCCGTCCGTGCTGATGGCTGAAAATTGCCGTAGTGGGTATGTCTGGCACACATTCATGTCGAGTCCTGAAGCCCAGGCAGCGTTAAAGGCTGCGGGTTTCCGGCCTATTGATCCGTCGGACGTTCATCCGACAACGTCTTTATTCACTGCTAATCAAACCGCCGGTAGCGGCGGCTGAAGGTGAAGATAGGTAGCGGCCGGCCTTGAGCCGTGCCGAAAGGAGGTGTTTGCGAATTTGGGTCGTCGTTTTTCGCGAAGCGTTTTACTCAAAATGTGGTATCATTTGTTTTCTAAGATGCATTTTATTCGGGTGAAAGGTGTAGGGTAAATGTTTACCCAGGCCAAATCGCCCGATCATTTCACGTTTAGGAGGAAGTATGCGTAGATTCACATGTCTAAAAACCGCCCTTCTCGGCGGTTCAATTTGCACAGCGCTTTTCGCGCTGCCCACGGCCGGATTGGCCCAGATCAGTTCGATCAATTCCGCGATTATTGTTCCGCGTGTATTCAATGATGTTCCCGGCGCCACCGGTGTGTACACTAACCTCTACCCCGGCGGTCCCATTACCTTGTCGGAGTCGAACGTCAGCGGGAGTGGCTTCGCCGACCGCGATGATTGGTACTTTTCCAACAATGGGGGAGCCAGCCCGTACCAGTTCCAGTTCAATGACTACTTTCACGCATCCTTTGGCGTGACATTGTCGGGCGGAACTCCCGGCTATGATTTGGAAGCGGGCATTCGTCTTGTCAATTCAAGCGGCAATATCGGCGGCGATATACAATTACCCGTCACCAATGGCGGTGTCGTCTTCCAGGGAGGCGGTCCGTCTTACTATCCATTCTCTCCCGCCGCGGGTGGTTATCCCGGCGCGGGCGGCACCGTCCCGAACTATGTCGAAGGCGAGACGTACACGATGGGGATTACCTATCTCGTCGATCCGAACACCAGCCTGAATGCATTTGAGTATTCCGTGAACGGGGCTGTCGCCGCATCATCGCCTGGTGACCCGTACTTCGACCTCCAGCCTGGCGCAGGGTTAGGTACCGCTAATGACTACCTGGGAGGCTATTTCCAGATCGGGCAGGATCCAAACAATCCGACCCAGTCCGGACAGGCGGTCTTCTCGAATATCCACATCGGCGCCGTCCCTGAACCGACTACGTTTGCCTTGTTGGGTATGGGAATCCCATACTTGCTGCGTCGTCGCCGCCGAGCTTAAATTTCAATCCGCATGCCGCGGCATGACAAGAACATGCCGGGTCGCGGGTTCTGCTCTGGAATAACTGATCCCGATTTATTATGGGGATATTCCAGTAGTTTTCGAAAACTCACCCTCCGACACCGGGGGAAGGCGCCTGAAACATATTGTCGCTATGACGATGTGTCATCAGGCGCCTCCCCTGATGTTTTGGGTGATCATCAACCGGCATTATCGGGGGTTGCACCGTTTTTTTTTGGGCGGAAATCTCAATTCACACTGGCTATGCTCTTCTAAGGAAGTGATTTGTGCCTTGGAACCGTCGAAAACTGCCGTCCGCTCACCGTGCGACTATTGAAGCCCTGGAAACAAGGCTGCTTTTATCTATCGGCCTGCTTACCACCGATCAGGACATTGGTTTGCCGGCTCAGGCGGGTTCCGCGGCTTATTCGAATGGCGCCTACACTCTTACCGCCGGCGGCACCGGTGTCGGTGGAAATTCCGACCAATTTAACTTCGCTTACGAAACATACTCCGGCAACGTCACACTGGTAACTCAGGTCACCTCACTGGCAAACACAAGCGCCTCCGCCCAGGCGGGCCTGATGATTCGCAACGACACGAGCAATGTATCCGCCTTAGTCGCGGTATTCGTTACGCCCAGTAGTGGGATTGAGCTTGTCACACGCACCGCCGACGGAGGAACTGCCGGCCAAATAACCAGCGGCGGCATCCAGGCTCCGGAATATCTTGAACTCTCGCTTACAGGTTCGACCGTCACGGCTTATTTCTCCAGCAACGGCGTTACCTGGACGCAGCTGGGATCGAGTCAAACCATTACGCTGGGCTCGGCTCCGCTGATCGGATTGGCCGCTGATTCCGCCAACGGTTCGGTTACGACCACCGCAGCCTTCTCCAATTTGAATATCCTGCCGGCCGGATGGTCGGACAACGACATCGGCTCGCCGCCGTTGCCCGGATCGGCCGGCTACAACCCGACAAGCAATACCTTCACGGTCATGGGCAGCGGATCGGGCGTCGGGAGCACGTCCGATCAATTGAATTTTCTCAACTATGCCATGACCGGCAACGGCTCAATCACCGCGCTGGTGGATTCTCTGACGAATACGAATCCGTCCGCAGCCGCTGGTGTCATGATCCGCGCCGACACCACGGCCGGATCGCTCTTTGCCGAAACGGATCTGACTGCCAATAACACCGTGGTTTTCGCCGGCCGATCCAGCGGCGGCGCATTCACCTCGTCCCCGGTCAGCGTCGGCGGTCCGGTTTGGCTGAACGTCACCGACGCCGGTGGCAACTTCACCGGATATTATTCCACTGACGACATCCATTGGACGCAGGTCGGCACAACGGAGGCGATTGCCATGCCCGATGCCACCACGTTGGCGGGCCTGTGGGCTTCGTCGAATAACAGTTCCGCGCTCAATACCGCCGTGTTTTCCGGGGCGAGCCTCGTTAGGGGCGGCTGGACGGATACGGACATCGGTTCGCCCGGCTTCACGGGATCAGCCGATTACGATTCGCCGAGTGACACGACCACGATCAATGGCAACGGAGCCGACATTTACGGAACTTCCGACCAGTTCAACTTCAACAGCACAACGATGACCGGCGACGGCAGCGCGATCGCCTACGTCGATTCCATCACCGACACCAATGCGTGGGCCAAGGCGGGCGTGATGATCCGAAACGATATCACCGCCGGATCCGCGTTCGCGGCGGTGCTGGTTTCGCCAACCAGCGGCATCACGTTTGAATGGAGACTCACTGCCGGCGGCGCCGTCAATCAGGAGATCAGCAGCCCCTCCGGCGGTCCGACTCCCGCGCCCGTGGGATTGGAATTAACTCGCGCGGGCAATACGTTCTCCGCATACTATTCCACCGACGGCATGACCTGGATATCGGTCGGTCCGAGCCAGACTGTGGCTCTCAATTCCACCGCGCTGGCGGGATTGGCCGTCACCTCTCACAATACCGCCGAACTTTGCACCGCCACGTTCAGCAGCGTCAGCATCGGAAGCAGCCCGCCGCCCGGCGCCGGCATTTATAGTTCGACGGATCAGTTGTTCCTCAACAACCTGGAAGACAGCGAAATCCAGTATTTCTATGATGAATCCAGCGCCAGCACCGGCCTTGTCCCCGACAACGCCAACGCCAACGGCGGAAACCCCTCGGCCGATTCGAGCATTGCCGCAATCGGCTTCGGGCTCACGGCTCTGACCATCGGCGACGCTCGCGGCTGGCTTTCTAACGCCAACGCCTATCAGCGGGCTTTGACCACCATCGATTTCCTTTACAACAGCGGCGCTAACGTCAACGGATTTTTCTATCACTTTTTGAATTCATCCGGCGGGCGATATGGAACTAGCGAAATTTCCTCCGTCGATAATGCGGAACTCATGGCGGGCGTCCTAAGCGCCGCGCAATACTGGACGGGAACGCCGCTTCAAACAGCCGCGCTGGCGCTTTACGATCGCGTGGATTGGCCGTGGATGCAGCAAAGCAGCGGCGTGTTCTACAGCGAGTGGCTGCCCGGAACAGGAACGGGAACCGGATTACAAGGCAGTTACGGCGACTTCAGCGAAGCCGCCCTGCTCTACCTGATCTCCATGGGCTCGCCGACATATCCCACGTCCGTCGCGTCGTGGTATTCCTGGTCGCGAACGCCCGTGGAAAAATATTCCGGCTCTAACTACAGCTATACCTATGTCGAGGCCGATGACGCCGCCCTGTTCACCGAGCAATATCCACAGGATTGGTTCGACCTTCAGGGATTGACTGATGGAACAGGCCTGAATTATTACACCAATTCGCAGACGGCTACGCTCGCGCAGCGTCAGTTCATGATCAATCTCAGTTCCTCTTATTCCGACTACGGACCAAATTTGTGGGGCCTGACGCCTTCCGAGGGCAAGAGCGGATACACCGTCTGGGGCGGTCCGCCGGCAAATGGTCCGATCGACGGAACAGTCGTGCCCGCTGCACCCGGCGGCAGCCTGGAATTTGAGCCGCGCCTTTCGCTGAACGTTCTGGAAAATATGAAGGCGACCTATCCCGCCGAATATCAGAAGTATGGTCTTGTGGATGCATTTAATCCGCTCACTGGCTGGTCAAGCTCGTTGGACCTTGGAATCGATCTCGGCCCCATGCTGATCGCCGCGGAAAACTCCCGCTCAAACATGGTTTGGAACGGCTTCATGCAAACGTCCGTCGCCCAGCAGGCCGTGGCAAAGGCGTTCCCCTCAGCGTCGACGGCCGTTTGGGCGGTCAACGGCAGCGGGAACTGGAACGTCGCCGCGAACTGGACGAATAACACGATTCCCAACGGAGCCGGCGCGGTGGCCGAGCTTCTTAATATCACTCCCCCGGCCCAAACCGTTTACTCCAACGTCGCGATCACCGAAGGCACAATTCATTTCAACAGCGCCAATGAATATGAACTCACCGGGACCGGCTCTTTGACCTTACAGGCTACTGGATCAAACAGCGCGCTTGTGGAAGTCGATCAGGGCACCGCAATTCTCGATTTGCCGACGACGCTCGCCAGCAACACCGTCTTCAACGTCGCCGCCGGGGCCACGCTGATCATCGGCAACCCGCTGACCGTCAATTCCGGCGTCACCCTGACGCAAACCGGCGGCGGCGTCGTGATCTATGAATCGACTATTAACGTCATCAGCGGCGGCGCGGTCGCGTTCTCCGAATCCACCTATGCCCAGGCGCTGTCCCTCGCGCCTGGCGCGACCGCATCCATTATCGGCAGCGGCACGGTGCTGGAACTTGGCAACCTCTCAGGCAGCGGTACGCTTAACTTGCAGAATAACACCCTGCTGATCAATTACGGAAGCGGGCTTGATCCAATTGCATCGATCCGAGCAAGCGTCATCAGCGGGTATGCCGGTGGATCGTGGAACGGATCCGGCATAATGTCCACCGCCGCGCGGGCCAATGCAGCGAGCTATGGCCTCGGCTATGCCGACTCGGCTGATCCCGGTAATCCAGCGGGTTTGGCGTCCGGTACGATTGAAGTCATGTACACTCTGCTGGGCGACGCCAATCTTGACGGAAAAGTGAACGGCACCGATTTCAACATCATGTCAGCGAACTTTAACCAGAGCGGCAAGAGCTGGGATCAGGGTGATTTCAATTACGATGGCAACGTGAACGGCAGCGATTTTGTAGAACTCTCATCCAATTTTAACCAGGCTTCTGATGCCGCTGCCCCAAATATGCCCGCCGATGAAGCCCAAGCGATCGTGGCTTCGAGTTCGACGGACACATCCTCTACCGCTGTATTGAACCAGAATCAGAGCGATGACGCTTCCACCGGCCTGCTCGATCCGGTAAAGAAGGTCGGTCACACGCTTCGCCAGGGCGATCACCATTCGCGAAGCTAATCGCAGGCGGCGAGGGAGGCTGAGCCAGGGATGCCATCTTTCAGCAGAAACATTTCCGGCGCGATCAAATATATCATTTCCGGCGGGCTGATTGTTTCGGCGGTTGCCGTGCTGGCATTTGGCCCGCGCGCGGGAGAAGAGGTGCCGAAGGGTTGCGTCGTCGTGGATTACTGGGAGAAATGGACCGGAGCCGAAGAAGACGCGATGCGGCAGATCGTGGATGATTTCAACTCCACCGTCGGGCGGGAGAAACATATTTATGTGCGCTACCTTTCGACAAGCAGCATCGAGCAGAAAACTCTGGTTGCCGCCGCCGCGGGTGTGCCGCCCGACGTGGCTGGGCTTTACAACCAGGACCTCCCGCAATTCGGCGCCATGAATTCCCTTGAACCGCTGGAGGAAATGGCCAGCCAGCATGGCATCACCGAGGACAAATACAAAAAGGTATTCTGGGATGAAAGTCATTACGATGGCCATCTTTATGGACTTGTCAGCACGGCTTATGACCTGGCTCTCTATTACAACAAGAGCCTGTTCGCCCAGAGCGCCCCGGCTCTTCGCGCGCGGGGTCTCGACCCGGACCGGGCGCCTCGCACGATCGCCGAGCTGGATGGATATGCTCAGGTTCTGGATCGAATCGATGCCTCGGACAGAATCATTTTGGCTGGCTATATTCCCCAGGAGCCGGGGTGGTACATCAATTACACGGGCATCTGGTTTGGTGGAAGCTGGTGGAACGATAAAGAGCACAGGTTCACATTTACCGATCCTGGCGTGATTCGCGCCTTCAAGTGGGTCGAAGGTTATTCCATGCGGCTGACTCCGAAATCCGTGGCCGAGTTTCGGTCGGGAGTCGGAGCCGTCGATTCGCCAACCAATTCATTTTTGGCTCCCAGCGTGGCGATG
>Ga0182015_10004223_pt1 | contig 15606 bp, 18 predicted proteins | sample 712P3MmetaG_FD_120478 | JGI IMG/M metagenome (GOLD analysis project Ga0182015, IMG submission 120478) | Permafrost microbial communities from Stordalen Mire, Sweden - 712P3M metaG | ecosystem: Environmental > Terrestrial > Soil > Wetlands > Permafrost | place: Sweden: Stordalen | collected... | reverse complement strand
GTCACGTTCCGACAAAGCGAACTCTGGCGGCGGCGAGCCGACGCTGGCCCCGGACAGACGAACTGGTTGCGTCAAATCGGGCCGCAGCTTCTGGCCCGAGCGTTGCAGTCCGCGATCCATGCCGCCCGACGAATCGGGCTTTTTCGCAGGTGCCGCATGAGCCATCTGAATTTCAACATCCGGACGACTCGGCAGGGCGCTCGCTCCCGGCCGTTCAATCCCCGCGCGAGCCTTTCCCTGAATTCGATGTCCCTCCTGTGGACCTCGCTTTCGATCTTCGCAGTGGTGATTGCCGCGTTCGGCCTGGTATGGTTCGCCTAGCAGTTATTCCGGTGCGATGGTGAGCTTGATGCCGTCGAGTTCGGGACCGCAAACAATCTGGCACGAAAGGCGGGAATTGGGTTCGACCGCAAGCGCCATGTCGAGCATGTCGGTTTCGGCATCGGATCGCGGCAGAAGCTTCGCGAACCAGCCTTCCTCGACATAGACGTGGCAGGTCGCGCAAGCGCAGGCGCCGCCGCATTCTGCTGCCACCGGCAAGCCCGCGTCCCGCAGGATCTCCATCGCGCTCCAGCCGTCGCGGCCTTCGAGCAAGTGCTCCTTGCCGTTGCGATCGATGGCAATGATCTTCACGCCACGCCCAGCTTCTTCTGCAGGCTCGTGGACGACGTCGTGTACTGGAAGCGCAGCTTCTCGTTCGGTCGGCAGATGTGAAAGGCCGCCTGTGCCATCAGGGCCGCTTCGTGAAAACCGCAAAGGATGAGCTTCAGCTTGCCTGGATAGGTGTTGATATCGCCGATCGCGAAGATGCCAGGCGTCGCGCTCTCGAAACGCGCGGTATCCACCGGAACGAGATTTTCGTGCAGGTTCAACCCGAACTCCGCGATGGGGCCGAGCTTGATGGTCAGTCCGAAGAACGGCAGAAACGCGTCACAGGCGTGCCGCCACTCCTTCTTGTCGGCGGCGCTCCCGAGCGTCACCGCCTCGAGCCGCCCCGCTTCGCCGTGCAGCGCCTTCACACTGGCGACGCGGAAGGCGACCCTTCCCTCCGCCTCCAGTTCGCGCATGCGATTGACGCTGTGCTGCGCGGCGCGAAAACCGTCGCGGTGATGAACCAGAGTCAGGCTTTTGGCGACCGGCGCCAGATTGATCGTCCAGTCGAGCGCCGAATCGCCCCCGCCTGCGATCAGAATGTTCTTGTCGCGGAACGCTTCGATTTTGCGCACCGCATAGTGGACGCTCGTGCCCTCGTAGGCATCGAGGCCCGCAATGGGTGGTCGTTTGGGGACGAAACTGCCGGCTCCCGCAGCGATGACAACGACATGTGCCACGATTTCCGTGCCGGCATCGGTCGACAGTTTCCAGCGTCCGTCGGCGAGCCGCTCGAGCGCATTTGCCATCTGTCCCAGATGAAAGCCGGCATGGAAAGGCTTGATCTGCTCGAGCAGCCGGTCCGTCAGTTCCTGACCACTTACGACCGGCAGGCCCGGAATGTCGTAGATCGGCTTTTCCGGATAGAGTTCGGTGCATTGTCCGCCCGGGCGGTCCAGGATGTCGACGAGTTCCGCCTTCAGATCGAGCAGGCCCAGCTCGAACACGGCGAAAATAGCGATCGGACCCGCGCCGAGGACTGCAACATCGGTTTCTATCGCCATTCCGAACTGCCTGAAGCCGCGCGGCTTATAGGTGGGCACCCAAGCACCCGCAACCCACCCTGCCGAACCCGCAAGTCCGCGTCTCGTTCCGGCACCTAGCGGCCAAGATAAGCGGCGACGAATTTCCGCACGACGCGGCAGCGCAGATCGAGCGCGCGCAGCGCCCGCGCCGCGCTGGTCGGGGCAGTTGCAGGATCGATGCTTTCGGCGTCGGCGGCAGCTTCGGCGAGGGCGAACGCCCCGATACCAAGCGCCGCGCCTTTAAGCGCGTGGGCGCTCTCGCGCCACACGCGAGCGTCCGGGGTCTCGAGGGATTCCTGGAAACCGCGCAGAAGGGGCGCCATTTGTTCGACAAACAGACCGAGCACTTCGGCGTTCAGCGCGGTCTCGCCTGCCGTGTATCGTGCAAGGTGCGCCAGGTCGACCGGACGCTGCGCCGTCACCGAAGACATGCAAGAACTCCGTCACGACAGCGCGCAATGATGACCGGCATAAACCAAGACGGCGTTAACGGCGACGCTCAGAATGGTACCCAGCCGCCGGGGAAGGGCGAGACTCCGAACAGGCGCGGGTGTGAAAACAGGATCGCCACGAAGAGTATCGCCGCTACCCAGAAACGCCAGCCCAGGCTCTCGGCCGGATGCAGCCTGGTGCGTCCTGCAAGAACGGCGGCGAAGGGAATGTTGGACGTCCGCGACGCGAACGACTCCCATGCCGCGCCGAGCTTGCGGCGCCGCTTCGCGTCGATGGAGATCGTGCCCGTGAGGGCCAGCACGAGGAATGTGCCGAAGAAGATCACCGACGCTTCGTCGCCGTTCGCGGCGAGATGAAAGGCTGACCAGATCGCGACTCCCCAAAGGAAGGGATGACGCGTGATACGAAGCACACCTCTCACCGTATCCGGCGCCGGCGCCGCCGGCGTGCCTGTCTGCACGGCCGCCGGATTGCGAACGAGGAGGCCCTGCAGGCCGAGCAGGAATGCCAGCGCAACGACAGGGATACCGAGATGTCTCACGCCTGCGCCAGCATCGAAGAGCTGCGGATCCTGGCCGCCCCTCTGCGCGGCGTTGTACGACATGACCAGCCACACGATCCCGCCCAGCGAGGCGAGCGAGAACAGCCCGAGATACGCGCGCTCGCCGATTGCCTCTGTGATGGCATCGCGCACGCTCGTGCCGGCAATGAGAAGATGGATGGCGAGAAAAATCACCGCCGCAATAACAAGCATTGCCATCATGCGCCCCTCTTGCTCGTGCGTTACACGCGAGCGTGAAGACAATGTCCCCCGCCGGCGATCCGCAGTCGGTCGTCCCGGCCGGCAAAATAGCGCCTATTGAGCGCCGCCGCATCATGATCGCGCGTATGCGCAAATCCCAGTGCCGCCAGCCCCCTCGCCATCGTTTGTGGCTCGAAGAAGCTGCGGAACGGTTCGCCCGCCCGGGCCACGCGGGCAGAAAGCGCGGTCAACTGTGTACGTCGACGCATGATCGACTTCGAAGACCGTCGGCCTTGGCCATGCGGCTGGCCCTGAGCGTGTCCACAGCTAACTCCCTGAATTCGCTCAAATAGTCTCGCGGAGCGGCAGCGGAAGGGCTAGTATAGTGCCGTCGCGGGTGTCGAGGGCTACAATGAATCGAGTGGAAAATCAGGCAATTGCCTTTCCCCAGCAGGCGGCGGATGCGGTCGCAATCGAGGCAGAGAGCCGTCCCGCCAGAGCACTGCCGAACGAATGGGCTCCGCTGGTTTTCGCCTCGGTGCTGGGTGCGTTCTGGATCGCAGCCGGCACGGCCTACGGATGGGGCTATTTTGGAACCGGCGGATTGTTCCGGCTCAACATACAGGAGTCGATGGTCGCGGCCTTCGCGCTGTTGCTTCCACCACTCTTGATGATCGCCGCGGCGTGGACGTTTACCCGCGGACAAGTCCTTGCTGCCGCATCCGAAAATTTGGCGCAGGCCACCGACCGTCTGTTCGCCGTGGACGAGACGGCGTCGCGTACCGCGGCGCGGGTCGGCCGTGCCGTGCGCCGCGAGCTCGACGCCCTCAACGTGGGTCTTGACGGAGCCTTTGCGCGGCTGCGCGCGCTCGAATCGGTCTTGAAGAGCCAGATCGCAGCACTCGACGAAGCCGGCGCGCGCGTGGACGTGCGGACCGAAGCAGCGGCGGCGAAGATGTCGCAGGCTCGCGAGCGCATCGATTCGGTCACCAATGTGCTCGCCGACACCGCCTCGCGGGCAAGCGAGACGGTGGCCGGCCGAACCGCGCAGCTCCAGTCCGTGCTCGAAACATCGGAAGCCGCCCTCAAGAACGCGGGAGATTCGCTGGAAAACCAGTCCTCGAGCTTTCGCGCCGCGGCGACCAGCGCCGCGGAGGCGCCGCACGCCGTTGCCGTACAACTCGACAAGCAGGCCCAGCGCATCGAATCGGTCGCCGATGCGGCACTGGCGCGTGCGGAGTTCATACTTGGGCGGCACGAGCGCCACCGCGCCGCGATGGGTGAATTGCTCCAGGGGTTGAAACAGGAAAGCATGAGCTTCGAGACCGCAACCACCACTCAGCACATTGCGCTCGAGAAGAGCGTGGCGAACGTGACCCGTCAGACCCAGCAATTCGGCGTATTGGCGGAAGACACCGATCGGCGTCTCGAACTGATCATGGCCAACGCGGCGACCCGCTCCGCGCAATTGACGGAAGGCTTCGCACGCGAGGTCGAGCGATTGTGCGGTGCAAACGAAACGGCACAGGCGACGCTGGGCAAACTCGTGGAATCGCTGCACGACGCCGGCATCGGCGCGCAAACCCTGATCGCCGAGACTGCCGCGGAAACCAGGAATTGTGCGAAGTCGCTCGTCGGCGAGGCGATGGCAGAGGGCGAGCGCCTTCTGCGCATGGCGGGCCAAATCGGAGCGGAAACAAGAGAGATGAAGCTCGCGTTGGCAGACGCCGCCCAGGAGGTGGAGCGGCATATCCTTGCGTTGCCCGGCGTCGCAAGGCAGGAGGCCAAAAGAGTGCGCGAAATGCTGCGGGCCGAGAACGAGGAAATTTTCGACCACTCCGCGCGCACGCTGTCGCTTGCCGACCTGCGGGTCGGCAGGGACGCTGGAGGAGTTTTCCCTTCCGAACCAGCCGCTGCGACAGCAGATCAGGGCGAAACCGATGGCCTGATCGGCTTGGCGCGGCGGTTCGCCCGGCGGCCTGCACAGCGCGGCAAACGCGAGGACTCCGAAAACAAATCCTGGAATATGAGCGCGCTTCTCGCGGCAGCTGAGATCGCCGAGCCAGAAACGACGTTACGATCCGCCGCAGTTGCGCTTACGGGACTTCAGGCCGCGTTGTCGGATACGGCGATCGATCTGCTGTCCATCGCGGCGGCCGTGCCCTTCGGCGAGGCAGAATGGCATGACCATCGTCAGGGAGACCGCGCACTGTCGACGCGGAGTCTCGTGGAGTCGATTGGGGTGGACGCTCTCGATCAAATATGCAGATCGTATCGCAACAATACGCGGTTTCGCGAAGCCGCCGACGCTTATCTCGCCGTGTTTGAGGGGCTGCTTTCGCGCGAGCGAGACGACGAACGGAACGGACCGTTGGCCGCCGCGCTCCCCGGCACCGACGCGGCAAAGGTCTATCTCGTTGTCGCCTGCGCCCTGGGACGCCTTTCATAGACGCATGAGACGGGCGGCGTAAAAGCCGTCCATGCCTCCGCGTTCGGCGAGATGGCAGGGCAGGCTGCGCAAGTCGCCATCGGCGTCGATGCATTCCGACAGCTCGAACAGCTCGGCGGGCACGATGGGCACCCGTCGAAAATCGCTTCGACGCCGCAAGAAATGAGCGACCTGTTCAGGTCCCTCCTCAGGCTCCAGCGAACAGACGGCGAAGACGAGCTGCCCTCTGGGCGCAACCATTGTGCTCGCTGCATCCAGAAGTTCGCCGGCGGCGCCGGTGCTCGCTGCTATGTCACTCGCGGTCTTGATCCAGGGGAGCTCCGGGTGGCGACGGATGGTACCCGTGGAACTGCAGGGCGCATCGAGCAGTACGCAGTCGGCGCTCCGGTCGGGACGAAAGTCGCGCACGTCGGAGAGGACGAGCCGGGCCGAGAGGCTTACACGATCGAGATTGGCCGCGAGCCGGGCCAAACGGTTTTGATCCTTCTCGACCGCGGTCACGTGGGCTCCGCCGCAAACGAGTTGCGCCGTCTTTCCGCCCGGGGCGGCGCAGAGATCGATGACACACCTGCCGCGCAGGTCGCCGAACAGCCTGACAGGCAACGAGGCCGCGAAGTCCTGCACCCAGAATTCACCCTCCCGGAAACCCGGCAGCTCCTGCACGCTGCCCGCCCGTTCGAGGCGAACCATTCCCCCCGGCAATACTGCGGGCTGCCGGTTCGACATCGCGGTCGCCACGTCATCCGTCCGCGACGAGGCGAGATCGCAGGAAGGGCGCAAGAAAATATCCAGGGGAGGCGTCCGCAAGTGTGCGCTCGCGATCGCCCGCACCGTCTCCTCGTTGTAGGCCTCGCACCAACGCGTCCAGAGCCAGTCGGGCGTGTTCAGGACCAGCGCATCCTGCGTGCTCAGCACCTCGGGGCCTTCGAGCGCGATGCGGCGCAAGGCGGCATTGACCAACCCCTTGAAGTGCACGGCCTTCGGATCGGCAGCCGCCAGGCGGTTTGCGCCGTCCACTGCGGCATGCGCGGGCACGGCAAGGAACAAAAGCTCGCACGCGCCGGCAAGCAGGATTTCCAGGGTGGCGCCCGCCCGATGCGGCGGCGGCGCCCGCGGCACGAACCGGCGCACCAGATCGTCCAGCTGTCCGAAGCGCCGCATCGTCTCGTTTGCGATCGTGCGCGCGAAACCGCTGTCGCGTACGGAGAGCGGTTGCAAAGCAACAGCCTCCTCGAACGCTGCATCGAGCGGTCGGCGCCGGCGCAATGTCTCGGTTAATGTCCGGTGCGCCACCGCGCGGGCATCGTTTGCCATGAATGGTCTTCCGCTCGCAGCCTTCTTACTTGAAGCGCGGCAGTGTCGACGTGACTTATGCGTCACAGGCGGGGTTCAAGCACAGGTGCAAAGCCGACAAAATACAAGGTAACGATGCTTCGGAGGTCGCCGTCCGGCTCTGTGCGACGGACACGCGCGCCACGACGGAGGCGGCCGCACGGCGCGCCGCGCGATCAGCATCCAGCGCCGGATCGACCGAGATTGGCGATCCGCAAGTGCCCAAACCCACGCGTTCTTGCGATTGGGAGCGAACGGCGGTGATTTCCAACTCTTGAGAGCGGGCTTGATCGTAATGCTGCGGCACGCCATGTAAAGGCAGTACCCCGCATTCTCCAGCAACCGACCAGGACGGACGCATGTTCATTCAGACCGAATCGACTCCCAATCCGCAGACACTGAAATTCGTGCCCGGACGCACGGTGATGGGCGAAAGCGCGGTGGCGGACTTTCCGGATCGCGAAGCGGCCGTTCGTTCGACTCTCGCTCGCGCTCTGTTCGAAATTCCAGACGTGGCGCGCGTCTTCTTCGGCAGCGATTTCATTTCCGTTACGAAATCGGGCGCAGACTGGCGTCAGCTGAAGCCGGCGATCCTCGGCGCGATCATGGATCATTTCACGCGCGGACTGCCGCTCATCGAACAGGGTCATGCGGAAGCCGACGCCGACCCTGCCTACGGCAACGCCGATCCCGAAATTGTCGCGCAGATCAGAGAACTTCTCGACACACGCGTGCGGCCGGCCGTTGCGAGCGACGGCGGCGACATCGTGTTCAAGGGCTTCGATGGGGGTTCGGGCATCGTATTCCTGCATCTGCGAGGATCGTGCGCGGGATGTCCGTCTTCGACGATGACCCTGAAGAATGGCATCGAGAACATGCTCCGGCACTACATTCCCGAAGTGACCACGGTCGAAGCGGTCTGACAATAATTTTGCGACGGCGGCCATGCCAATTCCCGACGACTCCCTCGATACGATCTTTCGCAAGGCGCGAACGCACAATCTCTGGCAGGACAAGCCCGTCAGCCCCGCGCTGTTGATGGCGATCTACGATTTGCTGCGCTGGGGTCCGACAAGCGCGAACTGCTCTCCGGGCCGCCTTGCCTTCGTGGTCTCTCGAGAGGCGAAGGAACGACTGAGGCCGCATCTCTCGCCGGGCAATGTCGACAAAACGATGGCGGCTCCGGCGACCGCGATCGTCGCCTACGACATCAATTTCGCTGAACACCTGCCCCTCCTCTTTCCGCAGAAACCGGAAATCCGATACGCGTTCCAGGATCCCGCGCTAGCCGAAAGGGTCGCGTTCCGGAACGGATCGCTTCAGGGGGGCTATTTCATCGTCGCGGCGCGCGCACTGGGACTGGATTGCGGACCGATGTCGGGTTTCGACAACGCGGGCGTGGATCGCGAGTTCTTTCCAGAAAGCAGCGTGAAATCGAACTTCCTATGCAGTATCGGCTACGGCGATCCGGCCGGTTTGTACCCGCGCAACCCCCGCCTCGCTTTCGACGAAGCCTGTCGAGTGCTGTGAGCGCCGGGAGCCCGACGGCGCGCGCGTGAAGATCCTCGCCGTGGACACGGCGCTGGGCGCCTGTTCGGTGGCGCTTGTCGATGGCCGGACAATTCTGGCGCACCGGTTCGAACGAATGGAGCGCGGCCATGCCGAACGCCTCGCCCCGATGGTTCGTGAGGCAATGCGGGAAAGCTCGATCGCATTCGAGGCTCTCGATCGCCTGGCGGTGACCATCGGGCCGGGCACGTTTACCGGTCAACGCGTCGGCTATGCTTTCATGCGCGGCTTGAGGCTCGCCCTCCAGCGGCCACTCGTCGGTGTCACGACGCTGGCCGCTATGGCGGAGGCCGCCCTCGCGCAAACCGGCGCTTCGGCCGCCGCTGTGCTTCACGATGCCAGGCGCGGCGAGGTCTATGCCACCGTCGTCGTGAGCGGATCGACCGTCGTGCCGGCGCATCTCGCCAGGTTCGAAGACGCGATGCGCACGATCCTCGACCATACGCAATCGCTGCAGGGGTCGCTCGCGTTGTCGGGTACGGCGGGCGATAGGGCGGCTGAGGTTTGCCGAACGCAAGGAAGCCTGGTGCTGCAAACAGACATTCACACGCCGGATGCGCTGTGGGTTGCCAGTCTCGCACTCGCCGAGCCGGAGGCGCATACTATTCCCCGTCCGCTTTATCTTCGCCCTCCCGACGCCCGCTTGCCGGCCGGCGCTGCGTGATCATGGGTATCCGGCTGGGCGCGCTCGCGGACCTGGTTGCGATCGCCGAACTCCACACGCAATGTTTCGCGCAGATCTGGAACGTGGAATTTCTCGGCCGCCTGCTCGCACAGCCCGGTGCGTTCAGCTTCATCGCCACCAAGGGGGGGGCCACGGTCGGTTTCGCCGTGGCGCGCGCGGTCGCAGGTGAAGCGGAGATTCTTTCGCTCGGGGTGCGTCCCGCCTCGCGCCGGCGAGGAGTCGGCGGAGAGCTGGTGCGCGCGACTGCCAATCATGCCTTTCTGGCCGGGGCTCGGGAGGTCTTTCTCGAAGTGGCGGTCGAAAACGAAGCTGCCAGGACGCTCTACGGCCAACTCGGCTTCTGCCAGGCAGGCCGCCGATCCGCATATTATCACGATCGGGAGGGTTCCAATGGCGACGCGCTTGTCCTCAGGCGCGATCTGCCGCTCTGCGATCCCCCGGGTGGGCAGCCCGCCCGGGATCGATTAGGATCGCGCCATGTCGGGGAAGAATGATCCGCTGAGCCGGATCGAAAAGCTTTGCGCCGAAAAGGGTCTGCGAATGACCGATCAGCGCCGGGTGATCGCGCGCGTGCTGTCGGACGCCGAGGACCATCCCGACGCCGAGGAGCTTTACCGCCGCGCGGCCGCGAGCGATCCCCATATCTCGATCGCCACCGTATACCGGACGGTGAAGCTGTTCGAGGACGCGGGCATTCTCGAGCGTCACGATTTCCGCGACGGCCGTTCGCGCTACGAGGAAGTTTCCGACGCCCACCACGATCATCTGATCGACGTGCAGTCGGGACGAGTCATCGAGTTTCGCAACGAGGACATCGAACGTCTGCAGCGGCGCGTGGCCGAGGAGCTCGGCTTCGAACTGGTCGATCACAGGCTCGAGCTATACGGCGTGCCCAAGGGCGCCAAGAAACGCGGGCCTTGACGTGCAGTCTCTTCGCGCGGCGGCCATTCTTTTCGTCTTCCTGCTCGTGACGTTCATCCTGATTCCTTGGCAGGAAACGGCGGTGCGCTTGGGGCTCCGGCGCCGCAAGACCTTTCCCGGGCGCTATCACCGCATGCTCTGCCGGCTTTTCGGAATCCGGGTCACCATCATAGGGAAGCCGATCCAGTCCCGCGGCGTCCTGATGGTCGCCAACCACACCTCGTATTTCGATATCATCGTGCTGTCCGCGGCGGCGCGCGTTTCCTTCGTGGCCAAACATGAAGTCGCCAGGTGGCCTTTGTTCGGAACGCTGGCGCGGCTTCAGGAAACCGTGTTCATCGAACGGGCAAAACGGTCGCAAACCGTCGAAGCGCGCGATCTGATCCGCGACCGGGTCGCGGCAGGCGATGCGCTCATCCTTTTCCCGGAAGGAACGTCGAACGACGGCAACAAGGTCCTGCCGTTCAAGAGCGCATTGATGGGCGCGGCGGAAGCGGAACTGGGAGTCGATTCGCAAGGCCGGGCGTGGCACGTTCCCGTGCAGCCGGTTTCCGTCGCTTATGTCGGAATCTATGGGCTGCCGATGGGCCGCGACGTGCGTCCGCTCTTTGCCTGGTACGGCGACATGGAACTGGTGCCGCACCTGTGGGAGGCCGTGAAAGCGGGCCCCTTCGAGGCGGTGGTGGAATTTCATGCGCCGCTCAGCGTCGACAGCGCTGGTGGCCGCAAACAACTCGCAAGCGCCGCAGAAGCCGCGGTGCGCCGGGGGCAGGCGCGGGCACTCTCTGGCTTGCCCGCTGGTGCCGGCGCGTCTGCGCACAACCACGAGCAGCACGAGACGAGCAGGGTGGAAGCGGCCGCGTGACGGGCGCTCCTTGTCAAGCCCGGGCGCATCCACCATAAGGCGCCGCGAGATGAAAAAGCTGTTCGTCAAGACTTTCGGCTGCCAGATGAACGTCTACGATTCCGCCCGCATGACGGAATTGCTGGCGGGGGTCGGGTATGGGCCGGCCGCGAGGCCCGAGGAGGCCGACATGGTCATCCTCAATACCTGCCACATACGCGAGAAGGCGGCGGAGAAAATGTACTCCGAACTCGGCCGGCTGAAGCGACTGAAGGAGAAGAAGGCCCGGGCCGGCGAGTCGATGCTGATCGTTGTCGCCGGCTGTGTGGCCCAGGCCGAGGGCGCGGAGATCGTCGCACGACAGAGCGCGGTCGACGTAGTGGTGGGACCGCAATCCTATCACCGGCTCCCCGAAGCGATCGCCCGGGTTTCGCGTGGCGTGGGTCACGTGCTCGAAACCGACTTTCCCGCCGAGGAAAAATTCGATTCTCTGCCCGAGGAACGCAGCGATTGCGGCCCGACGGCCTTTCTCACCGTACAGGAAGGATGCGACAGGTTTTGCACCTTCTGCGTCGTTCCCTATACACGCGGCGCCGAATTCTCCCGACCGCCCGAGCGCATCGTCAGCGAGGCGCGCCAGCTTGCCGCAAAGGGTGTGAAGGAGATCACTCTGCTCGGTCAGAACGTCAATGCCTATCGCGGCGTCGCGCGGAACAAAGAGATCTGGGATCTGGCGCGACTCATCCGTGCGCTGGCGGAGATCGGCGGAATCGAGCGGCTGCGCTACACGACGAGCCATCCGCGCGACATGAGCGACGAGCTCATCGCGGCGCATGCGGGAATCGCCGCGCTGATGCCATACCTCCATTTGCCGGTTCAATCGGGGTCGAACCGCATCCTGGCGGCGATGAACCGTCAGCACACGGCCGAACACTATCTCGATCTCGTCGCACGCATCCGCAAGGCGCGGCCAGACATGGCGCTGTCCTCGGATTTCATCGTCGGCTTCCCCGGCGAAACCGACGCGGATTTCGACGCCACGCTCGCACTCGTGCGTGACGTGGGCTACGCGCAGGCCTTCTCGTTCAAATATAGCGCCCGGCCGGGAACGCCCGCCGCCGCTGCCGCCGGGCAGATTCCCGACGATCTCAAGACGACGCGCCTCGCTGCACTGCAAGCCGTCCTCGGCGCACAGCAGGCGGCCTTCAACGGGTCGTGCGGAGGGAAAGTGATGCCGGTCCTGTTCGAAAAGCCGGGCTCGAAACCGGATCAGGCGGTCGGTCGCAGTCCGTGGCTGCAGTCCGTCCACGTCGAAGACGGGCAGGCACTGATCGGACAGATCCGCAATGTGCGCATCGCCGAAGTGCTTCCCAACAGCCTGCGGGGCATTCTCGCAACCGACAGCCGGCCGCAGATGGTTCAGGCGCATTGAGTACGCGTTCCGCCCGTCACGCAACGTCCGCACGTGAGCAGGTGACGCTCGAATTCCCGGACAATCAACGACTTGCCGCACTCGGAGGCGCCCATCAGAAGCATCTTGTGCGCGTGGAGCAGAAACTCGGCGTGCGCGTGGCGATGCGGGGCAACCTGGTGGCCGTGGAAGGTGCGCCCGATTCGCGCGAACGCGCGGCGGCAGTGCTGCGCGCCCTCTATGCACGCATCGAGGGCGGCGACGATCTTTCGCTCGCCGATGTGGATGCGGAAATCCGCTTTGCGCTGCACGACCCCGACCAGACGGCCGCTGCCGAATTCGGAACCCCCTCGATCAGGACGGCGGCGGCGCGTGTCGCGCGCTCGCGCTCCCCGGCGCAGAGCGCCTACCTGGATCTCATGCGCGCCCATCCGCTGGTCTTCGGCGTGGGGCCGGCCGGCACCGGCAAGACCTTTCTCGCCGCGGCGTTCGGCGCCCATCTTCTCCACGAGCGCCGCGTCGAGCGGCTCATCCTTTCGCGACCGGCGCTGGAAGCCGGCGAGCGCCTTGGCTTCCTGCCCGGCGATATCAAGGAGAAGATCGATCCCTACCTGCGCCCGCTTTACGATGCCCTCTTCGAGTCGATGGGCGAGCAATGCGTGCGGCTGATGGAATCGGGCGTGATCGAAGTGGCGCCGCTCGCCTTCATGCGCGGCCGCACGCTGGCCCGCGCCTTCGTCATTCTCGACGAGGCGCAGAACTGCACCTCGGCGCAGATGAAGATGTTTCTCACGCGTCTTGGCGAAGACGCGCGCATGGTCGTCACCGGCGATCCGTCGCAAAGCGATCTTCCGGGCGGACGGCCAGAAGGCCTGAACGAGGCGCTCGCGAACCTTGCGCAGGTCGAAGGCGTAGCGATCGCGCATTTCGGCGAAGCGGACGTGGTGCGCCATCCACTCGTCACGCGGATCGTCCGCGCCTACGCGCAAACGGACTCTGCCCGACGCAGCCGCTCCCAGGACGGATGACGAAACCCCGCACCGTCATCGCGCTTGTGGTGGAAGACCCGGCCTGGCGAAGATGTGGCGTCGACCTTTCGCGCCTCCGTACCGCGGCGCGGCTCGCGGTATCGCGTGCGCCAGGGCGAGACGGCGCCGCGTGCGATCTGACGCTCCTGCTCACGGACGATGCGCGGCTGCGCGCCCTCAACGCGCGTTTCCGCGGCCGGGATGCGCCCACCAATGTGCTGTCCTTTCCCGCGGCCGCGAATGCGCATGGCCATCTCGGCGACGTCGCCATCGCGCTTGGAATTGCGCGACAGGAGGCCACAACAGCTGGTATCGGACTGATGGCCCGTACGCTGCATCTGACGGTGCATGGCGTTCTGCACCTTCTGGGCTATGATCACGTCCGGACACGCGAGGCCGAAGCGATGGAGCGCCTTGAGATTGCCGTTCTGAAAACTCTTGGTTGTCCGAACCCTTATGCGCGCGCCGCGGCGATGAAGTAATCGTCCTCCAACGCCAATGTCGGATTACCATCACAAAGAAGAGCCCGCGCCCGGCAATGGCAAAGCCGCTTCGCTGCTTCACTGGCTCGCGCATCTCGTTCGCCGCGGCGACGGCATGGACGCCATCCGCGAAAGCCTCGAGGAGGTCATCGAGGAAAGCGACCGCCGCACCGGCGAGCTGTCGCCGCAGGAGCGGACCATGCTCGCCAATCTGCTCAAGTTCGGCGAGCTGCGCGTGCGACGTCATGGTTCCCCGTGCCGACATTGTCGCCGTCGAGGAGCAGACCTCGCTTAGGGAGCTGATCGAAGGCCTTCGCGCCGAACAGCATTCGCGCCTGCCGATCTATCGCGAGACGCTCGACGATCCCATCGGGCTCGTCCACATCAAGGACGTGCTTTCGCTGGTCGAGATCGCCGACGACGGCAGCATGCGCTGGCCCGAGGTGCCGATCGCCACGATCAGGCGCAACCTGCTCTTCGTTCCGGCCTCCATGCCGGCGCTCGATCTGCTTCTGAAGATGCAGACCACCCATATGCATCTCGCCCTCGTCATCGACGAGTACGGCGGCACCGACGGACTCGTTTCCATCGAGGATCTGGTGGAGGAGATCGTCGGCGAGATCGACGACGAGCACGATGTCGCCGAGGCGCCGCAGTTGAAGAGCTTGCCCGACGGCGGCTGGGAAGCCGACGCACGTCTCGACCTCGACGATTTTCGCGAGCAGACGGGCCTCGATCTGGAGCCGGAGGGCGAAGACGAGGATGTCGACACGCTGGGCGGGCTCGTCGTCGCACTGCTGGGGCGCCTTCCCGAGCGCGGCGAAATCATTCCCCACCCCTCGGGGCTCGAATTCGAAGTGCTCGAAGCCGACCCGCGCCGGGTCAAGCGCCTGCGATTGCGCAAGCCGCAAGCGCCAGGCGCCGCCACCCCGACGACCGGCACGTAACGGCGGCAGCAAGCGTCGCAGCGCATCGCGCCCTTGAGGCCTCCATGTCGCTTGATCCGGACGGGCTCGCGTTGCGCGCGATGCCGGAAGTCGCCAGATTTGTGCTGAAACTGCGTCGCGGTGGTTGAGGACATGAGGCTACCTTCAAAACGGCGCATTCGACGCACGTTTCGCAGAAGTAAAGACGGTCGCTCTCGCTTGGCACGATAGTCATGGCGAACACGCCTTTCGCGCGAGCCTCTATCAAACAGTTCCATTCTGCCCTCGTGCGATGCGGCGCGTGGATTCGCTCCACCCGCAGCTGGCGGCGATTCCTGCTCGCTTTCGGAGCGGGGCTCGCGTCTGCGCTTGCCTTCGCGCCGTTTGGAATCTTTCCCACGCTGCTTGTCGCCTATGCCGTCCTCCTGCTGCTCGTCGACGGCGCAGCGGCGGGCGTCCATCCCCTTCGCGTCGCGGCGTTTGCAGGCTGGGCGTTCGGCTTCGGGCAGTTCCTCGCCGGTCTTTATTGGGTCGGCTACGCCTTTACCGTCGATGCTTCGGCTCACGCCTGGCAGATACCGTTCGTGGCCGTGCTGCTGCCGGGCGGGCTCGCGCTTTTTCCGGCCCTCGCGTGCGCGGCTTCGGCGTTCCTGTGGCGGCCGGGCGGCGCGCGCGTCCTTGTCTTCGCGGCCACCTATGCCATCTGCGAATGGCTGCGCGGTCATCTGCTGACAGGGTTTCCGTGGAATCTGGCGGCTTATGCGTGGGGAGCACTCCCCGCCATCATGCAAAGCGCGGCCGCGATCGGCGCGTATGGCCTGACGCTGCTCACGCTCCTGCTCGGCGTCTCGCTCGCGGACTTTGCAAGCAGGCGCGCGGGCGCCTGGCGATTGCCGGTCTCGCTCCTCTGTTTGTTTGCGATTCTTTGGATCGGCGGCGAGACGCGGCTCGCGTTCACCCGTCCCGGAGACGTTCCGGGCGTGCGCCTGCGGCTCGTGCAGCCCGATGTTCCGCAAGGAGAGAAATATCTCCCGCAATTGCGCGCCCGCAACTGGGGACGGCTCATCGATGCGAGCAAAGCACCGGCG
>Ga0182015_10004222_pt1 | contig 15606 bp, 13 predicted proteins | sample 712P3MmetaG_FD_120478 | JGI IMG/M metagenome (GOLD analysis project Ga0182015, IMG submission 120478) | Permafrost microbial communities from Stordalen Mire, Sweden - 712P3M metaG | ecosystem: Environmental > Terrestrial > Soil > Wetlands > Permafrost | place: Sweden: Stordalen | collected... | reverse complement strand
ATGCCGACCGCCGAGAAATGGGCCGGCAGCACCGGCATGATCACCTTCGGGATCGAGAGTTCGTGCGCGATCAGCGGCGCGTGCAGGCCGCCATTCCCGCCCGAAGCGACCATCACGAAGTCGCGCGGATCGTATCCGCGCTCGATCGAGACGCCGCGCACGGCCAAGGTCATGTGTGCGATCGTGATCCGCAGCATTCCGAGGGCTGCCTCTTCGATCGATAAGCCCAGGGGATCGGCCACCTTGCTCTTCATGGCCGCGCGCGCCGCCGCGAGATCGAGAAGCATTTCGCCGCCCAGGAAATTCTTCGGATCGATGCGTCCCAGAATCAGGTTGGCATCGGTTATTGTCGGCTCTTCGCCGCCCGCGCCGTAGCACACGGGGCCGGGGCTGGCACCGGCGCTGCGGGGTCCGACCTTGAGGGCCCCGACCTCGTCGATCCAGCCGATGCTTCCGCCGCCCGCGCCGACCTCCACGACATCAACCACCGGCAACATCACGGGATGCCCCCTCGAATATCCACCGACGTAGTAGCCCTCGGCGATGGCCGGCTGACCGTCGCGAATCAGGCTGGCCTTCGCCGTCGTACCGCCCATGTCGAAGGCGATGACTTGCGCGAAATCGAGCCGTTTGCCGAATTCGGCCGAAGCGTTGATTCCGCCGACGGGGCCCGACTCCATCAACGCCACCGGAACGCGCCCGGCCGACGCTACCGAAGTCACGCCGCCGTTCGACTGCATGATGAGTAGCGTGCCGCCGAAGTCTTGCGCGGTCAACTCGGCTTCGAGTTTGTTGAGGTAGCTGCTCACGCGCGGGCCGATGTAGCTGTTCACGACCGTCGTGGACGTGCGCTCGTATTCGCGGTACTGTCGCAAGATCTCGTTCGAGAGCGAGACGTAAGCCGCAGGAAACGCCTTGCGTAGCGCGGCTCCCAACATGATCTCGTGCGCCGGGTTGACGTATGAATGCAATAGACAAACGGCGATTGCTTCGGGCTTAAAGAATGCCAGTTCTTCGCACAACTGTGCGATCGTCTTTTCCGTCAAGGGAACGATCGTCTCGCCGGATGCCGACAACCGCTCGTCAACCTCGAGAATCATGTTTCGCGGCACCAGCGGCTCCGGCCGCTGGAAGAACATGTTGTATGCCTCCGGCCGATTGCCGCGTCCGATGAGGTAGGCATCGCGCGCGCCGGCCGTGGCGAGGAGCACCGTCCGCGCACCGGTCTTTTCGATCAGCGTATTGATCGCGATCGTCGCACCGTGAACGAACGTGTCGCATTCGTCGAGCGGCATCTGGGCCTTGCTAAGGCACCGGGCGATGCCTTCGGTCAGGTCTTTGGGGGTCGTCGAGCTCTTCGCGTGTCGCAGCTCGGAAGTTGCATCCTCAAACGCAACGAGATCGGTAAACGTGCCGCCGATATCCAGCGCAACATGCCATGCCATCGGCGCGCCTACGCGGATTTCGTGATAGGCGCCGCAAGGATCGTTCCGCCGGCCGGCGCGCTCACGATGGTGCGTCCAAAAAATGCGCGCGCCTCATTTCGCTGCACGGCGACGTGGGCCACGACCATCTCTCCGTCGTTGGCGGCCGCCGAGCGATCGGTCGAAGAGGGCTCTTCTTCCCGGTCGAGGCCGATGCCGTGCGTCCAGAACGACGTCACGCCGCCCTCGAGTTTTGCCGTTCGCCCGATGCGGCCCCGAAGTTCGTCGAAGGCGGCAACGCAGAATTCATAGGCTTCTTTTTGTTCGGGACGCGGTCCGCCGATGAAGATCGACTGCGAAAGTTCGGCCCAATAGCCGTGATATTGGAGCGCCAGAAACACGCCGAGCTGTTCGTGGGCTTCCAGCGCGCGCTCTGCCGGTGGGCGAAATGGAAAACTCTCGTTGGCCCCGGCGGCCGGCATCCGATCGTGCTGCGAGTGCATCAAGAACTCGACGTCCTGCGCGCCGGCCTTCCGCGCGGCGTAGTCCGCAAATGCGGCAAGTTCCGTCTCCGTCATGCCGGCGGCCGCGTGTTCTGCGACCGCGTCGACGATCGCTTCGGCCTTCGTTGCGGTCAGGCGCAGAATGCCGCGCTCCGCCGCGCTCTTCTTGCGGCGCAGCGTATCGATGAGCCCGTCAGCGTCGATCACGCCGGCGGGGAAGATTTCCGTGATCGCGGGCTGTAGGGCCGGCGGCATCAGTGCGGCGCCGGCCAGGCCGACGCGTTTCGTTTCCAGGCCCTCGCGCACGATGATGTCGCGTACCTGACCGGCAAGGTCGTTCGCCAAGAAATCGCTGGGCTGCGCGGGCGCCCAGATGAACGGCGCGATGAAGCCGAGATCGCGGCTCGACACTTTGAGTACGGCCTCGAGTTTGGTCGGTGTCACGAGCGCAAATCCGGGCATGCGCGCATCGAAAGGATGAAAGTTCGTCAAATAGGCGAGGCCCCCACTGTGGGCCATATCGCCATATACGAGGAGCGCATCCAAGCCGGCGGCGCGCATCGCATCGCGCACCTGTGCGAGCCGGTGATCGACGTCGCTCTGCGGGAGCAACGCCTTATCCCACTTGGTCAACCCGTGCCGCAGAATCGGAACGCGGACGAGACTCATACTTTTTGGTATACCTTTCGATCGAGCACGCACAGACGTTCGTATCCGGTCTCCGTGACGATGATCATCTCACCCAATGCCAGATAGCCGACGTCGGGGAAATATTGGTTGGGATGCACGATCATCGCCATGCCCGCTTCCAACGGCCGCTTATTTTTCGGCGCGAGATCCGTCCGGCCGATGCCGAAGCCGTGACCGCGGGCGCGCATGTACGGCGGTTTGCAATACTCGGCGAAGCCGTACCGTGAGATCACCTCATCCTGCGCGCTGACGAGATCGCAGACGAGCGTTCCGGGTTTGACGATTGCGAGACCGGCCTCGAGCGCCTCCGTGAGAATGTTGAATTTTTCGACGACCGCCGGCCGCGCCGCGCCCATGCTCATCGTGCGGCACAACTGCGCGGAGTAGTTGCGGCTCAAGCGTGCCGGCGTGATCTCAAAAATCAACAAGTCGCCGTTCTCGATCGGCTTGTCCGTGACGAGACCGATGGCCCGGTTGTGCTTCCCCGATGTGAACAGTCCGAAATTGTCGACCGCGCCGCCTTTGCGCATGGCGTATTCCATCTCGGCTTGCAGCTCGAATTCCGGCATACCCTCGGTGAGCTTATCGAACGCGTAGAGAAATGAGGTGTCGGCGAGCGCCGCCGCTTCGCGAATCAGCGCCTGCTCGACCGGCGTCTTGCGCGTCGCAGAGCGTTCCAACGTCGGGGAAGCATCTCGCACGGCGCCACCGGCGGCGGCCTTGACCTCGGCAGCAAACGTGCTACCGGCCCATTCGAGCGCCGTCATGGCGCTATTTTTCGTTTTCAGCAGGCTCCCGCACAACGCTGCGAGATCGGGCTCGTAGCGCACATCGCCGAGCGGCGACACGCGCCGCGCCCGTTCCAGATCCCATTCCTCGCCGACGTAGAGTACCGGCTCACCATCGAGCGGCAACACGACCAGCGCACCCCGGCCGATCAGGTCGTAGTTCGCGGCGAAATGTACGTCGTAGTTGCGCAGCGGCGACGAGTAGATGAGGAATACATCGATCCCGTCTTCCGCCATCACCTTGCGGATAGCGGCGTGACGCCGGTCGATCTCTGCGCGATCGACGGCGAGGGCAGTGGCCTGACCGGTACGTGCCGGCACGGTTGCGGACGTCATATGTTTCTCCGTTAGCCAGCGGCGAAGGAAATCTTCTGATAACGACGATAGTCTTTTTCAATCTCAGTGAGACATTTTATATCTCAAAGATGACTGGCGGTATATCGTGGAATTACGGCATCTGCGCTACTTTCTCGCCGTCGCCGAGCACCTGCACTTCCGGCGCGCCGCAAACGCGCTGTCCACCTCGCAGCCGTCCCTGAGTTTGCAGATTCGGGTCCTCGAAGGGGAGCTGGGCCTGCGTCTCTTCGAGCGCACGAAACGAAGCGTGCGGCTTACCGCAGCCGGAACGATCTACGCCCGCGAGGTGCGGCGTATCATGGCCGATCTGGAAACGGCGAAGCGCCGCGCGATCGAAGCGGATCGTGGGACACGCGGTGAATTGATCCTCGCCACGTCGATCGCAACGTTGATGAGCTATTTACCGCGCATCGTGCGGCGTTTTCGCTCGGCCTACCCCGACGTGGTCCTCCGCATGCGCATGATCCACGCGGTGGAGCTCGTCGATGCGCTCCTCACCCGGCGCGTCCAGCTTGGTTTCGTGCAAGTGCCGCCCAACGCGTCGCCGCTGCTCTCCGAGCCGATCTGGGAGCACCGTTTCGTCGTAGCGATTCCGGCCGATCACCCTGCGGCGGCACAGGCCTCGATCGATCTACGCACGCTCAACGGTGAGCGTTTGATCGCCTACGCTCGCACGATGAGTGCGAGCATCTCCACCGAGGTGTCGGCCCTGTGCAACGAGCAGCACTTCGTGCCCGTTGAAATCGAGGAGGTCAGCGAAACCGAGTCCGTGCTCGGACTCGTCGCGTGCGGAAACGGGATTGCGATCGTGCCGGCGCACGTGCAATCGATCGCCCCGCCGGGTGTCTTATTTAAGCCGCTCTCGCCCGCTAGCCCGCGACGGATGTACATCTCGGCGTGTTGGCACCGGTCCGATGACTCGCCGCTGATCGCGGCCTTCATAAAAATCGCGCGCGAAGTAGGCTTGAATCCTTCAGAACCGGCAAGCCCGATGGAACGCTCCGGCGTTACGTCTTAACGGGAACGAATCTGCGCGTGATCAAGCTGTTCATGTCGGGGACCGCGCTCAGGATGCCCAAATCGACAAAAGATTTTCCGAGTCGCTCGAGAGCCAGCGGCTCGAACCGGCCATCCGTGGACATTACCGGCATCGTCGCGTCGAACGTTTGGCCCACCGCATGCTCGTCCGTTCCCCCGATCTTTGCAGCCAACGCGAGCGACTGCGCTCGATGGGCCTTCATGTAGATGACCGAGCGATACCATCCGAGGAGAAACCTCTGCACGAGGTCGGGATGTTGCGCCACGAAATCGTTCCGCGCATAGATGACCTGCGTGAGAAATTGGGGCACGATCGATCCGAAGGTGACGAGCATGCGTCCCTGGTTGTGATCCTGCAGATCGTATCCGAATTCGGAAGCGCCGCAAATCCCGTCGATCTCGCCGGTGGCTAGAGCCGCAGCTTGAGCCTTCGTGTCGCCGAGCGCCACGGTCGAAATTGCCGTTTGATTCCAACCCTGCTGGATCGCCAGTTGCCGCACGAGCCAGTCCGTCAACGAGCCGGCGGTCGTTATTCCGATGCGCTTACCCTTGAGGTCGGCCACCGTTTTGACGGTCGACTTCATCCCCATCACGATGCCCATCGAGTTCGGAGCACCGCTCAACGCGCCAACCGCGACGGCCGGCACGCCCTTCGCGACAAAGCCTAATCCCGGACCGGAGCCGAGGCCCATATCGATGTCTCCGGTGGTCAGGGCCTGCTGCACTTGCCCGTCGCCGCGTAGCGCCGACACCTCGAGCTTGATGCCGGCCCGTTGCCAAATTCCCGCCGCTTCGCCGATCTCGAGCGGCATGAAGCTGATGCCGACGGCGGATGCTTTGGCGATGCGCACGACCGGAAGGTCCGCCGCGACGGTGCTTGCGATCGGCGTCAGGCCGAGGACCAATGCGGCCGCGGCCGCGGCCGCGATGAACGATACCCGACGAACGTGCACCATGATGCGCATGTTGGACCTCCGCGAAGCCGGCTCAGATATGAACGGGGACGAATTTCGTCGTGATGTACTGATTCGGGTCGACGGGATGATCGACCATCCCGAGATCCGTAAAGGACTTGGCAAGCAGGTTCAGCGACTGCTGGTCGAACGCGCCGTTTCGCGATAACATCGGCATCAGAACGGCATACGTCTTCGCCATCGTCTCTTCGCTGAAGCCCTCGTTTTGGGCCGCAATCTTGATCGTTTCTTCGCGATGGTTCTGCATGTAGGCAATCGTCTGAAACCATCCATCGAGAAATTTCTTCAGCAGGTCGGGATGCGCGTTGATAAAATCCGTACGCGCGAAGATCAGGTTGTTGTGAAATCGTTTGACGACTTCGTGACCGAAATTTACGACGATTTGTCCCTGATGGTGCTCTTCGAGATCGTAGCCGATGTCGACGGAACTCACGAAACCGTCGACTGCTCCGGTCTTGAGTCCGGCCAGTTCGCCCTTGGCGTCCCCTAGTGGAACGATGGTAATGGACGAGGTGGGCCAGCCTTCAAGCACGGCGACTTGTTCCGCCAGCCACTCCGTCACCGCGCCGTGGCTGGTCACGCCGATGCGGCGGCCCTTCATGTCCGCAATGCCTTTGATCGGCGAATTGGGCCCAACGATGAGCGCCATGTGATCCGGCGCGCCCGAGAGCGCCGCCACGGCCAGCGCGGGAACCCCCTTCACTAAAAATGCCAATGCCGGTCCCGATCCGATACCCACGTCGAGACTTCCGGCCGTCAGTGCCTGCTGAATCTGAGAGTCGCCGCGCAGCGCGGCAATCTGAACGTCGATCCCGACTTTCTTCCATATTCCGGCGCTCTGACCGATCTCGAGCGCCATAAACGTGAGCGCAGAGGCTTCGGGCTTTCCGACGCGGACGATGGGCAAGGTCTGGGCGTTCGCCGGCGCGAGCGGCCCGACGACGAGCAGTGCCAGCAAACCGAGAGCCGCGAAGCGAGTGATTTTCATGCAGACCCCATGTCGATGCACGAGATCGTGTATTTAAACGTTCGCCGGTACGCGCAGGTTGAAGAGCTCGCGAGCGTTGCTGCTAAAAATCTTGAGCTGATCGTCTTGCGGTATACCGATTTCGTCGAGCAAACGCAAGGCGTCGGCGGGCATCCAGCACGGATAGTCCGTTCCATACATCACGTGATCGGCGCCGAAGAAATCGATCGCGAACTTCATTCCAAGGGAATGCGGCGAGACGGTATCCGTGTACATGCGCTTGAGATAGACGCTCGGTGGCTCCGCGAGCTTTGCCTGTTTGCCGTTCTTATCGAGACGGCCGGCTTGATACGGAAGCGCGCCGCCCGTGTGCGACATGACGACCTTCAGCTTCGGGTGGCGTTCCATGATCCCGGAGAAAATGAGCCGCGCTGCGGCGACGCTCACTTCGACCACACGTCCGAGGCTCAGGTGGAGTGCGCCGCCGTAGCCCTCGTTGAAGTTCTCAAAGAACATCGCATCGGTCGGATGCAAGAGGATGGGCACGCCGAGTTCTTCGACGCGATCGTAGAATGGTTCGAGGCGTTCGGCGTCGATGCGGGGATCGTCGCCGATGCTGCACGGTACGTTGACGCCGACGAGCCCGAGCTTGAGGATCGCGTGATCCATAACGTCGATGGCCGTCGCCGTGTCGACGAGCGGCACCGCGGCGGTTCCCCAGAACCGGCCCGCGTGCTTGCGCTGCGCCTCCGCGTTGTGCTCGTTATAGACGAGCGCCGCTTCCCGGCCCTCGTCGACCGGCAACTCGGAGTAGTGGATCGAGAACGGTCCGATCGAGTTCACGACGTCGATCACGCCGCGGCCGAGGGTGTCCATATGCGCGAGCTCCGCGTCGAGATCGTACCACGCGGCCCAGCTGTTGCTCGTGATGAGGCCCGGCTTGCGTACGTAAAAGTAGCCGCCGTTGCCGTCACGCTCCGCGCGCGGGTATCCCGTGCGTTCGCACAGATCTTCCAGGATCGACCTTGGCCGCCAGTGGAAGTGGGAATCGACAATGCGCATGTTAGCTATCTCCGCTTCAGCCGGGACTTGGGCAGGGCCGGAAGGACCTCCTGTTCGCACCGCCGTTTTCGTGCGCCGTACCTGCCGATGAGTAACGCAGCACAAAACGCGAACGACTTGGTTCGGGAACTCGCTGCCTCGATCGCTGCTTTCGATGCCCGTCACGCGCCGGAAGCCACGCTCGAAGCGGTGCGGCTTCACGCGTTGGATTCGGTAGCGGCGATGCACGCCGGTTCTCAAACGAGCGAGAGCAAGGTGACGACGAGCGCGCTCCGCCGGCTATCACCGGGGACCGGTGCGAGCGGAGTCGCTGCGCGGCTGTGCGTCGCATGCCGGTTGACGGAATGCGATGACATCGATATATCGTCGTGCACGACTCCGGGAGCCGTCGTCTTCCCGGCCGCGTTGGCCGCAGGTGCACTTGCTGCGACGGATGCGAAGACGTTCGCGGCCGGAGCGATCGCCGGATACCGCGTCATGACCGCGCTGGGCGTCGCCGCCGACGGGCCGTCGATCGTGTACGGCACGCGGTGGCCGACGCACCTTGGTGCCGCGATGACGGCGGCGGCTACCGTCGGAAAAATTCTTGGCCTCTCGGAAAACCGGTTGCTGCACGCGCTTGCAATCGCGGCGTCGATGACGACGGACACGGCCGGCCGCATCTCGGCGAACCCGACGTCGCGGTGGCTGACGCTTGGGTGTGCCGTGCAGGCGGGAATCAGCGCCGCCGTCGGAGCCGATGCCGGCCTCGTGGGAGATGAGGCGATCTTCTCCGCATGTCTGAATCTCGATCCGCAACGGTTTCGCGCAGATGGCGCCGGCCGGCTGCTCGCCCTCGAGCGCGTCGGTTTGAAGCCGTATCATACGTCACGCCAGGGTTTATCTGCGACCGAGGCCTTCGCGTCGCTCGTCCGGGACGAGGGCCTCGATAGTGATTCGATTGAGTCCGTCGAGGTATCTGTGCCAGCACAGTATCGCGCAATGATCGACCGCACCAAACGGCCGCGCTCCAAAACGGAATCGCGCGGCATCCACTATCAGCTGGCGCTGGCCGCGTTTTATCCGCAAGAATTATTCGATATCGAGCGGAGCGTGCTGCGCACCTCCGAGCCGCGGGTGATCCGGCTGATGGACAACGTCACCGTGACGGCATCCGGCGCGCTGACGCAACTCTATCCGCAGGTTTGGCCCGGTGCCGTGCGCGTTAGAACGTTGCAGGGCACCTTCGAGCGCGAAGTGTTGCACCCGCGCGGTGACAGCGAGAACCCGTTGGGTTGGCACGGCCTCGAGCAGAAGTGGGCGGCCATCTTCCAATCCGTCCCGACGACCATCGGCCTCGACAAACTTGCGGCGCTCGCGCGCAGCGACGATGCCGCGGGTCTCTGGAACGTCTTACTCGAGTCAGAGTGATCGACGAGTTTTCGAGGAGATGCCGATGGCCTTTGCTGCGCGTTTTGCACTAGCCGTCATGGTCGTCGCAGGTCTCGCGACGGCACCGTTGCGGGCGTCCGATCGCATCGTGATCACGCAGTACGGGACCGTGCTCTCGTCACTGCCTTGGGCCGTCGCGCTCACGCGCGGATTTTTGAAGGAGCGGGCGCTCGACATCGACGGCTTCATCGGGAGTAACGGCGGCGGAACGACGATCCGGAACATGGTCGCGAGCCACATTCCGTTCGCGGAGGTCGCTACGTCGGCGGCAATCGCCGGCGTTCGCAGCGGTCTCAAGCTGAAGATTATCTATGACGCCGTCAACAACACCGGCGATTTGAACTGGATGGTCCTCAAAGATTCGCCGATCAAGACACTGGCCGATCTCAAGGGCCGCAAAATCGGCTACGACTCACCGCTCGGCTCGACCGAAATGGACCTGCGCCTCGTTCTTGCGCGCGCGAAAATGGACGGCGCGGCCGAGCTCATCGTGACGGGCGGCTCCGGGGTCGGCGTCACCGCGCTTGAATCCGGGGGAATCGATGCCGCTCCGTATCCGAACGCCGCAATTCCCGCCAAGGAGCGCGTGCTCTTCAGCGTCATTCAGTACGTCCCGGATTTAACGTGGACGGTTGGGGTCACCACGGAAGATTTTGCCAAGGATCATCCCGATACCGTTCGGGCACTCGTCGCCGCACGCCGGAAAGCCGTCGACTACATCTACGGTCATCCCGCCGAAGCGGCCGCTATTTATGCGACGGTTTGGGGAGTGGACGAGAAGGTCGCAAGATCGATCGTGACCTCGGCGATTCAAAAGAACTACTGGTCGCGAGGCAGTTTCAATCAGCGCGGCCTCGCCTCAATGATGCAGGGCATGAAGCTCGTCGACGCCGCAAATCCGCCGCTGGACATCGACACGATCATCGACCGGAGCTTTCTCCCGCCGGACCTTCGCAAATAGCCGCCGGCTAGGCGCGGCTTACGATCTCCTCGTGCCATAGGTGCCAGTCAATGAGGTCGTTGAGTATCGCGCTACCGCTTATCGCCTCGTCGCTGATGCCCAGCATTGCGCGCTCATCCGCAGCCATGGCGGCCGGTTTGTCGCGCGTCCGCATGCGCTCGTTCCAAGCATTCACCGTCGCCGCATCGAGCGTTGTCGCGTGCGCGCGAACCCATTGCTCGTAGGCAAGGTACGGCGGGATCTCGGCGTTGACATAACGCACCGACTCGGTGAGATCCATCCCGATTGCTTGCGCGAGTTGCACGTCGAGCGGGCCGCTGCCGGAATGAAATCCTTCCGGCAGTGCGGCGCCTGCTTTGATGATGGCTTTGCCCCATAGCCGCGGAAGATGCAATAGGCCGAGGGGACCCGCCGCCAGCGAGCTGATCGCCGGGACGATCGTTTCAACCGGCTCGCCGCGGTGCGCGAGAACGTACTGCTGTAGCGAGACCCAATCATCGATATTGTTGAGTTTCGCCCCGTTGTCGAACGAGGCGTCAGAGATTCCCGCCGCGGCGCGCAGCTTATCGCCGCCCTTTTGAGATGCGGCATGATTGACGATCATTTCGCTCGTGGCTTCGACCGCGTCGAGCTTCGCCGCGTGTCCGCGCACCCAAAATTCCGTCTCGAGGTACGTCGGCAACGTCGTGAGGAACGGCATGAACGCATCCGGATCGAGGCCCACGCCATCCATGATACGCACGTCAAAGCCGCGGTCGCCGCCAAACAAGTAGTCGCCGGGAAGCACGCCGATACCAAAGAGCATTGCCTTCTGCCACATCCGCGGCAGGTGCGCGAGGCCGAGAGGACCCGGCACCATGGAGCCGGTTAGCGGTACGTTAAGTGGCATAATATCCATCCTCTCGCTTTTGCTGTTCGGTCAGTTTGACGATTTCATAATAATCGGGCAGCGTCATCAAATCATCGGCAACGGCGTTCAGCGAGCCGTCGCGCTTGAGCGCACCGATCGTTTTGCGCACCGCGGCCGTCGCGGAAAATAATGCGGCGGACGGGAACCCCACAGCGCACGCGCCGGTGGAGGCAATGTCGGCCAGACTCAGCGCCCTCTTTCCGCTCGCCTGCGACATGTTGGCAAGTTGCGGCCCCGGAACCTCACGGCACACGCGCGCGAGGTCGACGACCGTATCCGCGCCCTGAACGCGACCCATGTCGGCGCCGGCTTGCACGTAGATTTGAGCGCGTTCGATCGCTGCGTCGATCCCCAGCACGCCCAGCGCGTCGGTCCGCGCGGTGATGAAGAAATCCGGATCGGTGCGCGCATCGACGGCCGCTTTGATCTTCGCGACCATCTCCTCGACCGGGACGACATCCTTGCCGGGCAGGTAGCCGCAGCGTTTCGGAAAGACTTGGTCCTCGAAGAACAGGCCCGCCACGCCGGCCCGTTCGAACGCCCTTACGGTGCGGCGCACGTTGTTCACCCCGCCGAAGCCGGTGTCCGCGTCGACATAGACCGGAATGTCGACCGCGTTAGCGACACGCGTATAGTAATCGGCATACTCTTGCATCGAGAGCTGACTCGTGTCCGGCTCGCCGAGCAAACTACCGAGCGCCGCAAAACCGCCGGCGACCATGGCCTCGAAACCGGCCGCGGCGATGATCCGCGCGGAGAGTGCATCATATGCGCCCGGCATCACGATCAGGTCGGGTCGAGCGAAAAGTTCGCGCAGGCGCTTCCCCATGCTCACGGTCGAGTCTCCTTTCTGCCGGCGCACGTCATGCCGGCGGCGGACGAAGGCGTTGAAGCCAGGGGCGCTCGTTGCCGGCGCGCGACTCCCATTGCGCGATGTCCTCGACGTGCTTGAGGGTGAGCCCGATGTCGTCCAAGCCTTCGAGCAACGCGGTGCGTTCCGCCGCCGAGATGGCGAATGCGACCGCGGTGCCGTCCGGACACGTGATGCGTTGGACGTTCAGGTCGACCGTGTAGGGTGCCGACCCGTCGACGGCCACGACGCCGGCTTCAAACGCGGTCGCGACGTGCGGTTCGAGCACGATCGGCAGCACGCCGTTCTTGAGACAATTCTCGCGATACGTGTCCGCGAAGCTGCGCGCCACGACGCAGCGGATGCCGATCGCCATCGGTGCCCAGACGGCGCTCTCGCGCGAACTTCCGCAACCAAAATTTTCACCGGCCACGAGGATCTTCGCCACCCGGAACTGCGGGCGGTTGAACACGAACTCCGGGTCCGGCGTTCGGTCGGACCGGGTGCGCCATCCGGCGAAGAACAGTTTCGCGTAATCGGGATGCAAGCTGCGCGCTTCCGGTGATGCGGGCGCGATCTGATCGGTATTGACGTCGGGCAGCAACAGCGGCGCAGCGACCCCGGTTAGCGCCGCAAAGGGCTCCACGCTCTAGGCGCCCGCGCGCGCGAGCACTCGAGCGTCGACGATCGTTCCGGTCACCGCAGCGGCGGCTGCCATCGCCGGACTCACGAGGTGCGTCCGGACACCCGGGCCCTGACGCCCTTCGAAATTGCGATTGCTGGTCGAGAGGCAGCGCTGCCCCGGCACGGCGGCGTCGCCGTTCGCGCCGGCACACATCGAGCATCCGGACTCGTGCCACTCGAAGCCCGCCGCGCGAAAGACCGCATCCAGCCCGGCCGCTTCGGCTTGCTTCTTCACCGCGGTCGAGCCCGGAACGACGAGCGCGCGCACGCCGTCCGGAACGTGCCGCCCGCGTACGATTGCGGCGGCGTCTTCCAAGTCTTCGAGCCGCGCATTCGTGCACGAGCCGATGAATACGCGGTGCACCGGCTGCCCCGCGAGCATCATTCCCGGCTGTAATCCCATATAGTCGTATGCCCGGCGCATTGCGTCGGCTCGATCTCCACCGGCGGCATCCGGATCGGGCAGCGGTTCGTTCACCCCGACGACGTGACTCGGATCGGTGCCCCACGTGACTTGCGGCTCGAGGGCGTTGCAATCGACGATGACGTCGCAGTCGAAGTGCGCATCATCATCCGAGGTCAAGGCAGCGCCGGCATTCACGACCGCTTCCCATGCCGCACCGCTCGGCGCCCATGGCCGGCCCGTGAGCCACGCGAACGTCTTCTCGTCGGGTGCGACCAAGCCCGTTCGGGCTCCCATCTCGATCGCCATATTGCAGAGCGTGAGGCGGCCCTCGATGGACAGGTCGCGTGCGACCGTCCCGGCAAATTCGACGATGTGTCCGCGTGCGCCGGCAATTCCGAAACGGCCGATGAGATGCAGAATCACATCCTTCGCGGTCACGCCCGCGCCGAGGCGGCCGTCGAGACGAATGCGCATCTGCTTCGGCCGCGTAAGAGCGATGACTTGCGTCGCGAGCACGTGCTCGAGTTCGCTCGTCCCGCACGCGAACGCCAACGCGCCCAGTCCGCCGACGGTGCAGGCGTGGCTGTCGGGACAAGCGTGCGTCGCGCCCGGCATGACCATCCCGAGTTCGGGCGCGACGACATGCGCGATACCTTGTTCGGGCTCGTCGATATCGAATAATCGGAAACCGAAGCGATCCGCACCTTCTCGCATCGCCTTCGCCAGCGGCGCACCGTCGGCGCTCGAGTTCGCATCGCGGCCGGGAACCGTCGCAACCGCGTGATCGAGTACGCCGAACGTCAAGTCCGGCCGACGGACCGTGCGCTTCGCCTCACCGAGGCGGCGCATCGCACGCGGAGCGTGCAACTCGTGCATGACGTGCCGGTCCATGTAGAGGAGCTCTTTGCCGTCGATTCGGCGCCCGACGACATGGCTATCCCAAATTTTCTCGGCGAGCGTTTGCGGCATCGACCTTTCGCTTGCAGTTTCACTCGACGCCCTCCTGTCCGCTAGCAGATCGCCGAACCGTCGCGGGGGATGCTTCGAGGGGAGACTTGAAGCGCTCCTCGTCCATGCTCGATGCAAATGACCGGCTCGCAGCAGTTCACGCGTAGGGCGCTGCTCGCGGGAGGAGCGGCCGTCGCAGCGCAGGCGTTCGCCCGTGTGCCCGTGCGCGCGCAACAGCCCGCGAGCGCGACGACGCTCCGAGTCGCAACGCCGGGTCAGGATTCGGGCGCGCTCGCGGGCTACGCGCAAGAGATGGGCTTCTTCGCGAAGGCGGGACTCGACGCGCAGATCGCGCGCCTGGCGAGGGGCGGCGGCGCCGTCGTCATCGCCGCGGTTGCCGGCGGAAGCTACGATGTCGGGCATGCCGACCTCACGGCGCTCGCGGCAGCGTACGAACATGGGATTCCGGTGACGCTGCTCTCGCCGTCCGTGCTCTATCTCAGCTCGATCCCGACGCCGGCCCTCATCGTCGCAAAGAATTCAGCCTTCCGTTCCGCCAAAGACCTCGATGGTCAGACGATCGCCGTCGCGTCCCTGGTCGGAGTAAACACCATGGCCGCCGAGGCATGGCTTGCCGCGAACGGTGTCGATGCTTCGCGCGTGCGCTTCATCGAACTCGCCCAACCCGAAATGGGAACCGCTCTCGAGCGCGGGACGATCGCGGCTGCGGCCCTGGCCGAGCCGAACATCACGGTCGCCATTGCGCGCGGTCAGGCACGGCTCTTTGCCCGGATCTACGACAGCATCGGCAGCCGGCTCATGCTGGCGGGGTGGTTTTCGACGACCGACTGGGTGAAGCGCAACGCAGCGGTAGCCAAGCAGTTCGCGGCCGCGATGCACGACGCGGCCCTCTGGGCGAACAATCCGCGCAATCACGCCCGCTCGGCGCTGATCCTCCAGAAAGAGGACGAGATCCCGGACGACGTGTTGCAGAGCATGATGCGCGTTTCGTATGCGACGACGTTCGACGAGTCGAACATGCAGCCGCTCATCGACACTGCAGCGAAGTACAAGGTGATTCCGTCCGCGATCCGGGCCCGAGACCTCATCGATCCGAGCGTACGGTAAAGGGCCCCGATAGCAGGCCCGTCAAGATATAAAATCTGCTGAAAAGTCGCGGAGGACACGATGGGAAAAAAGGCTGAGGGGAAGTCCGGGGTCGATCGTCGTTCATTTTTAGCCGGTATCGCCACGGTTGGAGCTGCGGCCGTCGCCGCCAAGCCCGACGCGGCGGGCGCGGCCGAAAAGATCCCCGCGAAAGTCTCGCCGCCGTCGGCGCTCGTTGCAGCGGCCGATACGGGTTCGCCGCTCGCGACCGATCCGACTATTACGTTTGCGGCATCGGACAAGTTGCACGTCGGCAACCCCGGCTCGGACTACATGGTCGACGTCGTTCGCAATCTGCCGATCGACTACATCATCGCGACTCCCGGCTCGACCTTCCGCGGCATTCAAGAATCGTTCGTCAATTACGGCGAAAACGTTCATCCCGAGTGGATCACCGTTCACCATGAAGAGATCTCGGCGGGCATGGCGCACGGCTACGCGAAGGT
>Ga0182015_10004221_pt1 | contig 15612 bp, 18 predicted proteins | sample 712P3MmetaG_FD_120478 | JGI IMG/M metagenome (GOLD analysis project Ga0182015, IMG submission 120478) | Permafrost microbial communities from Stordalen Mire, Sweden - 712P3M metaG | ecosystem: Environmental > Terrestrial > Soil > Wetlands > Permafrost | place: Sweden: Stordalen | collected... | reverse complement strand
GGCGTTCGAGGCCGCGGTAAGGAAATATGCGAACCAGGCCCGGGACCACGGAGAGTTGCGAACACCTCCCAACGGCGCCGAGTCGGCCAGTCTTATTCGTTAGGGAGAACTCGCTACCGCCAGCACCTCGTCGACGGTGGTACCAGGAATAAGTGAGGCACCGGTCCAGTCATGATCAAACCATTTCGGACCAAGATTGCATTCCGCTCGAAGTCCAGCGGCACGTGTGCACTTGGAGGAATACATGTGCCACTCTCGCTCTTTTCGATTCCCCGGTGAAGGTGACTCCTACCGCCATGCTCGCAACCGACTGTACATCTTCTGATCTATCGCTCAGGTGAGAGGTACGGATGACTTGACTGCAAGCAAAGGAGGAGGTGTTGAGCTCCAAAGGCAAAGCAGCCACAACCTCATCTTAACCAGTTTCGATGCTCTTCTTTGGGCCGCCCAGCGCAGGCGTTGTCCTGCAGGCTCGCAAACAGTGGCTCCGCATATCCTGAACAGCCGGGGACATTCCGGACACTTTTCCTCTCCTTGCATCCCGATCGGCTATCTCATTTTCAGGTCGACCTCCCTACCTCGAACTCTGGGCGCGCTGATGTGTTTGTCGGTTTGGGTTGGCTTACCTATCTGTCAAACCCGCTCGTAAACTATTTGCCCCCTACGATCTGGCCTCCGGCCTCCTCGGCGGAAGGGTCGGTGTTCCTGTGACTCCCCGTGATGGGAGTGAACGTTCCCAAGTGGAAAGGGAAGGCAAGCGGGGAAAATGCAAAGGTAAATTCAGGAAGAGATGGTGAGAGTGAGCACGCGCAGGACACACAATTTTGCGAAACGAAGCTGCACAAGGGACTTCACAGCATCTGACCCCGAGGCTTTGATTGACTTGTTCGTTTCGCAGACGTAAGATTCGCGCCAGTGACTGGCCAGACCATCTCGCACTACCAACATCATCGAGAAGCTGGGCGGCGTATGGGCGTGGTCTACAAGGGCGAGGACACGGGACGGCATCGCCTCGTTACCTTGAAGTTCCTGCCCGACGAGATTTCTAATTCACGCAAGAGATGATCCGTGCGCTCGTTTGCCAATTTACAGGCCCTTGCTGCGGCGGCGATTCTGCTTCCGGCAGCGCTGCTCGCGGCAGATGTTGACACAAAGTTCCACAATGCTCCGGATTCGGCGCAGGCGGCAAAGAACCCGTACGCAGGCGAGGAGGAGGCCGCGCAGGCCGGAAAGAAGCTATATGCGCGCAATTGCCTGTCATGCCACGGGCAGCTAGGAAAAGGCACGGGCAACGTGCCGTCGCTGGTGAACGGAGAGCTCGATTCGGTTACACCCGGGGAAGTGTTCTGGTTCATTACGCGGGGCGACAAAGATAACGGTATGCCCGCCGGGGCGTCTTTGCCGGTAAGGCAGCGGTGGCAGATTGTTACCTATGTGAAGACGATGGGGGTGTCGCAGACTGCGGAGACAACAAGCGCACCGGCGCCGCCCGACATTAGCACGTCGACGTTGACGGCGCCACCGTCGACCTTGCCGTTCACCGACTTCCGCTTCGAGAAGCCGGGAAGATCTCACAAGATTACGGTGAACGATCTACCCCAACCGCATGCGACGAAATCGGCGTGGAATGGCCCGAAAATGGTGGGCCGCCCCGACAATGTGTGGCCGCAAGCGCCCGCCGGATTCAAGGTGGAGTTGTATGCCGCTGGGCTCGACAATCCCCGCCTACTGCGCACGGCTCCGAATGGCGATGTTTTTCTGGCGGAAAGCGGTCCCGGGCGCATCCGAGTGTTCCGCGGGCTGACCAGCGACGGCAAACCCGAGCAGTCAGCGATTTTCGTCAGCGGCCTGAAAGATCCCTATGGTCTGGCCTTCTATCCTCCGGGCCCTGATCCGCAATGGCTCTACGTGGGCAATACCAACGAAGTTGTGCGCTTCGCTTATCACAAAGGCGACTTGAAGGCCAACGGATCGCCGCAACACATCGCCGATTTGCCAGCGAACTGGCTCGGGCACTGGACGCGGGCGGTGGAATTCTCGCAGGACGGCAAGAGAATGTTCGTCGCCGTTGGTTCGGGATCAAATGTGGACGACCCCGACACGCATGGGCTTGAAAAAAATCGTGCCGCCATTCTCGTCTGCGATCCTTCCAATTGCGAACTGAGTATCTACGCCTACGGCATTCGCAATGCTGGAGGCGGAATTGCCGTGAATCCGGAGACGGGAGAACTGTGGTGTTCGGTGAATGAGCGGGATGGATTGGGCGACAATCTGGTTCCCGACTACATTACGCACGTCCAACCCGGAGGCTTCTATGGTTGGCCTTGGTGGTACATGGGTGCGCATCAGGATCCGAGGCACAAGGGCAAGCATCCCGAGTTGAGAGACAGAGTGATCGTGCCAGATGTGCTGCTGCAGCCGCACAACGCGTCGCTGGAGATTTCTTTTTATCAGGGCGCGCAGTTCCCTGCCGAGTACAAGGGAGACATTTTTGCGTCCCAGCACGGCTCCTGGAACAAAGCCGTGCGCGTGGGCTATGAGTTGATTCGAGTACCGCTGCACCAGACCGGCCACGCCAGCGGCGAGTATGAAGACTTTCTCACCGGTTTCGTCCTGCCGGATGGCAAGGTATGGGGACGCCCGGTGGGCGTGACGGTGGCTCCGGATGGATCGCTGCTGGTGAGCGACGACGGATCAAACTCGGTGTGGAGAGTGAGCTACACCGGAAAGTGACGGGAAACTTCTCCGGAAGTATGGTTCGGGCAAATCGTGGGCGCCCGCGTCCGGGTACTCCCTGCCTGCGACGCCTACGACGAACCTCATTTGTCGATCTGCTCCAGGCGAGGCTTCGATTAAATTTGGGATCAGAGGCGGGACCGCCTCTGAGACCCTATCGTTACGCGACGTTTCGAGTAGGTTCTTGCCCCAACCTCAATGTCTATCCCCGGCGGGAGGTCGGTCACCGAAACCTTAACCCTGATGTTCGGACGGGATGCCTGAGCTGAAGGCCACAATCAGCATAGTGCGGTCTGAGGACCTCATAGTTAGCGTTCATCCTATGAGCCTCAGCGACCAGCCCGCCTCGTTGAGTCCTTAAGACCCTCGTCTACCTGTTTGATGTTGGTTCGGCCGGCAAACTTCCTTTCGGCAGTTTCTTGGATTGCGGACTTTCCACTCACAGGCTTGCCAAAAGGCGGCAGGTAAGAAAACGCATCGTCCGCCATTGGTAGGTTTCCCTGTTTGATGTCCGCTTCAGTACACGGTCCCTGAGCGCCGACGAATATCGTAGACGCGAACATGAACAGCGAAACCAAAATGTAACGCACATAGTCGCCTCCTTTTGGCCGCATCATAGTAGCGCCAAAGACCCGCTATGTCGTTAACGGGATAGGACTTCAAGTTCGACCGCCAATGAATTACCGATTTATCAGAAACCCGATAATCGGCGATGCGAGTCAAACGCGAGCGGCCAAGACCTTCCCGACCCTTGGCGTTAGTGCTCGCAGCGCGCCTCAGGCTGCAAAAAAATGTCTAAACCCAGATAGCCGCGCAACTGCCGGCTGAGGTCACCTACGATAGCAAATAGAGTCCGAGTTTCGCCGTGGCGAAGCCTCATCCGCGAGGCGCTAGTTAGCGGCTTCGCCGCATCATTTCGAGTACCTGTACATCGTCCCTTCCACGAGCATGCGAGGGTCGAGGCCCTTCAAGGAAATCTATTCCGACGACTGCTTTCGTGGCTCCGCCTGAGCGCTTCGACTTTCGCCGGCTCCGAGTTCTTTTGGTCGGGGGCGGGTTTGACCCCGTGAACATTGAGCCCTTGCTCCAACTGGATCATGAGACTTCGAAGGTTTTCGTCGTGAGCATCCAAGACCTTCCGTAGTTCCGCACCGGCACTCATAGCTTGCGCGTACACATCCCGAGCTTTGGTAAGAAGTGGAAGCTTTTTGATAAACGCCCTATTGAACTTGGCGAACTCGTTCACTGCTTCCGTGTACGTCATCATGTTTGGAAACGACGAGGGCTGATGGTAGTCTTCCCCCATAACCTTCTGCGAAACTGCGGAATTCTCTTTTTTGTACTGGCTTTCAAGTAGGGACTTAACCAGCGCGTCGCCGAGCGAGGCCAAGTCTGGCGTCTGATTTGAGGCGAACTCAGGATGTGCGCGCACAGCATCATCCTGCTTTTTGAACCCGCGAGGCAGGGTGGATTCAGGCGACAATTCTCCTGCAGCTTTGTGAATTCGCCACTCGCTGGTCGCCCATTCTTCTTCGGACCACTGCTGCCTACGGCAGTCATATTCGGACAACCCCTGCGCCTGCGGTAGGTCCTGCGCGATCTGATCTTTCAACAGTTGCCGAAACTTTCTTTGAAGTGTCTGGACCGTTTCGAGGTACATGGACAATTTCCTCCCGCTCCTCGTTAAAGCCAGGGCCCCAAGGATGCGGATTATGCGCTCGCTCAATATGGAAAGCAAGCCGTTTTCCCCTCAACCGTTTTTCCCCGCAAGAACGACCCTCCGGTGATAGCACAGTGTTTTTGATTGGGTGGAACTGCGAGGGCTGAGCTGTGAGTCCAGTACGAGCTTCTGGCAGTCTACCGATTGCACGAAGTTTAAATAGTGAGGCATCTTGCAAGCCAGAATGATTGAAGCTCCGACTGCCGCAGCCTTGTGAATCTCCGGCAGGGGCCGAGCCGTTGGAACCTCCCAGGCTCGAGATTCTGCGTTACACTCGACCCGCTGCATCCTCCGAATACCGTCTTAGTCGCGAGTACCCGCAAGGACACCCCAGGCATTCAATCTTCTACGAAGGACTTTAGTCTTGACAGTGCCTGGTCCCACTGTTCGGAGACGAAATCGAGGTATTGCTTGAGTCTTTCAATTGGCTGGGGATCGAATTTGAATCGGCTCTCGCGACCTGTACGGACACTGTGCACGATTCCGGCAATCTCCAATACTCGGAGATGTTTGGTGATCGCCTGCCGCGTCAGCTTAGAACCCTGCGTCAGCTGAGAGATCGAATAAGGCCGCCGACCACAGAGCTGTGCAACCAGCGATAGCCGGGTTGCGTCGCCCAGGGCTGCAAAAACGAGTGCATGCGTCCGTCGCTTCGCAGCCACGCTGCTATGGCTTCTGCGTGACATAGTTCTCGATGTTCTTCATTTGTTCTGTCCAACCGCCATCGTTTCTTCGGAACGCTTCGAGACGGCGGTCACCGGGAAGCGCATCGAAGCCGGACTCGGTGAGCACCAGTAACGTGCCACCGGCGGTCTTCTCGAGCCTGAATTCGACGAGCGTGGACGGTTCCTCTGAGTAGTTCACTGGGTACTCCTCTTTGCGAAAGGACTTGGGATGGGGCCATGTGAAGGAAAAGAGCCGCTCGTGCTCCATTTTCTGCACGACCGCTTCCCATTTGACGTGCTCATAGCCGGGATAAGTAATCTGGCCGCGCGAGACTTGGCCCGGTACAAAGGGTCCGTCTAGTTTCACACGAAACCATTCGCCAAATTCACGGTAATCCGTTAGTGCACGCCAGACCCGCGAAACTGGGGCCTTGAGCTCAACGCGCTTCTCAATACAGTGATTCACGTTACGCAACCCCTGGGTTGCATATTAGCTTAGGCAATCACAACAAGCAACCTAGTGCTGCGTTCGTTAAAAGCGACGGCAACCAACCTGTGGCCCGGATCGTCCCATGCCGTTTGGAAGGTCAATCCGGGCAGGAACATCGATTGGTGGCTCGGGGCATTCTCACCCCGCCCTTGAAAAAGAGGCCTTCGTCTGCCCATGGCGGCAGCCTCCGGGCAATGTCTCCGATGAGGTGATGGCGGAAATATGGCGGGACGAGCGGGAAAGCCGATAAGGCGGGTTCCAGCTGGGACGCGGGTGCCCTCGTCCCTCTCTGCGTGCGGCAGAGCATCACACCCAGGACGATTGCTTTGTATAAGGCCTATGACGCCGTCGTGTGGTGGACAACGCCGGTGGAGATTGCTAGCGCGCCGGCCCGACTGGTACCGGATGAAACAACTCGACTCCCGCCAGTGGGTCAAGGTCAGTCAGCTGGCCAAAGTTCTTGCCGTCTCCTGGTCCGTGATTCAGCCCTCGGACGCTTTGCGGGCGACGTCGATGCAACTGGAGGATCGCTACGACTTGCGCGCCCCCGATTCGTTTCAAGCGGCGGCACTGGAGTGGTGCGAATACACTCCTCAGGGCCGTGTTTTTCTGACCGCCGATCAAAAGTTGCGAGATGCGGCCCTGCTCGGGAGCTTCGATGTCAAGCAGGCGTGATCTCCGAACATACTGACCGTACACGGGCAAGGGAGAAACTCGTCAGCGGACCTACCGAGGTTGTGGTTAAAGCGCCACTCAGGAAAGTGCTCCGCATCGTCGGGAATCCGCCGCCGATGGTTGCGACGCTAAACTAGGACATCCTCTGGTGCCCGTTAATTCCATTCATGAGGATTGTCTTGCGCCTTTTGCAGACTCTGCGGCGCCACCGCGCCTTTTTGTCCTTTTTGTCGCATGTCTTGTCGCATGTCTAGTATTTCCATCGACTATAAAGCATACTGCCGGAACTTTGGCAGGAAGTGACGCGCCACATCCCCGAATCTATAGTGATCGGTTTCATGGCCGGTGCGGGCACCTTGGTGGGCTTAACCCGACTCGGGAACCTGATTGGCATTCGCGACCGCGGAACTGTACAACAGCATGTGCGATACCGACTCTGGCTGGCCACGATCTCGTGGTTGGGCAAGGCAGCAGCTTGATCGGTTGGCCCGGTACGCGCCCGCAGCGTGGCGGCCGCTGCCCGCTTTTGGGTGAGTCTCCCATTGGCGCGGACAAGTCGCGCCCAACTTGCGGCGCATGGGACCTGCCTTGGGGATCATCACCGCCCGCGAGAATCCGGGCAATGGCAACGGAGTCATCGAGGCGGGCGCAGGAGCCAGCCTCGTCATCGCGCTCAACAACATGGGCGCAGTAAAGACCGTCACGGGAGTCACGGCCACACTCACCACCTCCACTCCCTACGTCTACATCACCCAACCGGCTTGACCGCGTATGCCGATATGCCGGCAGGCTCGGCGGGTGGCAACAACTTGTCGCCGTTCACTTTCACTCTGGATCCGGCCTTTCCTTGCGGCGAGAGCGTCGACTTCACTCTCATCGTGAACTACTCTGGAGGTACGATCAGGAATCTGGATTTCACCGTTCCGGTCGGCATGTTCTCCATTACCCATACGTCGGGGTAGCAGCAGCAGCCATTCCTCGGCCCCCCGTCGCATACAACGGCACCCCCCAGGGGACCTACACTGTCACAGTAACCGGCAACTCCAGCAATGAGACGCAATCGACGACGTTCAGCTTGAACGTCAACTAGGTTGACAAACACTGGCCGAGAAGATCGTGGAGTGCCATGACGTTCTCCGGCTCAGGACGACGGTTCCGCCGGTTTACGGAAATTGCTCGCCTAAGACCTGCGACGCTCAAGGCAATGACGCGTCAAGTTGTTTGTCCTCCATTCTGCACGTTTTTGTCCCACCAAACACCAGCGGATCGTGGATCTTCGGTCGAGCTTCCCGTTCGTTTCCTAGCTCCTTGAAATCACGAGCTCGAAGGGCTTCAGTCCCGGTTCCAGAGGCCAAAGCCGGATATCTTTTCGCCGACCTGCTCGACGAGGGACTACAATTTTCCTGCTAACTAAGGAGAGCGTCCATGTATCTGCGCAAATTGTGCTTGTTCATTCTGGCCGCCGCTGTTGCTGGCTCCCAGACGGTGGGTACGCTGAATGTACAGATCAGCGAATACGACGTACCGACGCCGAAGTCGCGGCCGCACGATCCGGCACTCGCGCCCGATGGCTCACTTTGGTACACCGGGCAGGGAGCAAACAAGCTGGGCCGCCTCAATCCAAAGACCGGCGAATTTAAGGAATTCGCTTTGAAGACTGCCGATTCCGGTCCGCACGGTTTGGTCGCCGACAAGGATGGAGACATTTGGTTCACCGCGATCTCCGGGGGGTACGTCGGCAAGCTAGATCCGAAGACTGGCGAGATCGCCGAGTATCGCCCGGCGGATGGCGCGAAGATCGATCCGCACACGCCCGTATTCGACCACAATGGCATTTTGTGGTTTACCAACGAAGAAACCAACTATATCGGGCGTCTCGATCCGAAGACCGGCGCGATGAGCCTGACCAAATTGCCAACCGCGCACGCCGTGCCCTACGGCATTGTGATCTGGCAGAACAACACGCCCTTCTTCTGCGAGTTCGGCACCAACAAGCTGGCCAGTATCGACCCGAGTACGATGAAAATCCGCGAATACATTTTGCCGGCAGCGGGTGCTCGCCCGCGACGGATCGCACTGGCGCCCGACGGCACAATTTATTACACGGACTTCGCACGCGGGTATCTGGGACACTTCGATCCGTCCGGCGGAAAGTTGCTGAAAGAATGGATGTCGCCTGGCGGCTCGCAGTCGGAACCGTATGGAATCGCCATCACGAATGATGGCGAGGTCTGGTATAGCGAATCGGGTGTGAAGCCCAATACCCTGGTCAGGTTCAACCCCAATTCCGAAAACTTCAGTACGAAACAGATCCCATCCGGAGGCGGCGTTGTTCGCAACATGGTGGCAACTCCCGATCGTCGGCTCTATCTGGCATGCAGTGGAGTGAATAAGGTCGCTGTCGTGGATCTGAACAGATAGGCAAATGATCGTAGGTTATCTCCGGATTCAGCTGCAGCGCTGGACGAAAGCACAATTGGGCAGCATGCTTGAGGGTGAGGTCCCGTACATTCATGGCGGCTCAAGGCAAAGCGACATTGTTTAGAGATGGCGATTTATTAGCCGCTTCATATGCGGACGAGCAGCAAAAAAGAGGCTCGCTCGTTGGCGTGCCTCTCGTGTGGTCAGTCCGATTACCCTATTGGCTGCTCCTCAACGCTGTTACTACTTAGCCGTGGGGATGTAGCTTAGTTCGGGTTCGAACTTCCACATGCTCCATTCCGTGCTCTCGATCAGCGGCTGCAGCTTGGCTTGAAACGCCTTATATTCGGCGGCGCTCATCCCCTTCTCGACGCCAATCGGTCCATCCAGATCCGCCCAGCCGTTCAAGCCTAAGTAGCTGTGAATTTCGTTCGCGGGCGTACCAAACCGCGCCACAGCGACTCCATAATCGGATGCACCGGACTTCTTGATAGCCGGCACAATCTGATCGCGGAAGAGGGCTTTGAGTTCATCCATTTTGCCGGACACGGCACGCGTCCGGCCGACCCGCACCATCGCAGGGATCTCCTTCGAGCGAACCATCATATCGGGCTGCATTTCGTCAATCCAAGTCTCGAGGCTGTCGGTCATCGTATCCAGGCGGGCAAAGAGCCTTGCAATGTCCGCCTCCACGGGCTTCAGCTTCGGATTCTGCTCATCGATCTCCTTCCACTTCGACGAGTACCAGACAACCGCGTGTTGCGCCGATCCACTCTCCGACTCCCAGACGGTGAATCCCTGGTCTGAGCCTGCTTTTTTCACCACAGCGGCATAGTCCTTGACGGCAGCCTTCCAGCTTTCGTCGTGGCCCATTTTCACCTTGACGAACAGCACCGTGCGGATGTTGCCTTGTGCCCAAGACGGTACACAGAAGGCAGTCAATGCAATCGCGGCAAGCAAACAGCCGCGAAGCGAGAACGATTTTCTCATTGTTAGTCTCCTAGGCCTCGTATAAGCAGATCGCACCCCTCGACAACCGGAAACAATCGATGGTGCTGGTGCTGAGGCGCCCGCAAGTATACACGCAATGGTAGGCTTGTTGGTGTTCCAGATTTTGACCGACATCCAGCGACGCTACCAAACGATGCTGGATCAGCTGCGCCGGATAGCGGAGCTGAACCACCATATACGGAATGCCCTCCAGGTCATCGCCTACCACAACGTACCTGAGCGCAACGAGCAAACGATTCAACAAGTCAACGTTGAGGGTCTTCGTATTGAGTCAGGACTTCGCGAAGTTTCTGCCGCTGTGGGCGCCCAAAAGAATTTTCCTGCCGCAATTCTCCCAATCGAGCGCCGCCAGGGCTAGAACAGTATTAGCGGTCGAATCCAGCATGAGTCTCCAACCGGAATTGGCGAAAACAAGCAAAAGCGCTCGTCCCGCCGTTCCGTGGAAGCTCGATGTTTCACCCATCACCTACTCAACCCTCCATTGCGCCAAGGAGCCATTCGGGAATGTAGACACGATTCTTGTTTCGCTCGCACGTATTCCAATCACTGCTCCTGTCCTGTCGGACTGGCAGTCCGCCGGTGCCGCTGAAGATTGCATCTATGGTGAAGCCCCTCTCAACGAGCAATTTTGTGGATGCGACGTGGAGCAAGCGTGTCTGAATGAGGGAATGAGGCACAATCAACTTTCAGCGTTTGCCTCAGATGCTCGAGAGTGGGGGTCGTTAGACCTACGCGATTCTCATGCTATGGAAAGAAAAACCGACCAAGGACTGACGAAACTGACGAAACTGCTTGGATAATTTAGAAGCATGGGTTATTGTGTCGGCATTGAAATTTGGAATCAGGGGCCGGAATCACACACAATTGGGAATCGAGTACGATCTCGGCTTCGCGGATTGAATGACAATTCCCTGCTCTCCGCGACGCACTCCTGATTGCTTTAGGTGCTGCCGGCTCCACGAGGAATCCAGCCGTGAAATTCCCTTTTTGCCTCTCCATTGTTGTAGTGGCTTTAGTCCTCTCTTGTGGTTGTCTATCTGCTGATGACCGGGTCTTTGCTCCCTTAGATGTTTCAAACCCATCCGAGACGGCTGCAACCTCGCCCCCAGACGGATTAGTTACGAACTCGTCACAGTTTATGATCCCGGGTCCGCTGCGGTCCTTTCTGCGCATGGCGGGTATCAGTCAAAAGATTGCGCCGGAAGATGTACTGCCTTTACTGAGCAGGAATGTGTTTATGCAGGGTTATGAGAGCTCCAAAAGGCAGAGTGAATTTCTCATCCTGCTCAGTCGGTATGTCGTGCAGGCGAAAGAGTTGTCAATCCTCGCAGCGACCGATGGCATGATTCGAGTTTCGAACTGTGATGACGCGAAACCCCTCCTGCATATCCTTGGTTACCGGACTCGGCCAAACTGTGGGAAGTCTGGCACATCGTTGCTGACGGCGGACCCCGAAAGGGCTTTCCTGACGATCGACTCCGGATTTCCTCTACCCGAACTCGAGCAGACGCTGCAAGGCGGCAAACCTTTCGAGTATCCCTACACCGCTTCTCCCGTGCCGGTGCTGTTCGCCGCAGGCGACTGGACCATGGCCAGCGGGAAGAATTACAAGGAAGCCAGCAAGGATCTGATTGACACAATCCTGAGCGACCCCGCTTTGGCACGCCTGTATTGGGCCCTCTCCAAGCTTGACCCTGAAACCGATCAGTTTTTGCAGCGATCGGTTGGAATCAGAAAACTGCTGCCCTATGCTGCCGTCCTTGATTTTTACGGGAGTCACGTCTGCATCCGCTCGGGGCGGATCATCGTTCCCGGAGGGTCGGAAGCGGAGTCTGCATGGAAGGATATCGTCGGGGTTAGTCCGGCATCACCTGTAGCTTTCGTCCTGAGATTGCTGGCTAGCAACAAAGGTTGGCTGGCCGCTTATTTTGACGTGCTTTCACGAGTGAGTAGAAGTCGGCAAGCCTATTTCACCGAACCGCATCGGCTGCGGCTTTTCTACGAAGCTTTGCAGGGTCCAGGTCCTTCGACGAACGCGACAGCCGGTGCGTTCAGACCGGCTCCTGCGCTGCTGCTTCTGGTAACCCGGCTTCAGTTCGAACCCTCCGGCGAACCGCTTGTTCCCGGGAATCTCGAGGTGTGGAAAGACATTCTCCGGCAAAAAAACGACTCCCACATGGTTCGTGAGTGGGGCAGGCGCAGCAGCAGCCGCCTAAGCAGTCCAGATCAGCTTGTGCAAACAATGTTCGCTTTTTCCCGGGCGACGACCGATGACGGGCCGTTGCAGATTTACTTGGCGATCATGGAACTCGAGAGCAGACGATCTCCCGATCCGCTGGCTCCTGCGACGGTGCGCCTGTTGGCGCAAAAATTCGGGGAGTTTAGTGATCAGTATCGGATCTTCTCCGAGTTCCAAGAGTTAAGCGACACATCCATTGTCCTTTTTCTGGAAACGGCTGAAGCGCTGAACAGCGTGCCCAATCCTGTCCGTGGCAACGCGCTCGGTACCTTCCAGGCGAATGTCGGAATCTGGCAGATCTTGGCCCGGCAGGGACAGATCCCGAACCTGCGGCTGAATGATTCGTGGCAGCAGGTGATCAAGCCATTTGCCAGTATTCGATCAGGGGCCCAGCTGTATAGCGCGGGGCGGGCTTCTCTTGGCGAATTGCTTCGCTTTGCCACTGGCGAGGCCAAAGTTTATCAAGATGAAATCATCGAGTTGCTGGCGGGACCTCGGCAGACTACTGCCGAAGGAATGAGGATCCACCGAGAACTTGCCACCAGAATCCGTTCTGTATTGGACGGCCAGCGACTGGTTTCTCTTGACACCCTGCTTGCCTTAGGCGACGCCTTGACCGAAAAGGGTCGCGGGAAAGTGTTGAACGAGTTCGCGATCCATCGGGCGGGTGAAATACGGGAATTTGAGATGCCGCGACCGATTTTCACGAGTGGTGAGAGAAAGGAGTGGGCGGCAGGAATCTATAACAACCATCACACCGAAGCGCAGATGCGAACCGACATAGCAAAAGTGCTCAACTCGCCCGCGCCTTCGCCCGCGCAACTGGAAGAGGCTCGAGGTCAGCTCGCTTCTTTCCTGAGGGACACTCTTGTTGGTTTGAACTATGCCTATTACGAGCCGCCAGGCGCCCAGGCTCTGCACGTTAACCCCCTCCTCGTTCGCTCCCACGACTTTAGCGCCGAAACGGTCGGTGGCATCAAGACAGTCTGGCAGGCTCCGTTTCTCCTCGGCCAAGGTTCGCCCGCTGGGGGAGGCGCCCATTTCGTGGGCTCTCTTGCCGATCTACCATACGTTCTGGCTGATCTCGAAGAGGATTTTATTTCGCCGGAGAGCGTCCAAGCTCTTATCTGGAAGGACTTGACGCCGGTTCTGTTGACCAGTGCGATCTTGCCGCGCTGGTGGGATGTCAGCCAAGACGAGCTTCACGCGGTCGCGCTATATCAGCGAACAGGGGAGGAACTCCTGACTGTTTCCGCAACGGATGAGAAGCTGCGGAGCAAGGTGATGACCATCCTATCGGATCGTATGAATCCCCAGCGGTCAGCGCAAGTCGAGCAAGGTCTGCGGACTGGCCACGCGGTCGAGATACTCCCACGAATGACGCCTGCGGACACGTTCTATCTGACGGCAGAGGTTCAGCGAAGATACCCGGAAGAGACCGGTCCCTGGGGAACGGCATCCCAGGAACTGCAAGCTCTCGCTCGTCAGCATCCCGAACAGATCAACTGGAGGCGCTTGTCGCACGATTTTGGTGTGCCGCACCCCATCTTGGCTCAAACGTACGGTAGCGAACTGCTGAATGTTGGAAGCCTGCCCACGTTCGTGGGATACTCCAGCCGCTTTCTGGCGGAGTCGTGGGATTCACCGAATCTGTACTGGGCTCGCCTGGCCGATGAAACCGGACTTTCCCCGGTGACGCTAAACCATCTCGTACCGCAGCTGACCCGATCCATGGTTGAGAAGATCTTCGCCACCGATTTGGAAGACTGGCCTGCGCTGCTTCGTGCGATGCACGAAACCGGCGAAGACTTTCGGAAAGGCAAGATAGCGTCACTCACGAATGGGAGCGAGCTTCGGCCGTGAGCTACCGTGGCTGATTTGCTGAGGGCGATCCCCGTAGACGGGCTCGCAGATTAGGGACTTAGGATATGGTACGGAAATTCATTCTGTCTCTTTGTTTGTTTTCGAGTCTATTCGTCGGCTATGGAACTGGATTCGAACCTCAGCAGAGTCCCGACCTTCACGTTGTCGTCAACCTGGTACAGCTCAACGTCGCCGTAACCGACAAGAATGGAAACTATATTACGGGTCTGCGACCCAAGGATTTCTCGATTGTTGAGGATGGCATTGCAGAGAAAGTGGCCACCTTTGCGGAAGGCGATGGACCTGCTATCAGTCTGTTTGAGCCCATGGAGCCCAAAGGATCTTCAGACCCGGACGGAGATTTGAGAAAGGGCTCTTCTGTGGGGAGCCCACCTCAAACTCTCGATTCCCTGTTAGCCGGCGCCAATGTCTTCCTTTTGTTTGATACTAGCAATTACATGTATCGCGGCTTTGTCTTCGCACAAGATGCGATCGGCGAGTTTGTTAATTCGCTGGGAAGCGCTGACAAGATCGCATTCTATTCCTACAGTCGAGATCTCTCCCGAGCTGCCACTCTTACCTCCGACCGGGCGCAGGTTTTGCGCGCCGTGCGCTCGACGGTGGCCGGAGACGAAGCGGCGCTCTACAACACCCTATTGCTGACGCTGAAAGATGCGACTCAGTACAAGGGGAGGAAGGTTGTGGTGGTGTTTTCCAACGGCCCGGACAACTCTAGCGTAGTACCCCCCGAGGATGTCGCGGAATTCGCCCAGTCCGCGGGAGTTTCCATTTATATGATCAGCACGCAAGAAGCGAAATTGGAGCCTCTCTCCACCGTGGTGTTTGATCGTATGACTGCGGCCACGGGCGGCAAGGCCTACTTTGCCAAGAACTGGAGAGACGAAAAGAGAGCCTTTACGTCCATCCGGGACGACTTGGCGCATCTTTATTCGCTGAGCTACTACCCTAAAGCAAATCCCAACTCCGGCTGGCGCGCGATCACTGTGAAGCTGGTTGGCGATCATCTGAAAAAATATAAAATCCGCACGCGCAACGGGTACCGTGCTCAGCCCTCTCACTTTTCCAGCGCCGCCAAACCGGGACGAATACGTTCGCACAACCGGCATGAGTCCTAATGAAAGCTCTCTGGGACTGAGCCGAGGACCTTGAGGCGCTCAAGCCAGCACGATCCAAATGCAAATTGGCATCGATCGCCCCTGAACAACGGTCTGCGGTAAAGGATGGACGGATTTGCCTTGGACTTAGCGGATTTGCTTCTTGGGTCCCTGCTTTTCGCGATCCAGCACAATTAGGTCGAAGGCGCGGGACAGCGATTCGCAGCGGGAGTACGGACCGGGTTGATAGGCTCGGGACCTGATTCCGGCCTGCGAGAGTTCTGAGATGGCCCAGTCTTGACGGTTGGTGATGTCCCAGAATTCCACCGCATCCTCGGCTTCGAAGTGAGGTTTGATCACTTCGTTCGGGTGGAAATGCCATTCGCAGATCACGTCGGTATGATCCACCTCACGCGGCCAGAGCGTGTGCGTCATTACGTAATCCGGATGGAGGCTTAGCAGCAGATTAGGAACAATTGCGTAATAATAAACTTTGTTACGTTCGTCGGCGCTAAGTCCAGGAAGGTAGTCGCGCCGCAGCTTGCCATCTTTGCTCATGGTCCTGGCGCCGCCTTGAAACTCCATGGAGCCACCTATGTATCCGCGGTGGGGCTGTTCGTTCTCGCCAGAGAGGTAATCGGTAATAGCGCTGAGCGCCGGATGCAGAATGGGACAGT
>Ga0182015_10004220_pt1 | contig 15613 bp, 15 predicted proteins | sample 712P3MmetaG_FD_120478 | JGI IMG/M metagenome (GOLD analysis project Ga0182015, IMG submission 120478) | Permafrost microbial communities from Stordalen Mire, Sweden - 712P3M metaG | ecosystem: Environmental > Terrestrial > Soil > Wetlands > Permafrost | place: Sweden: Stordalen | collected... | reverse complement strand
CGAGGTGCTTGTCGGCCCTATCTAGCTTGTCCGCCATGGAAAGATCATAGCGGTAGCCTAACGTGATTTCAAGGGATAATTACCCACAAGCAACCTATTCGCCAAATCTTCGCTCCACATGACAACCATTTAAAATCATATAGTTACATCTCAACCTTCTACTTTTCTTCACCTTTTCTTAACCTCGCTCCCCCGAATCCTTCCCACACCGGCACTCCGACTCGGGAATCGCTCCCAAAGCGACCCCGTTTTTTCTTCGTTCCAGACCGCCCCATCTTGCACTACAATAGGGTCAGTCTGGACTGACTTCCTCCCTCCGATGCCATGTCCTCGAACCGGCCAAACCTGATTCTCGACGAGCAATCCTTTCAGGACTTGCTGTCCGCTGCCTACACCATCCAGAAACACAACGACCAGCAGAACGAAATTCCCACAGCGCCGCCGGAACCCGAAGCCCACTCCGAGCCGGATCCCGAGAGTATTTGCCGCCATTGTGGCGCCTCGAAAGCGCCGGATGCATCGCGTTGCGAGAGGTGCGGCCGCGACGAGTTTCGCCCCGGCGAAAAAATGCAGAGCAAGTGGGCCTCAATGTGGCTGATGAGCCAGGAGCAGGATTTGTGGCCCGAGCGTTCTCCCGAGATTGCCGGAGTTGCACCTCAGGGAGTCGCACCACACATCGCACCACCGCCAGCGGACGGCGCACCACCTAACGGTTCGGACCGGCCGGTCGCTCCTTCGGCGCGTGATTTTGACGGCTCCGGCATCCTCCCGTGGCCGGGGGAAGCAGAGGCTACAAAGGAAACGCTCGCTTCAAAACGGACCGAGACTCTGCTCGATCAGGCGTTCAACCAGCCACTGCGCCGCAACCCGGCGCTCGACAGTCCAGGGCTCGACAATCCAACGCCCGACGAGCTAACGCCCGGCAAACCGGCCCTCCGCGGTATAGTCGACGACGATCCGCCTGGCAATGGCCGAACGCCCCGCAACCCGGCACTTGGAACCCCTGTACTCGACCCACTCTCACGCCACAAAACACAAGCACCAGGCGCCTGGGCCCAAGAATCGTTCGAAGCCGCGTCCGAAACCGTGGCCGGAGAAGCTTCAACTCGGGAAGCCTTACCGCACGAAGCGCACGAAGATTCGAATCCGCGCGCCGAGACAATCCAGATGTACGCGAGCGACGATTCTTCCGCCATCGAAGCGCTGACCGAGCAAGAGACGACCGAGGAAGAAACGACGGATGAATCGACGTGGGACGAAGCAACCGAGATAACCCCTGACGAAAGCAACACCGGTTCCCTGCTGCAGCGCTTCGCGGACTGGCGAGTGAAGCTGCGTTTTCAGCGCGCCGACGTCTATCTCGGACTCTCCGTCTTCGTAGCCGTATTCGCGCTTCTCTGGCCGACGGCAACGTCTCCGCAGCCGAGTTCTCTCGGGCCGTGGGATCGTGCGCTGATCATGATGGGAATCGCCGAGGCCCCCGAACCGGCCGTCCATCTTCAGGGAGACCCCGGCATCGAGGTTTGGGTCGACCCGCACAGCGCGCTCTATTACTGTCCCGGCGAAGAGCAATACGGAAAGACCGCCGACGGCCGCACCAGCACCCAGCGCGAAGCACAAATGGACCGCTTCGAACCCGCCGGCCGCAGCGCCTGCGAGTAAGCGGAATGGAGAGACGGGCGCCTCGCCCGTCCCGCACCCCGGCCCGGCACAAACACGCTTAGACAGAAATCAAGTCGGCAAAAGCGAAGCGATCGCGAACCACCGTCACGCCCACTGAAACTGGGACGGCAGCATTCAGCATGGGCCCTGCGTACACAAATGAATGGAACTCACCGCGTTCACCACAGGGATCCACTCCTTCCGGCAGCGCCGAAAGAAGCGCCGGGTCGAACTCGCGGCCCACAAAGGACTGCTCAAGTTTCGTTGTGTCGACACAAGTCAACTTCGCCCGCAGGCCTCCGGCAATCATCTCTTCCGCTAAAGCCCGCGTCGGCAGCCCCCACACCGGGAATATCGGCTCAAGTCCCGTGCCTGTCATTTGTTTTTCCCTGTAGGCGCGTACATCCTCGAGGAACAGATCGCCAAACGCGACCCCCGCGATGCCCTCGGAGACTGCCCGGGCACAGGTTTGCGCCATCAGCGACTCGTACTGTTCATTGGAGCAGGGCCAAGGCAACGGAACCGCCCAGAGCGGAAGTCCGGCGGCGGTAGCCTGCTGCTCGACCAACTCGCGTCGGACCGCATGCATGGCGACGCGTCCGGCCGCTTCGTTGAAAGTGGTCAGCAACCCTGCGACCTCATACTCCCCACGCTGGCGGAGAACATGAAGGCTCCATGCACTATCTTTACCGCTGCTCCAGGAAAGAAGAATGCGCTTCATGGGTAATTGAGGAGCGCCCTCGAAAAACTGAACGTACCTACGATTGCTATTTCAGGACAAGCACAACACTATTGTCGATCACACCTGCACCAACCGAGCTCGCGCTTTTTTGGCCGCCCGCACCAGGTCCTCGTCCAAGGTCGCAAGTGGCAACCCGCTGTCCAGAGCCAGGTCAAGGTAAGCCGCATCGTACGCTGTCAAGCCATGCTCGCGACTGAGATGCTGAATCCTCTCAAAAACAACTCTGGCGGGAAATTGTTCCAGCACAACAGAGAGCGTTGCGAGATCATCGAGGAAGCTTCGCACCAGTTCTTTAGAAATGCGCTTGCGCTTTTCTCCCACCAGCAAAGCGTTCAGAACCTCGTGTGGCCAGAATGAGGGCGCTATGGCGGTGTCGCCGCGTTTGAGCAAGCCAGCCACATGCTGCGCCGTAGCGGCATTCTCGTCGGGAAAACACCACGTCAGAACAACGGAAGCGTCGAGGACAAACCGGCTCACCGGCGTCCTTCGTTAATCAGATCTTTGATCTTGAGTCCACGCAAGGAAAGTCGGTGGCGCTTGCCGAAACTCGCCAGCCGGTCCGCCGCCTCTGCCGTGGAACCGCCCTGGGCCGAGATGCGTTCCTTCAGCAGCGCGCCCAGCAGCCGCGAAACGCTGGTGTCTCGGCGTGCCGCCTCGATCCGCGCCCACTGGGCTACGTCTTCCTCCAGGGTCACGGTCACGTTGCGTAGGCGGCGAGTGGATGACACGAATCCAGTGTAACACGAATTCCGTGTAAGCGGATAGCCAGGGCGGCTGGCGCTACGCGAACAAGAACTCCTTAGTCCGCAGCTCTTTAATCGTATCCCGCAACTTAGCCGCCTTCTCAAATTCAAACCGCTTGGCCGCTTCCCGCATATCACTTTCTAACTTCGCAATGTAAGCGTCCAACTCTTCCTGCGATTTGAGTTCGGGAATGCCGTCGGCTTCAGAAGAGGTCAGGTCGGCATAGTCGGCGCCCACGATTGCGACCAGCGTCATGTCAAGCGGACGAATGATCGATTCAGGAGTGATCCCGTTCTCTTCGTTATAAGCTTGCTGGATGGCCCGCCGGCGATTGGTCTCATCCAGCGCCTTTTTCATCGAGTCGGTCATGCGATCGGCATAGAGGATCGCCCGGCCGTTTAAATTGCGGGCGCAGCGTCCGATCGTCTGGATCAGCGACCCGGCCGAGCGCAGGAAGCCTTCCTTGTCGGCGTCAAGAATCGCCACCAGCGACACTTCCGGCAGATCGAGGCCTTCGCGCAGAAGATTGATGCCGATCAATACATCGAACTCGCCCTTGCGCAAGTCGCGCAGAATTTTCACCCGCTCCAGGGTTTCGATTTCGGAGTGCATGTATCTGCACTTCACGCCCACTTCGCTGTAATACTCGGCCAGGTCTTCGGACATGCGCTTGGTCAAAGTGGTCACGAGCACGCGCTCGTTGCGAGCCACGCGGTCGCGGATCATGTGCAGCAAATCGTCGATCTGTCCTTTCACTGGACGAATCTCGACCGGAGGATCAATCAAACCCGTGGGCCGGATGATCTGCTCAACTACCACGCCGGCCGACTTAGTAAGCTCGTAAGGACCGGGTGTAGCCGACACATAGACGATCTGGTTGGTCCGGTGCTCGAACTCCTCAAACGTAAGCGGACGGTTATCGAGCGCCGAAGGCATACGGAAACCGTACTCAACCAGCGTCTGCTTGCGCGAACGGTCGCCATGATACATGCCGTGAAGTTGCGGCACAGTCTGATGCGACTCGTCGATAAACATCAGAAAGTCGCGAGGAAAATAATCCAGCAAAGTAGGCGGAGGCTCGCCCGGAAGCCGTCCCGTAAAGTGCCGCGAATAATTTTCAATGCCATGGCAGTATCCCATGGCCTTGATCATTTCCAGGTCATACATCACGCGCTGATGAATCCGCTGCGATTCGACCAGCCGGCCTTGCTTCTCAAGCTCCACTTCCCACCAGGCCAGCTCGGCTTTGATCGACGCGACGGCCGAGGCGCGCGTTTCCTCCTTCATCACATAGTGAGTTTTGGGATAAATCGGCAGCCGCATGTAACGCTGTTTAACGGTTCCGAACAACGGATCGATCTGCGAAAGCGATTCAATCTCGTCGCCGAACATCTCGACGCGATACGCGTTGTCATCGTAGGTAGGATAAATTTCGATGACATCGCCGCGCACCCGGAACGTCCCGCGCCGAAAATCTCCTTCCGTCCGCTCGTAAAGAATGTCGACCAGCTTGCGAGTGATGTCGGCGCGCTTGATTTTCTGTCCCTTCTCCAGGAACAGCATCATTCCGTAGTACGCCTCAGGCGACCCCAACCCATAAATGCAACTGACCGACGCAACGATCAGACAATCCCGCCGCTCAAAAAGCGACCGGGTCGCCGAAAGCCGCAGCTTGTCCAACTCGTCATTGATGGTGGATTCCTTCTCAATATAAAGATCAGCCGCGGGCACATAAGCCTCCGGCTGATAGAAGTCATAATAGGAGACGAAGTACTCGACCGCGTTGTGGGGGAAGAAAGTTTTGAATTCGTGGTAGAGCTGGGCGGCCAAGGTTTTGTTGTGGGCCATGACCAGGGCGGGGCGGTTGGCGGCCTCGATTACTTTGGCGGCGGTGTAGGTTTTGCCGGAGCCGGTTACGCCGAGCAGGACCTGATGCTGCTCACGATCAAAGACTCCCCGGGTGAGGGCGTCAATGGCTTTTGCCTGATCGCCCTGGGGTTTGTAGTTGCTTACCAGCTTGAAGTCCACACCCCATTATATGGGAGTGCAGAGGATTGCTATATGGGAGTGCAGAGGATTGCGGATGACCTGCACTTCCGTGTAAATATGATGTTTGGGAGGCAGATTTTTCGGAACTTTATACTAAGCTGTATACCTTAGGGACTGAGCAAAACTACGATATTCAGTTGTCGCCAACCCTCTGCAATTACTGTGGTAATGGCGTTTTTTCGGGCAAAAAGCGCATAACGAGAATATTTATATTTAGTTAACGCCCCGAAGCGCGATTTGGCCGCGCGAATGCAAAATGAGACGGAAAGACCCGAATCCAGATGTGCCGCCGGGCGCGGCTTTCAGCGCCGTTTTGCGGCGACCGCGACGCATCGGTCAGGTGCAGTACGTTTATGGAAGAAAAACTCAGCCAAGTAGGCCCCCGCGAACGGCAAATTATCGACTTGCTACTCCAGGGATGTGACAACTCGGAAATCGCTCGCGATCTGAACATCGCCGAGCGAACCGTGAAAGCCCATTTCAACCGGCTGTTTCTGCGGTTCGGAATCAAGGGCGGAATCAAGCGGGTTAAACTCGCCACCTTGCTTTACAGGAGACAGTTATGCTTGGAGAGACAGCAAACCGCCGTGGGCCCAACGAACGCGAGCAGCTCATCATTCAACGCGTAGCCGAGGGCTGCAAGAACCGGGAAATCGCCGATTCACTGGGGACCACCGAACACGTAGTGAAAAATTATTTGCGATTAATTTACGATAAGCTGGGATTGTGGAACCGGGTCGAACTGGCGTTATGGTACGAAGCGCGCCAGCACGAGCAGGTTTATCACGCCTAAGTTTTAGAGACTGAGTCTCAGAAAAAGTACAGATCAGCCCTGCCGACGGCGAAGCAGCCGCGAGCAGGGCTTTTATTTTGCAGGCGCAATGTAAGCCCCGCAACTCACCCGTTTCTGGATAGCTTCTCTTTAGTCGGATCTGGAGTCGGATCTGGCGGTTGACCTTACCGTACTATGTGTTATAGTACACATCGTGATCCCGTTTCGCGTTGACTTTCGGCCTGGCGTCTCCCTTTACGAGCAGGTTGTCTACGCCGCCACCAAGGGCATCATTTCCCGCCAACTGCGTCCCGGAGATACATTCCCCTCCGTCCGTCTCCTCAGCAAAGAACTCAAAATCAATCCCAACACCGCCCACAAGGTAGTCACGCACCTGATTGCGGCCGGCTTACTTGAAACCCGTCCCGGAATCGGCACCGTCGTCTCGGAATTGCCGGAAGCCACAAACACCGAACGCACGCAGCTCGTCGGCCACGAAATCGAGCGGCTGGTAGTTGAAGCAAAGAAACTAGGAATAACTCTGGACGAACTTGTAGCTTCCATGTCTTCCCACTGGAAGCGTCTAGGCAGCAACGAATCACCCAGTAACTCAAAGCGGGGAGGACGCGTCCGATGACAAACAGCGCGATTCGCACCGAAACCCTGACCAAGCGGTTCCGCAACGTCGAAGCCCTGCGCGACCTCAACCTGACCGTGCCTGAAGGCGCTGTTTACGCCCTCGTCGGTCCCAACGGCGCCGGCAAAACGACCGCCATAAAAATTCTCATGAACATCTTCGGAGCGACGCTCGGCCGAGCCGAAGTGCTCGGCATCGACTCAACCCGCCTGCGCGGCCGATTGCTTTCCTCCATCGGCTATGTTTCCGAAAACCAGGAGATCCCCGACTGGATGCGAGTTGACGCCTTCCTTGCCTACCTTCGACCCTTCTATCCCACCTGGGATGGCGATCTGGAAAAAGAGCTGGTCCGACAATTCGACTTGCCCCTCGATCGCAAGCTGCGCGACCTTTCCCGCGGAATGCGGGTAAAAGCGACCCTGGCCAGTTCCCTCGCGTATCACCCAAAACTGATCGTGCTCGATGAGCCCTTCACTGGCCTAGACCCGCTCGTTCGCGACGAACTGATCCAGGGCCTGATCGACCGCGCCGAAGAATCCACCATCCTCATTTCGTCCCATGACCTGGCCGAGGTCGAAACTTTCGCCAGCCACGTCGGCTATCTCGAAAAGGGTCAACTCCGCTTTTCAGAAGAATTGACGTCGTTGGTCGACCGCTTCCGCGAGGTAGAACTGACCTTCGAAATGCCGCCTGCATTGCCAAAAGCCGCCCCGGAAACGTGGCTGCAGCTGAGCGCGTCCGCTGCGGTTGTCCGTTTTATCGAAAGCCGTTTCGATCCCGAGAAGACCAATCAGCAGATCCGCACTGTTCTCGGCGAAGCCCGGGACGTGACGTTCTCTCCCATGTCTCTCCGATCGATTTTCCTGGCCATGGCGAAGACCGGCCGCGAACTCGCTGAGACAACTGGCGAATTAAATACGAGAACCGCCGCAAAGACGGCAGCTGGAACAGAGACGAGCGGCAAGGACGGAGAGGGGGCAAAGTCATGAAGCTGATCATCCACATTTTCCTGAAAGATGTCCGACATCTCTGGCGAGAAATCACCGTGTCACTCGCCCTGCCGATTGCCTACGGCCACAGTCTGCCCGATAGCTGGCTGCATCCCGGCCCCCGGGGATATAGCGCCATCGCCGGCGGTTTCGGCTTCTTGAACCTCGAATCCTGGGCTCGCATCCTCGTCATCCTCGTTCCGCTCGCATGGTTGTTCACCGTCGTTCGCGCCATCCAAAGCGAGTCGCTCGTTGGCGATCGTCAATTCTGGATCACTCGTCCCTGCGACTGGAGGCAGTTGCTCTCCGCCAAGGTGCTTTTCATCCTTGTGTTCGTGAACCTGCCCATGCTCATCCTCGATCTTTTTCTCCTGGCCAGAACAGGCTTCGTTCCTGGTCACTATCTCGCCGGCCTGTTCTGGATGCAGCTCTTAATCACGCTCATCCTCCTGATCCGGTTGCCGCATTGGCTGCAGTTACAGCTACCGTCGTCCAGTTGCTGCTCACCTTGCTCGTTATCGTTCTTTACATGCTGGCCTCAAGCTTCCAGGTACAACGCCTGCCGACTTCCAATTTCACCTCGAATGATCCCCTTCCGACCATTCTCCTGATCGCAACCCCGTTAGCTGTGATCGCAGTGCAATACGCCCGTCGCCGAACCGCGCTCGCGCGATCACTGATTCTCGCCCTCATGGCCGCGCTCGTTCTGATCTCTGTCGCAGCTCCTTATCGAAAGCTTATCAATCGCCAATATCCTCCGCTCAAAACAGGTGAACAGCCGCCTTTTCAACTCAGGTTGGGTAGGAATTCCGGCACGTGGCAGGGGGGCGGATCGCAGACCCCAAAGAGATCGGGATTACCTTGCCTCTGACGATTTTGCGCGCTGCCCCGGATTCCATCGTGGTAATGCAGGGTTTCCAAGTCGAACTCGAGGATCCGAATGGCCTCACGTGGATTTCCGATTGGACCTCCATGAACGAGATGAACTTACTGCCGGGAGGAAACTTCTTCAGCGTCAGCTTCGCCATGCCCAGATCACTCTACGACCAGTTGGTAAATTCCGCGCTCAAGGTTCGAGTGTCGCTGGCCTTTACCTTTTATAAAGACGCAAACCGCAGGCCATTTGTAGTTCCGCCCGGCAACTTCACCTTGCCCGACGCAGGCTTGTGTTCCGCCACGCCGATCGAGCCTTCAATGCCACTCAGCTTTTTTCCGATGGTCGCGTGCCTCGCGCCTTTGCATAGGCCGACTTCGTTATTTCTAACCTTGAAGCTGACCGAAAGCACGTGTCCGCTCCCTCAAGGCCAACCCTCGGTGCCTCCGGAATCAATCGGCCGCGGATGGATCCACAGCAGCGAATCGCCCGCCGAATTCGGCATCGATCCCGTAAGCCAATTCGACCTTGCTCCCTTCACTTATTCATATGTTCCGCCCTATCCCAAAGGCTCCGTCCCTCCGCGCCCTGGAATCTGCCCCGGAACTCCTCTTATCCTGAGCAGCCCGCAAAAGGTGGGCGACGCCCAGCTCGCGCAACAGTTCGAGGGCTTCCACCTGCCCACACACCCCACAAATGTTTCCTTTGAATTACATCGAGGGTTCGAGTAACGTCCGTCCGGCCTAGGTTAATGCACCACCAGATGTGAAAGTTGTTCCGGGCCAGAAGTCCTCTTCTGGGAAATTGGTGCTATAACTCAGACACCTTACCGAAACTGGCTTCGGTTCATTCCTTCTTCTCGCCCTGTGGCGAACTGCGTTTCCTGGGCGCATGGCCCACATCGCGCCGTAAGAAATCGAGTAGGTCGTTACCTCGGCACGGTAAAGAACCGGGGTGCCCCACCTCTCGCGTTTGAGAAGTCGGCCGCCCAACAGCCGACACCGTAGAGTGGGCGGCCGAATCTTCGTCCTGATCACTTCCCACTCCTTAGATTTTTTCATCACAACCAAGTGTGACGCCCGTCACAGACAGCCCACCCACCGCGCGCGAAAATAGAAACCTGATTGGGGCAGCTGCGAGGTGTGTCCGCCACCAGGACGGGCCATCGAAGCTGCTGCAAACCCATTTTCGGCGTTGTTTTGGGAGCTAAGTCCTTATTCCGGAATATTTTGCCTTTAAGTCCTTTAAACCCAAAGATTTTGCGGGAATTTCTTCCTAACCCCATGATTCCAATAGCAACGATAGAGGGGGGGCGGGGGCTGAAACATAGGTTAATAACGCAACAGTTAATAGGCGCTCTTCCGAGCCCAGAGACCAAAGTCGGAAGGGCCACAACGGCTCGAGGTGCACGAGAGAAGTGCAGGACAGAAGCGCACGACAGAAGTGCAGGTCATTAGTCCGGATTCCTTCCAGCGTAAAATGGACGAGAAGGGGCGAGCTGCCCGAGAGGTTTCGTTCATGAGCGAAGAGTCCAGACAGGCCCAGTCCCACATCGACTCGATTGTGAGGCAGGAGGAAGAGGCGCTGGAGCGAAGGTCGGGGTCGGAACGTCTGGCGGATGCCGTCGGAGCTTTCGCCGGAAGCCCCATTTTCGTCGTGCTCCACTTGATGGTCGTGACAGCGTGGCTGGTGGTGAATAGCGGCCTGATTTCGATGCGACCTTTCGACCCCTACCCGTTCCAGTTACTTGGAGTAATCGTTGCGGTGGAGGCAGTGATTCTTTCCAGTTTCATACTCATGCGTCAGAACCGGGCGATGCGCCGTGGCGAACGCCGGGACCATCTGAATTTGCAAATCGACTTACTGGCGGAGAAAGAGATCACCAAGGTGTTACAGATGGTAAGGGCAATCTGCGGGCAGATGGGACTGCAGAATATCGTGGCGGATAAGGAGATCCGTGAACTTAGTAAGACCACTTCGATCGAGTCACTGAGTCAGACCTTGGAGGATCGTCTCCCGGGCGCGTGACGCGTCGTTCCTGTGTCGTACCTCTAATGAAGGGTGGAACTCGGCGGCTGGAAGTGAGGCGGCCCACTCGTCGCAGATTGCGCGACGAATGGGGCCCCTCTTAGGCATCTGGTTCTTGGTTTCCTATGCGGCCCGAGTGGTGGCGGGGCGATAACCGCATTCAGCCGCCTGCTTCATTGCCCGCAGGCCCTCTTCCTGTGTCAGCAGTTGAGTTGTCTGAACATTTTTGCAGGTGCCGCCGCCGGCAAATGCTATGCCGATGGCTGCGGCGCTGACGTGATCCGGCATTTCCGTGATAGCCACAACGTCGTGCTGCCCGAACGATAACCATCCGCTGACGACTTTTCCGCCCAATTTCTCGATCGCGGATCGTACGGCTTCAATTCGGTTCTGGGGATTCGAAAGGATCGCGGTCCAGCCTTCGGGAGAATACGCGACCTGATGCATAAAGAGTGGCATAAAGCCTCCTTGAGTTTTGCTGTCGGCGTGAAATCATGCTCCAGGCGCGGAGTTAAGTCAAGGCACAAGGGGGTGCGACGATCGTCTACCCGTGCGGGCGGACAAAAAGAAAGGGCGGCTTACGCCGCCCCTGAGAACTGAGACCGAAGATCTGCTTCTAAGTTCCTTCGTTCCAGCTCGCCAGATATTCTTCCTGCTCCGAGGTCAAGCGATCGATCTTGATACCGAGCGATTCCAGTTTCAGCTTGGCCACACGTTTGTCGAGGTCGGCAGGAACGGTGTAGACCTTCTTTTCTAACGACGCGTGGTTCTTCACCATGTAATCGCAGGAGAGCGCCTGATCGGCAAAACTCATATCCATTACCGAGGCCGGATGACCTTCGGCGGCGGCGAGGTTGATGAGGCGGCCTTCCCCGAGCAGATTGATGCGGCGGCCGTCTCGCATGGTGTACTCGTCGACGAAAGTGCGAGTTGTGCGCTTGGAGGACGCCAGTTTTTCGAGCGACGGGATGTCGATTTCGACGTTGAAGTGTCCCGAGTTCGAAATGATGGCGCCGTCTTTCATGAGTTCAAAGTGCTGCCTGGCGAGTACATTCTTGTTGCCGGTGACGGTGCAGAAAACGTCGCCAAATTTGGAGGCTTCTTCCATCGACATGACGCGGAAACCGTCCATGACGGCTTCGAGCGCTTTGGTCGGATCAATTTCGGTGATGATGACTTCCGCCCCCGCACCACGCGCGCGTGAAGCGAGGCCGCGACCGCACCATCCGTAACCGGCGACCACAAACTTCGAACCGGCGAGCAGGAAGTTCGTAGCGCGCACAATGCCGTCAATCGTCGATTGCCCGGTGCCGTAGCGATTGTCGAAGAGATGCTTGGTGTCGGCGTCGTTGACGGCGATGATTGGGTAGCGCAGAACGCCTTCCTTGGCCATGGCGCGCAGACGAATCACGCCCGTTGTCGTTTCCTCAGTTCCGCCGATGACGTTTTGCAGTTCCGCGGTGCGCTTGGTGTGGAGCACAGAGACCAGGTCGGCGCCGTCGTCCATGGTGAAGTTCGGCCGATGATCGACCGCAGCCATGATGTGGCTGTAGTAGGAATCGCTGTCCTCACCCTTGATGGCAAAGACGGGAATGTTGTAATCGCGCACCAGACTGGCGGCGACGTCGTCCTGTGTGGAGAGCGGATTGGACGCGCACAAGACCGCGTCGGCGCCGCCGTCACGCAGCGCGATCATCAGATTCGCGGTCTCCGCCGTCACGTGCAGGCAGGCGGAAATGCGAATGCCCTTGAGCGGCTGGTTCTTGATGAATTCCTTGCGGATAATCTGGAGCACCTTCATCGACTGGTTCGCCCACTCGATGCGCTTTTTGCCCAGATCGGCCAGTTCAAAACCCTTAACGTCGCTGGTGACTGTTGTCGTTGCCATTTTTCTCCCTATCCCCGGATGAAGGTCAAAGGTTAGAGGTCAGATTGCAGAGGTAACTTCTGGCCTCAATCTCGTCCCTTTGCGTGATGCCGTGATGCTGTATGCGGTTCGGGTTTTTTACCTCTAACCTCTGACCTCGAACCTCGGACCTTATTTCATGGCTCCCGCCGATTCCTTCTTCAATCCGGCGTCAGACGCCAGTTTGTCGGCTTTGTCGGTCGCTTCCCAGGTGAAATCGGCGTCGCTGCGGCCGAAGTGCCCGTAGGCGGCCGTCTTCCGGTAAATCGGACGGCGCAGATTGAGTGTCTCAATAATCTCGCGCGGCTTCAGCTTGAAGTTCGCCCGCACCAGATCTGGAATCAGATTCGCATCAATCTTCTCGGTTCCGAAAGTATCCACAAGGACGCTGACCGGTTCAGCAACTCCGATGGCGTAGGCGAGTTGCACTTCGCAGCGCTCGGCCAGGCCGGCGGCCACGATGTTCTTGGCGATGTAGCGGGCCATGTAGGCAGCTGAACGATCGACCTTGGTCGGATCCTTCCCACTGAATGCGCCTCCGCCGTGCCGCCCCATGCCGCCGTAAGTGTCCACGATGATCTTGCGTCCGGTCAGGCCGGAATCGCCCATGGGGCCGCCGATTACGAAGCGTCCCGTGGGGTTGATGTGGTACTTGGTGTCTTCATCGAGCAAGTGCGCGGGGATTACGGCCTGGATAACGTGTTTCAAAATGTCGGCGCGCAGATCGTCGTTGCCCACATTTTCGGAATGCTGGGTGGACACCACCACCGCATCCACGCGCTTCACTTTGTGCTGCGCGTCGTATTCCACCGTAACCTGGGATTTTCCATCAGGCCGGAGGTAAGGGCAGGTTCCGTTCTTGCGAACTTCGGAAAGTTTCTGCGTAAGCTTGTGCGCCAGTGAAATAGGAAGGGGCATGAGTTCGGGGGTTTCGTTGCAGGCGAATCCGAACATCATTCCCTGGTCGCCGGCGCCACCCGTGTCCACTCCCATGGCGATATCGCCGGATTGTTTGTTGATGCTGGAGATTACCGCGCAGGTATTTGAGTCGAAGCCATAGACTGCGTTGTCGTAGCCGATGGATTGGACGACTCCGCGTACAAGACTCTGGAAATCCACGTAGGCTTTGGTGGTGATTTCGCCGGCGATCACGACCAGGCCGGTGCAAGTCAGAGTTTCACAGGCGACGCGGCTGTTGGGATCTTCACGCAGGCAGGCGTCGAGAATGGCATCGGAAATCTGGTCGGCGATCTTATCGGGATGTCCCTCGGTTACGGACTCCGAAGTAAACAGAAAACGATTGGTTGGTGGCAAGCGGATATCTCCTCAAGGTAACTTCCAGCCATCACGTCCGATAAGGGGACTTACGGGGCCAAGGCTCGCGACCGGGGGTCTGGCTAATGTTCAAACGGTACCAGAGATCGCCTCCTGAACGCAACGGAATTGGAGGTGACGTTGGGAGCTGTCATTGAGTGGTCATCAGGTGGATTAAACGGCGGAAACGAGCGGCAAACAGAAGAAAATAAAGAGGGAAACTTAAGGCGTAGAAGGCGCCGCCGGGGCATTCGGCAAGATTCCGCCTGGCCCGAAGGTCACCGTCCTGACCTCTCCATCTCCTCCGGCGGTGTTGAGCTTTTTTCCATTGAATCGGAAGTCGACGCCCGCGGCGTTACCGACCCGAACGATGATCTCTTTCCGTCCTGCGGCGGAGCGCTCGCTGCCGGCGGCCAAAAGCTCAGATTCGACGGTCTTGCCATCAGCAGTGATCGAAATCCAGGATTCGTCGCGGGTGTGGATGGTTACGGTAAATTCACCCGGAGCGGCGGCGGAGGGGGCAGATCCTCCAGAAGTCGCGCCATTTTGGGGCGCAGCAGAGCTGGACGAACTGGCGCTCCCACTCGCGCCGGACAATTTTTCGCTCGACTTTTCGCTCGACAAGGTTTCGCCTGAGGATGGCGGCGCGGCGGCGGTTGGAGCCGGCCGAAACATCTGTCGCGCGCGGTCCCGCTGGCGATGGCTCCAGAGGGAGAGCACGAGAGCGAACAGCAGGAGTGCGGCGGCGAAGAGACCCCAGGGCAGTTGGCGGGGAGGGACGTCGGCCACAGCCTCCAAACGACTCATTCTCTCTTTTTCTTCATTTTCGCGGAGCCGGTCTTCGCGGTTAGGTTCGCGCTCTCCGGATTCAAGAGATGCTAATTCGGTCCGAAGCGCAGGGGCGTCGCCAGAGGCTTGCAGGTATTCGGCGACCGTTTGATCTTCGTCGAGGCCGATCACACGGGCGTAGGCGCGGACGAAGCCCTTGTTGAAGATGCCTCCGGGCAATTGATTGAACTTATCCTCTTCGAGCGCTTGCAGCATGCGGGTCCCGATCTTGGTGGAGGCGGAAATCTGCTCCAGCGTAATCTTGCGCTTTTCACGCTCCTGCTTCAGCTTTTCGCCAAACGAGGGCAATCCGGTCTCCCGCTTTCGATGGAGGGCGAACGAAATCTTACTCTGTCGAAGGGCAAGATCATAGGCCATTCCTGCGTTCCCCAGACAAAACCAACCTGCGATGTCGAGACCACCACCGATCGCCGGGCACTTTGACCGGCGCAGAATTGTTTTCGATGTCCTGTCTTTCCCCACGGGGTTTCGAATGGGAACCATCAGAAAAAACGTCTTGACAGAAACACGCATTAGTACTAAAAAGCCTAGTTGTCTATACAACTGGAGATCTTGGTGGACCTCCCCACACTCGACCGCCATAGCGTTGTCCCGCTCTACTACCAGATTCAGCAGCATCTCCTCGAGCGGATCCGTGCCGGCGTGCTTAAGCCAGGAGAACCAATTCCCTCGGAACAGGAAATTTCCGCTCGCTTGCGGATCAGCCGCATGACCGCGCGGCAAGCCTTGAAATCGCTGTGTGATTTGGGTGTCACCCATAGTCAAAGGGGCAAAGGCACCTTCGTCTCCTCCATCAAGCTGGAAAAGAATTCCCGCCAGGTCCTGTCTTTCAGCGAGGAAATGCAGGCTTCCGGATCACGGGCGCGGTCGAAAGTGCTCTCATTTGAAGTGGCCGCCGCCACTCCGGACGTGGCCGAGGCGCTGCGCCTTCCACCGGGCGAGAAGGTAGTCAGCCTGCGACGGGTGCGAATGACTGGTTCTTCGCCCATGGGGCTTGAATGGAGCCGTCTTCCGCTGCGCCTGTATCCCGACCTTCTTCAAGCGTTG
>Ga0182015_10004219_pt1 | contig 15614 bp, 11 predicted proteins | sample 712P3MmetaG_FD_120478 | JGI IMG/M metagenome (GOLD analysis project Ga0182015, IMG submission 120478) | Permafrost microbial communities from Stordalen Mire, Sweden - 712P3M metaG | ecosystem: Environmental > Terrestrial > Soil > Wetlands > Permafrost | place: Sweden: Stordalen | collected... | reverse complement strand
GCCGGGGCTGAGTAGCCAGCTGGGTTTTGTGCAGCTTGGAGAAGGGTTTCGCATCGAGCCCGTTTTGTTCAAGGACCACTTTCAACTGAATTATCTGGGGAACTTTCAGCAGTTCTTTGCGCCGTCGAGTTCGACGAATTCCTTCCTGCGGTGGACGGCTGATCTGAACCACACTTTCTATTTGTACGGCTACTCGAAGTCAGGCGCCAAGAACACGGACTCTAGTGGTCCGGACGAGTGTGCGCCGAACGGGGCGAAGTGTCCGGAGATTTCGCACACGCCGAATCTGAATGGGTCGATTGGAGTGCGGCTGCTGGTTTCGGAATCGATCAACTCGGCGACGAGTGCGGTGCCGTTTTATTTTCAGCAGACGCTGGGCGGGGCGGACATTGACGGAGGGATGGCGCTGGGAAGTTACCAGGACTACCGGTTTCGGGCGCCCAATCTTCTGTTGTTGCAGGAGAACTTCGAGCATTCGATTTGGGGTCCGTTTGGGTTCAAGTTTATGACCGATGAGGGGATGGTGGCGCTGACTCGGGGCGATTTAGGGTTTGATCATCTTAAACACAGCTTCGCGGCTGGACTGACTTTGCGGGCCGGCGGGTTCCCGATGGTTTCGCTGATGTTCGCCTGGGGAGGGCCGGAGGGGCACCACAACATCTTCAATATGAATAATTCGTTGTTGGGAGGATCGGCGCGGCCATGGTTGGATTGAGGGTGGCCTGTAAGATTTTCTCGGTTGGCGTCGCGCTTTTTCGGAGCTCGCGGAAAAAACGTCCACGGGGGCTGAAGCCCGGTTTCATTTGGATCTTTACGCGGCGCTGAAGCGCCGCTCTTTCACGGTTGTGCGCGGGTTCGTGATACTGGCCGAGAACTTTCTTTTCGCCCCTTCGGGGCTTGTTATCGTTCCACTTATTACCCACAGCTTGCGCTGTGGGCTGCATTCTTGCGCCGCTTCACGGCTAAAGTCCAAGGCAAACTCCCTACAGCCAGCAAAGCTTGTCGTTCTCGCACGAGACAGGGTTGAAGCCCGGTTTCATTCGGATCTTTACACGGCGCTGAAGCGCCGTTCTTCCACGGTTGTGCACGGGTTCGTGATGGTCCGAAAACTTCGAACTTCGAACTTAATGTCCGCCGCTGAGCTCGCGCACGATGGCTCCTACGAACTGCTTGGCGTCGCCGAAGAGCATCAGGGTGTTGGGGAGGTAGTAGAGGGGGTTGTCGATGCCGGCGAAGCCGGGGCTCATGCCGCGTTTGATCACCATGACGGTGTGGGCTTTATCAACATCGAGGATGGGCATGCCGTAGATGGGGCTGGACGCGTCGTTGCGGGCGGCGGGGTTGGTGACGTCGTTGGCACCGATTACCAGGGCTACGTCGGTTTGGGGGAAGTCGCCGTTGATCTCATCCATTTCGATGAGGCGGTCGTAGGGGATGTCCGCTTCGGCCAGCAGAACGTTCATGTGGCCGGGCATGCGTCCCGCGACGGGATGGATTGCGAAGCGAACTTCGACTCCCTTCTTGGTGAGGATGTCGTAGAGTTCACGCACTTTGTGCTGAGCCTGGGCGACCGCCATGCCGTAGCCGGGGACGATGACAACCTTGTTAGCGGCAGAAAGAATCGCGGCTGACTCTTCGGGCGTGGCGCTGTGCACGGGCCTGGCTTCCGCGGCGCCGGCGGCTGCGGCTTGCACCTGGCCGAAGGCGCCGAACAGGACGTTGGTGAAAGAGCGGTTCATCGCCTTCGACATGATGACCGAGAGAATGAGTCCGGAAGAACCGTCGAGGGCGCCGGCGATGATCAGCAGCTTGTTCTGCAAAACAAATCCCATGGCCGCTGCCGACAATCCGGCATAGCCGTTTAGCAGCGAGATGACGGTCGGCATGTCGGCGCCGCCGATGGGAATAACGAGGAGAATTCCGAAGAGCAACGAAACGCCAACGATCAACGGGAAGAATTGCTTCGCTTCCGGATGCAGCACGAGCCAAACCGCGCTGACAACGGCGACGGCGAACAGCAGGAAGTTGACGAAGTTTTGTCCTTTATAAGTGATCGGCCGCTGTGGCAGGATTTCCTGCAGCTTTCCGGCCGCCATCAAGCTGCCGGTGAAGGTCAGGCCTCCGAGGATTACTTCCATCGAGAGCACCGACATCATGAATTTGGGAACATATGGGGTGCGCAGATAAAACTCTGCCGTACCGACCAAGGTAACGCACAGCGCGCCGAAGGCGTGGCTGAGAGCGGTCCGCTGCGGGACTGCCGTCATCTGCACCATGCCGAGGGGGATGCCGATGCCGCTGCCGAGCACGAGCCCGACGGCAATCCATTTGTAATCGACGATGCCGTGATGCAGCAGAGTGCCGGCGATGGCCAGCACCATGCCGATTTCACCTGCCCAGATTCCGTGGCGGGCGGTCGCGGGCGAACTCATCCACTTCAGCGAGAAGATGAACAGGGCGCTGGCGATGAGGTAGATGATTTCGATTACGTACTGGCTTCCGGCAAACTGAGGAGTCATTTATTTTTCACCGGACGGCTGGTCTTGAACATCTTGAGCATGCGGTCGGTGATGAAGAATCCGCCGACCACGTTGCTGGTGGCGGCGACGATGGCGATCACGCCCAACACGGTCGCGAACGTGCTCTTGCGCTCGCCCACCAAGACGATCGCGCCTATGACGGCGATGGCGTCGAGTGCGTTGGTCAGCGACATCAGTGGGGTGTGTAGCAGGGGCGAAACGTGGCGGATGACTTCGAAGCCGATGAAGCAGGCCAGCATGAAGATGAAGAGCGCGTCGATCAGGTTTGAATTCATCGGATGACCTCAGGGGCTAAAGCCCCGATTTTCTTAGACACTTTACGCGGCGCTAAAGCGCCGCTCTTCCACGGTATCGTCGGCAGTCGATTCGAATACGGATCTTCCGAATGAGATTCTCTCGAATACCGATCTAACGTACGAATCTCCAAATGCAGAATCTCACTGGCGCGCCAATGCCGGCAGTTTGAAGAACTCGCGTACTCTTGCGTTCACAATTTCGCCATCGCGAGTGACCATGGTCTCGCGGATGATCTCGTCCTGCAGGTTGAGTTGCAGTTTGCCGTCTTTCACCATGTAGGCGAGAAACGTGGAGACATTGCGGGCATACATCTGGCTGGCATGATAGGGGACGCTGCTGGCCAGATTGATGGCGCCGATAATCGTGACGCCATGGTCTTTCACTGTTTCTCCGGTGCGAGTGAGTTCGCAATTACCGCCGCGCTCGGAGGCGAGATCGACGATCACGGAGCCGGGAGCCATGCCTTTGACCATGTCGGCAGTGATCAGTACCGGAGATTTTTTGCCGGGAATGACGGCAGCGGTGATCACAACGTCGCTCTCGGCAACCACGCGAGTGAGGAGTTCGCGCTGCCGGGCGTAGAAAGTTTCGTCCTGGGCGGTGCCGTAGCCGCGGGCATCCTGAGCGTTCTGGGCTTCGATGGGCAATTCGACGAAGCGTCCACCGAGGCTTTGCACCTGCTCTTTGGAGGCGGCGCGCATGTCGTAGGCGGAGGCCACGGCACCCAGCCGGCGCGCGGTGGAGATGGCCTGCAGGCCCGCTACTCCCGCGCCGATGACGAATACGCGCGCCGGAGTGATGGTGCCGGCGGCGGTCGTCATCATGGGAAAAATTCGGATGGAGGTTTCAGCGGCCAGCAGCACCGCTTTGTAACCGCAGATCGTTCCCATGGAGGAGAGCGCATCCATGCTTTGCGCGCGCGTGGTGCGCGGGACCAGTTCGACGGAAAATGAGGTGACACCGGCAGCGGCGATCTGCTGATTTACTTCGGCAGAACCAAAGGGGCGCAGAAAACCGATGAGCAACTGATTGCGACGGAGAAGAGGGAGGTCGGCTTTGCCGGTCGCGTCGTTGGAGCCGTAGCAGAGGACTTGCACAATGATGTCAGCGGCGCTGAAGACTGCGGCGCGATCGGTGAGAATCTTTCCGCCCTTCTCGACGTAAGCTGAATCAGGATAGCCGGCGGCTTCGCCAGCGCCCGGCTCCACGACCACTTCGAGTCCAGCCTTGGCTAGCGTGGGGATGACCGCGGGAACGAGCGCAACGCGACGCTCTCCCGGATAGCTTTCCTTTGGAACTCCGACGATCACGCGGTGATCCTTTCCTCCGGTCGCACCCTTCGGACGGACTCAAAACAGTAGCAGAAAGGGGAGGTGGTGAAAAGCGGGCGGAGACGAGGTAGTGGTGTAATTTGGCTTACGCGTTAGGCCGGTTGAGCTGGAGATCCTTCGCTGCGCCTGAAAAACGGCTCCGCTCAGGATGACAAGTCAAACTGGTGAAAACGCGGGCCTTCGGGATGACGCCTAGGGAGCGCTCTCCTTCGCGCTGACTTGAGTTGTGGGATTCGCGCGGATCAATAGAGCGAGGCGCGGGAAGAGGAAGTGGCCGCCGGCGTCATCGATTACGTTTACCTGGCAGGTGTAAAAACCGGGCTTGAGCGAAGTGAGCGGCACGTCTAACTGGAAGACGGCGGCTTTGCGGTCGCGGGCATTTAATTCCGTAAGCTCGACCAGGGAACTCTCATAGGCTTTTACTTTGCCCTGGAAGAAGGCGACGTTGGTGAGGAGTCGAATGGCGGGCTTGTTTTCTTTCTCGGTTCCAGAAGCAGCGGGCCTGGCAGAATCCGTAGCGGGCGGGCGAGACGGATCGTACACCTCGTAATAAAGAAGCAGGTGCTGCGCGGCCGAGAAAACATGCGTGATGTTGGGGATGATCTCAGAGCCGTCGCGAACCAGCGGATTCAGAGTCGCGCCCTTCTTAGCCTTTGCCGGTTGGGTCTGGCTGGCCAGGACCACCGAACTCATCTTGAGCGGCTGCGTCTTCAGGTCGGGCACGTCAATATCGGCTTCGAACGATCCCATGCGGCCGGTCTGATTCTCGCGCACAACAAATTTCAGGTGATACTTGCCGCTCAGCAGACTCATGCCGGTGTCATACTGCACATTCTTTTTTTGCACCTCGGTGGATGTGTTCACCGCGAGATTTACGGTTTCGCGGATTCTATTCAAAGGATGGCGCTCGCTATCAAGCACCATTCCAATTACATCCAGTGTTGCCTTGTCGCGGTCGCTGCTGCGGACGAAGGGAATTTGCGATCCGGGCACCACCAGCGAGATGGGAACGAAAAACTTGTTGCCCTCCAGGCGAAAGTAGGCGACGCCCAGATAGAGCGGCAAATCCGTGGCCGGTAGCTCGGATGCGAGTTCCTCCTCGAGCTGCCGTTCTTTGTCGTCCTTCGTGGAATGCTGGTAATCTGCGGGGGCATAATAGCCGCGGCGGTAGTCGATCTTTACCCCGGGAATATTGCTTTTGTCGTTCATCTTCACGACGATGCGGCGGTAACGCCCGTCCCGCGCGGGGTTCGTGCTGTGATAGCCGAGGAGGTAGTAAGTCGACGTGTCCTGCTGCACTCCCTTGAAAATCTTGCTGAAGTCGTTGGAATCGAGAAAGGCGCGTCCGCCGGTATCACTGGCCAGGGTCACCAGGGTTTCCTGAGTGGTGAAATTCGAATTCAGCGCGTTGAGTGTCGACTGTCCGGAATAGGCCGAAACGCCGCGCAGGCTGGCGCTCTGCGCCTCCCCGCCCGCGACCAGCGCCTGCAGACCGCGCATGTCCATGGTGTAAATCGCCAGGTTGGATCGGACGGCCGCGTTTACGGCGGCGCGCAGTTCCGATTGGTTCTCGATGCCGGTGCGGTCCATGCCACTGGAAAAATAAATCAACGATTTCTTCTGCTGAACGTGCGAAAGCTTCTCCGCCACCGATCGCAACGCCTCCAGACGCCGATCGGTATTGAAGATGTTGTATTCCGTATCGTCGGCGGTAAAGGGCTGACCGGTATCGGGCGTGCCCTCGGTGGTGCCGGTGGTGCCTTCCTCGAAACCCTGGCCACTGCCTGAACTGAATGCCGCTAACTGTTTTTTCAGCAGGGCGTGATCGGTAGTGAAGTCCTGATTTACCAGCAATGAACTTCCCAGCGAAACGATCGACACCAAGTCAGCGGGCGCCATTTGGGTATCGACATAGTGTTCGGCTGAGGTGACGGCATGATCGATTTCGTCCGGCTCCATGGCGGAGAGATCGAAAAATAGAACAATCAGCCGCCGGTCTTTGAATTGCGATGCCGTATCTGGCGCGGAAGGCGCGGGATTTTGCGGCGCCTGTGTTGGCTCGGGCAGTGGTTTCGCTTGCGTTACATCGATCGACGGCACGGCATCCACATTCTCCACATCGAAGGAAACAACCTTCTGCGGTTTGTTGTCTTCAAGAATGGTGAAGTTTTCCGGTTTCAGGCCCTGCACGAAGTTTCCACTCTTGTCCCGTACCGTCACATTCACCAGCACGAGATCGGTTTGCACGTGAAGCAGATAGTCGGATTGCTGCTGTGAAGGCAGAGCAGGACAGAGGATGACCAGCGAGAGCAGCAGCGCGACGGCTTTATCGACGAATTGGTTCAAAGGTGAAGTCATGTAAATTCCTCTTGCGCTGCAGCCTATTTCGCTTGCTTTACCTCAGCGGCTCAAGCCGCTGTTGGAAGTTGGCAGTTATCGCAGCGCTGAAGCGCTGCGCCACCCAAAATCAAGTGCAACATCAAGCCTTCCGTCCTCGTTAGAAACGAAAACGTGCCGTCATGGTGAACTGCCGCATGGCGCCAACGGCTGTAACCCGGCCAAAAGTGCGCGAGTAAAAGTTCGTATCAATCGAAGAGTAGTTGGGTATATTGAAAATGTTGGTGGCCTGAGCCCGAAATTCCAGCACGCGCGCTTCCTTCATGGGAACGACTTTCGTGAATGCCATGTCAAATACTCTGCTGCCCGGGCCGATGATGCTGTTGCGGCGAGCGTCGCCGTATTGCGGCGGTGTCGTCGGTGGCGCAGCGAAGGCGGCGATGTTGAACCACTCGGCAATCGAGGGATGGGCCAAGGCCACCGATTGGCCGGGAATCAGGTCCGGGCGCAGCGTTCCGTTTGTTCCCGCATTCACGTCATTCACGTCGCCCAGCAGTCGCGGGGTAAACGGGAGGCCGGAGGCGATCGTCCAATCGCCGCTCCATTGCCAGTCACCAAGAATGGCGCGCCACGGAGTATTCCCAGTGAGCCAGCGCTTGTCGTGACCAAAGGGGAGTTCCAATAAGTAATCAGCGGTGAACTTATGGGTCTGGTTGAAACTCGACAGGCCACGCTCCGCCGACAGCTCGAAAGGATTCTGGGCAACGTTGGCAGCACCGCCGCCGGACGAACCACCGCTCCCGCCGCTTGCACCGGTCCCGCCCGCGCCCAGTCCTGGCGTATTCGATCCTGAAGTTGCTCCTGCACCAATGGAAGAAGCGTCATCCAATGACTTGGAAAAGGTGTAGATGCCGCCGAGGGAAAATCCCTTGGATAACCGCTTGCGTAATCGTACCGATCCCGCATTGGCCTCCGAAACGGCCACCGAGTTTTCGTAAGTGAAGGCGTCAACCAGGGGAATGCGAATTCCGGCCACGGTTCGATTGGGGGCTTCCAGAATATCGAGGTCGGTTCCTTTGGTTCCGGTGTAGTCGATATTCAGCAGCAGAGTGGGGCGAATCTGCTGTTGAATATCCAGATTGCGAATCTGCACGTAGCCGAGGCGGTAATTCGGATTCACCGCATAGTCGTTGGTGATGGTGCCGGGAGGCGGCGCGGGAAAACCGTTTTGCAGGGTCAGGTTTGGGGAAGCCGAAGAGGATGCCTGAACATTCGTGGCCGTGGTGGAGAATGGCGGCTGAAAGGCAAGTTGCTGCGCGATGCCCTGATACGCGCCCGTGTTGTAGTTGATGCCGTAGCCGCCGCGCACCACGGTTTTAGGAAATGGCTTCCACGCAAAACCGATGCGCGGTGCGAAGTTGTTGCGATCAGGACGCACCAGGCTGGCCGGCAGACCGCCGCTGTAGGGCCCCGCTTGTCCCGGAAGAATCGGCGTGACAGAAGGCGTAAGCGCCGAATTCTGCACCAGCACGCCGGGAGAAAGGTCGAGGTTGGAGATGCGATTGTTCGCTTCGGTAAGCGGCGAAACGTACTCGTAGCGGACCCCAAGGTTGAGCGTGAGGTTGGCACGCATTTTCCACTCATCCTGCGCGTACAAATCCCAAAAGTTGCCGTGGAAGTGGTTGTTCTGGCCGAACTGTTCGGAGGTTTGCTGCGGGTATCCGAGCAGGAAATCGGCAAAGTCATATCCGGTGCCGGCCACGGGCTGGCCGGCACTCATTTCCGAAGTATTGAGGCCGGTGAAGACGAAGGAACCGCGCGGGTTGCTGTCAGTTTCCGTATTCACCTGAACACGGCGGAAATCTCCGCCCCAGCGCCAGGTGTGCTTGCCGTGGTTCCAGATCACATTGTCGGAGAAGGTATAGGTCTGGTTGCGCGTGAGTGCGGGAGTCGTATCCTGCAGACTGGCGATGTCGGTAAAGGAGAGACTGGGCAGGCCCCAATCGAAGGGATTCTGCGAAACTCCTGCGATTCCGAGAGCGCCTGTAATGTCATTGCTGAAGGCGTACAGATTCTGGGTGTGGGTCCGGCTGCGGTTGAAATCGGCGCGAACAATATTGGTCAGTTTGCCGATGCTGCGCGTGTAAGAAACCGGCACGTCAAAGCTGCGGACCGTTGTGCTGCCGCCTACGCTGGGAAACGGATTGGTCAGGTGGGCGCTCGATCCGTGGTAGTGGAAGCCGATCGAAAGGTTGTTGCGAGGGGCATTGCGGCCTCCGCCGCGGCGGCCGCCTGCGGGCGCTGCGCCAAAGGTGTGGTTCAAACGTACATTGAGATCGTCGCTGTCGCTGGTGGCGGAGGTTATGTAGTGGAAGTTTTGGAAATCGCCGGGCAGGTTCGGCACCGGAATGTATGCCAGCAATCCCTGGGCCGCCGGATTGATTTGTGGAATCGTGTTGCAGGTAGGGCTGCAGGGAAAAGGAGCGTTGGTTACAGGATTAAAAATCTGCACTTGTTGCCCCGTTTGCGCTCCTGAAGTGTACATTGTGCCGGTGAAGTTTCCCTGCCTCTCCAGCAGCGTGGGCACCGTGGAAAACTGATCGAAGGGGTTTTCGCCGCGCTTGCCGTTGTAATTGATGAAGTAAAAAGTCTTGGCCCCGCCGTGGTAGATATGGGGAATATTCAGCGGGCCGCCCACGGAACCGCCGAAACCATTCTGCAGATAGGCCGGTTTTTCCGTGGGCTGGCCGGTGAGCCCATAGGGCGAAGCATTCAGAGCGGAATCGCCGACGCTGTAATAGAACGATCCATGCGGGCGGTTGATGTCGAACCCCCGCCGGCCGAAACCCCCGCCGCCAAAGCCGCCGCCCCCGAAACCACCACCGAAACCGCCAAATCCTCCACCGCCGCCGAAACCTCCGCCTTGCTGGCGGGCATCGTTGAAGCGCTGCTGCATTTCGTCGGCGCTCATGGCGTTGAACGAATTGGAAGTGTTGCCTGAAACCGCTACGGATTCGGTGGCACTGTCCTGTGCAATGCCGGGAATTGGCATACCAGCCGGGACCACGTCGCTGAGGGAACCATTGCCTGCCTCCTGCCCGGCTCCGCTCTGAGATAGGGAAAGACTCTGAAAGCCGCGCCCGGCTGCATTCGGCCGCCGCTGTTCAGTGCCGACCTCGCGTGCCCGTGACAGCAGCACCAGTTCAAAATTCGCCTGTACGTCCTGATGGGTGGTGTCCAAAACCACTTCCTGCGAGTTGCCGGCAAACGCCGTCATCTGCACCCGGACGGTATAGTGGCCATCGCCAGGAATGCGCAGCCGGTAGCTGCCGTCCACATCCGTCGAGGTAGTGACTTGTTCCTTTGTGGACGAGTTCGCCGCGGAAACTCCGGCGCCGGGAATCGGCATGTTGCCCGATTTCACTGTGCCGTGAATAGTGAGCGCTGCAGATGCGGGAGCCGCGACTTGAGCAGTTGCCTGCGCCGACGACGGATGCGCATGAAACACGAGAACAGGAAACAAGAGGAGGAACTGAAAGACGAACGCAGGGCGCAGCGTGGCCTGGATCACCCGAGAGCCCAGGAAAAAAGGATCGGAACTCCTCATAGAATCGGCGCAGACGTTTGGCACTGTCTTGATCGGATCATACCGCTCCGCCCCGGCCGGAACTGTAAAATTTTGTGGCGTTTTCGCTATCGTCCCAATCCGCGGCGCTGCTTCGTAAAGTTATGCAAAGTTGTTCAATTCATGGTTTCTGACGCAACTTCGGGTTCATAATTCTGTTTACAGATATAGAAAGATTGGGTAGTGGTGCAGTTTGATAAGGAAGCGAGCCAAACGCGCGATTATTGCGTCGCAAACAACGCGACGCGTCGCGCGGCTCGCCCAGATTCCTCACGGCGCAAAGAACACGCTTGTTCGGAATGACAATCAAACTGCACCACTACCTAAAGATTGCTGCACAAGAAGGAGACCCTCCATGCTAAAGAAATATCTGCTCGTTCTCATGGCGGCCGGCCTGATCTCGATCGCCGTGCCGTTCGCGGCGGCTCAGGATAGTCCGTCCAACGATCAACAAGCCCCGCCTCCGCAGGAAAATGGGATGCGGCACCATGGGCCGCCTGATCCCGCGCGGCGAACCGCGGAATTAACCAGACGACTCAAGCTCACGTCCGACCAGCAAACCAAAGTGCAGGCGGCGCTTCAGTCCGAACGCTCCCAGATGGAAAGTGTGCACCAGGACACTTCACTTTCCCAGCAGGATCGCCACGCCAAAATGATGGAGATCCACCAGAGCACCAACACACAGATCCGAACGCTTCTGGACCCGGATCAGCAAAAGAAGTGGGACGAAATGCAGGCCGAGCGCGAACAACGGATGCAGGGTCGTCACCAGGGTCCGCCTGATGCGGGTTCGGGTCAGCCGCCGCAGTAAGGTAAGCGGCGTCTGCAGGGCGGGTTGAGTGACACCGTGGTATCGGCAACGGGTAGTGGTGCGGTTGGAATTGCACCACTACCCGGAGGCCGATGGTGAGTCGGGTTGAAAAGCCAACCTCAGATCCCTTTCCAGATTGCAGTAATCGCCCAATAGAGAGCCAATTCCGCGGTTGTGAAGGTTATAGCCATCTATCATAAATAAGAACTCCACAGTAGATTCTCAGAGGGAAATGTGCTTCTATTACTTGAAGCGATTCCGCTTTCTGAGGTATGGCCTTGATCGAGATAGCCAGTTGTATGCTTGAGCCGATTCAGGTCGCGATTTCCTCCTCAAAGGAAACGCCCAGTTTATTGAGCACTTTATCTGCCTACGCTTGGCCTCTTGTCACCATCGTCAGTCTGTTGATCTTCCGCAAGCCGATCAACAGATTTTTGAAGACGGTCAGTTCGCGAGCCACCGAGATTGGAATTGGATGGGCATCCGTCAAGCTTCCCGAGGCCAAACAGCCCTCGTCTCTGCAGATCGAAGCCATTCGTGAACTCCAGAGCGACCGATGGGGCGAGAGCAGTATCGGATGGTTCCAAGAGTTTTCCTCTTCGTCTGCTAACAGCGAATATGCGCAACTCAATCTCGGGAACGGTGATGAGTGGATCACTTCTCGACTCTTCATTTTTGCGGTCATGCTGCAGCGCATGAAATCGCTTAAATGTGTCGTCTTCACGAGGGTTCTTCCATCCGGGGAGGTACGCTTTCTCGGATGTGCCTCACCGGATAACATCCATTTAGCGCTGGCAGCCAATCAGCCCTGGCTGGAGGTAGCATTTGCGAATGCGTATTCGGGTGAACTCTCTGTCCTACCAGCTGCCGGCCCCGGGCAGACCGTCATTCGCATTGACGGGTCGCTTGAACCCCAAAGCGCCGAGAGAATCGTCCGCTCCTTCATTTCTAGCCTGAAGGATTACACGGATGCGACGAGCGGCTTGGACCCAGGTAACTGGGTGAGCTTTGTCGACCGTCCGGACCGTGAACACGCCACCTGGGTCACCGAGAGTGACCTTCAGCGGGTTATTGGCGTCTACCTCTGGAAAGACGCCATCGAAGGGCGAGTCGATGACACCGTCGGGGGAAAAAAAGCAGAGATCCAGCGAGTCGTGGGTAAGTCGTCGCCCTACGTCGCGATCCTTAAAGACGGCTTTTATAAGTCTCTAGTGAATCGCATCGCCCTTTTAACAGAGATCGGACAGTCGGCGCTGTAGATTCATTCCCCATCTCCCTGCATGATCCGCGAAAACATGTCTCCTGGCTGCCATCCTTGACACTTCTCGCGGGTTCCGATTCAATGACTTACGTGGCCGCCATGCGACCCGGCGAATTCGGTTTACAGGTCCGGCTGCAGATTCTGATGACACGACCGCCCGATGATCGTCAACTTCGCTGAGCGGGCGCACAACCACAACTGGGAACTGGACCCGGTTACCCGGTCGCTGCTCGATACCGATTTCTACAAACTGCTGATGTTGCAGTTTGTCTGGAAACATTTCCCGAAAACCCATGTTTCTTTTTCGCTGTTCAACCGCTCCTCGTCGGTGCCTCTCGCAGAGCTGTTTTCGACCCAGGACTTAACTGCGCAGATGGAGCACGTGCGGAAGCTGCGTTTTCGAAAATCCGAACTGGTGTGGCTGGCGGGCAACACGTTTTACGGGCGGCGCGGAATTTTTGAACCGGCGTTTCTGGAATGGTTGGAACGGGATTTCAAATTGTCGGACTACCGGCTGTCGATCAAGGACGGCCAGTTTCATCTTTCCTTCGACGGGTTGTGGACCGATACCACGATGTGGGAGCTGTATGCGCTCTCCATTATCGATGAGCTGAGAACCCGGGCCAATTTGAAAAGGCTGAGCGAGTTTCATCTCGACGTGTTGTATGCCCGGGCGAAGACCAGACTATGGCTCAAAATTGAACGCCTGCGCGACGTTCCCGGTCTTAGCGTCGCAGATTTCGGAACCCGGCGCCGCCACAGCTTCCTGTGGCACGAGTATGTGGTCAAGGCTATGGCTTCAAATCTTGGCCCGGGCTTTATCGGAACTTCGAATGCGTTCCTCGCGCACAAACACGATCTGGAATCGATTGGCACCAATGCGCACGAGATTCCCATGGCTCTCGCGGCATTAGCGCCAGATGACGCGGCCCTGAAAGCTTCTCAATACCGCGTCCTGGAACTGTGGCAGAACACCTACGAAGGCGCGCTGCGGATCATGCTGCCTGACACTTTCGGCACCACGCAATTTCTGGAAGGCGCGCCGAGTTGGGCAGCGGATTGGACCGGCCAGCGCATCGACAGCAAGAATCCCTACGTGGCCGGTGACGAATATATCGCCTGGCTGAAGGCACACGGTCGAGAGCCGCAGGATAAGCTCGTCATCGCCTCCGACGCCCTTGACGTTGACGAGATACTCGGACTGCATGCCTACTTTGGTGGAAAGTTCGAGGGCGGCACGACTGCCGGAGATTTTCGCAATGCCGCTGACTTCCTGGATCGGGGAAAGTGGACTCCGGGCCGCCGCATCCGGTTCAGCGCGGGATGGGGCACTCTGCTCACCAACGACTTCCGCGACTGTGATCCCAGCGGCGGCAGCGGCTTTGATCCGGTGAGTCTAATCTGCAAAGTGTCCACCGTCGAGGGCCGGCCGGCGGTCAAGCTCTCCGACAATTACGCGAAGGCGCTGGGGCCGCCCAGCGAAATTGAACGCTATCGGAAGGTGTTCGGCGCGGTGGGAGTCGTAAATGCGCCTGTGATCGCGTGAGTGCCTGCACTTCTTCCTACCCGGTTTGCCCGCTTTATAGATATAATTCGGCGATTTCGCAGGTCGGATCATTCATCTGATCATCGGCCGAATCGGAGGCACATTGCGCCTTTCGCTGGACACACGCAACATTGGAAACGTCACTATTGTGCGCTGCAACGGGCGGATTGTTTCGGGCGGCGAGAGCGAATCTCTGCGCGCCCACGTGACCTGGTTGTTGCGTGACCGCCGCGCCATTGTGCTGCACCTGGGCGAGATCGAATTCATCGACAGCAGCGGCCTCGGCACGATCGTCCGTACCCTGACCAGCACGCGCCAGGCGCGGGGAGAATTGAAGCTTTGCAACGTGCCCGAGCATGTGCGCAAAGTTCTGGAGCTGTCGCACCTGACAAAGTTGTTCGACAGTCACGAGTCGGAGGAGAAAGCGGTCGCCGCTTTCTACGGTCCCGGAGCCAGCGCCGAGACGCCTGTCCGCTCGGGCCGCAGCGTTCTGTGCCTGGACTCCGATGCCGACGTGCTTGCCTACCTGCGCGAAGTGATGTGCCGCGCCGGATACGACGTCCACACCAGCGGACGACTGGGCGACGCTCTGATTCTGATGCGCGTCACGCATTTCGATCTCCTGCTGGTGGGGCCCGGCATGACCGCATCTCCGTCCACGCAACAAGCCTTCCAGGCCGCGTGCTCCGGCTGTCCAGTGATCGAACTGGGCAGCGAATTTTCCACACGCGACGCCGGGGAAGCCGGCGCTGGATTGCTGGAAAAAATCGAGGCTCGGCTCAACCCAAAGTCCGCATGACGCGGAAGCGCCCCGGCAGCGCTCGGTATCGATTGCGTTGGTGGAGAACACTTTCTCACAGGTGGAGGTAGCAGTGGCACTCACGATCAGAGATCTTTCCAAGACTTACCCGAACGGTGTAAAGGCGCTCAAGAACCTGACCCTCTCCATCGGCAACAGCATGTTCGGCCTGGTGGGTCCCAACGGAGCCGGGAAAAGTTCCCTAATGCGCACCGTGGCCACGCTGCAGGATCCGGATTCCGGTTCCATCACACTCGACGGCATTGACGTGCTCCGCCAGAAGGACGAGGTCCGCCGCATCCTCGGCTACTTGCCGCAGGAGTTCGGCGTTTACCCCAAGATCTCCGCGCTGGACATGCTTCACCACCTTGCCGTCATGAAGGGCATGACCTCATCGGCCGGGCGCAAGGAGACCGTCGACGCATTGCTGCAGCAGACCAATCTCTGGGAAGTGCGCAAGAAGGCGCTGGCCACTTTTTCCGGCGGCATGAAGCAGCGCTTCGGCATTGCGCAGGCGCTACTCGGCAACCCCCGCCTCATCATTGTCGACGAGCCCACAGCCGGCCTGGACCCTGCCGAGCGCAATCGCTTCCTGAATCTTCTCTCCTCCCTGGGCAGCGACCGCACGGTGATTCTCTCGACGCACATCGTCGATGACGTCCGCCAACTCTGCCCCCGCATGGCCATCATCGCATCGGGCGAGTTGCTGCTGGAGGGCGCTCCCAACGACACCATTGCCGCACTCAACGGCAAGATCTGGTCGAAGGTGGTGGCGACGGACGACGAGCTGCGGGCGCTGGAGAAGGAGTTCCACGTCATCTCGACTCACCTGGTTGGGGGACAGCACGAGGTTCGGGTCTACGCAGAGGCCTCGCCGGGCAATGGTTTCCGGTCCGTCGATTCCGGGCTAGAGGACGTGTATTTCCTCAACCTTTCGCAGCAGTCCAGGCAACAGCTTCCGAATTAACCCCTCGCGACCTGGAGGATATGACATGGCGCTATTTTGGGAGTTCTTTACCTTCGAGCTGAAGTTCCGATTCAAGAGCCTCTCGACCTACGTGTACTTT
>Ga0182015_10004217_pt1 | contig 15617 bp, 11 predicted proteins | sample 712P3MmetaG_FD_120478 | JGI IMG/M metagenome (GOLD analysis project Ga0182015, IMG submission 120478) | Permafrost microbial communities from Stordalen Mire, Sweden - 712P3M metaG | ecosystem: Environmental > Terrestrial > Soil > Wetlands > Permafrost | place: Sweden: Stordalen | collected... | reverse complement strand
CTGACCAGCCGGAGTTCGTCGATTTGAGCCAAGTGCACCTCCGGAGAACGAAGTTCGATAGAGTCAATTCATCCTAAATGGCGAAACCACTGGTCCACGGAGGATCAGTCCCTGAATGTCGGCGAGGGTTCAGGCATTCGAGGTCTGTTGGCTCAGCCGGGACCGTGACGGGAATCCTCTTTTCTTGACGATTCAACTCATCTCCCGTCGCTTGCCAAAAGCCGATAGCGCTTTATTGCGGTCGTCGCCCTTCACCAATTTTTCCGTTTCGTCTCTCCTTCGTCTTGTGAACGTCGGCGAGACCGCCCCGTTGCCGATTCTTCAGATCCAGGTGGTTCGCGGAACGGTTCCACCGAAATGCGTTGGTAGCGCACTTCCAGCACCGTCAGGTGTTCTGTCCCGCTCGGCGCCTGGAGAATTACGCTGTCACCCGCTGCTGACCTCATCAATGCACGTCCCAGAGGTGACACCCAGCTGATGTGGTTACGGCTGAGATCGACTTCGTCGGTGCCTACGATGCTTACCACGCGCTCCGCTCCAGCCGCATCGGCATAGTGCACGGTCGCCCCGAAGTATGCCCTCGTTCTCGCCTGCCCCGTCCTCGGAGCTTCCGGGTCCACAACTTCTGCCGCATCAATTCGCTTCGTGAGAAAGTGAATCCGCCCGTCGATCTGACGCAGCCGCCGCTTGCCGTACTGATAATCGGCGTTTTCACTGCGATCACCGTTGCCGGCAGCCCACGCCACCACCTCCACCACGGCGGGGCGGTCTCTGGTGAGCAGAAACAGGTGCTCATCTTTGAGACGCTGCAACCCGCTCGGCGTTATGTAGTTCCTGCCTCGCGTCGCGGGTTCGTCCCCTTCTGGTTTTCTCGTAAACCCTTTCCGCATCTCGTTAGTCCTCCCAGCGCTAAGCCAGTGGGTGCCCCCAATGTATGCGGAGGTACGCCGAAAGAAAACGCTGTGGGTCACCCAGGTTCATGGATTTCATTTGCGGTCCTGACCGATTTTTTCACGTCTTCCGGACCTTGCGATCCTGTCCATCATCTCCGACAGCGCGCGGGCAACCGCTAAGGCACGTCGGAAGATCAGTATTGATATGTCGGCTGCGCGTTAGGAATCGGCGTCGGATCAAGCACCGCGTGGCTCTAGCCCGACGGCGTCATTCACTGCGTTTTGGAACCGCTGCTTGCAACCAAGGTATTTCTCCGTCGTCTCGATAGAGATGTGCCCGAGCAGAAATTGAATCTGTTCTAGCTCGCCGCCCGACTGATGACAAAGACGGGCACACGTTCGGCGTAGATCATGTGGAGCAAGACTCACCAATCCGCAATCAGCGGCCCCCTCTTTAACGATCGACCAGATCACCTTGGGAGTAAAGCCGTTTCCCCAGGCTCGCCCCGCCTTGTTGATGGCCCGAAACAGCGGACCGGAAGTGATTCCGGCGGGGCCGGTCCAATCATCGATAGCATTCTTCACCCAACCCGGCATCGGAATGGTCCGGATGTGACCGCCCTTGCCATGCAGATCCGCGATCACCCAGTGTCCTTCGCGAAGTTGAACATCTTCGAGTTTCAGAACTGCAGCTTCCGCTCTTCTCAGGCCACAACCGATCAGTACGTCGATCAGGGCGCGGTTCCTCCGCTCTTTCGGAGTCGACACACCGAATGCGTCGATCAGGCGCCTGCCCTCCTCCGCCGTCAACCAGTTGCCGATGCGAACACCCAGCCGGCGGGCGCCTTTCACGCGGCGGATCCCGGCGGCCAGATCCGGACTCAGGAGACCGCAATCGGAAGCCTCATACGCTAGCCGCCGCACCGCCGCTAACCGCAGGTTGATCGTCGATGGCGCATACTGCCGTGGCTCCAATGAGATTCGATACCGCGTCACCACCGTCTTGTTGAAAGCCAGGCGTGACTCTGAGCAATACCAGTCGATGAACTCACGGATCGCGTGATCGTACGAGAGCTGAGAACTGCGCGAGGTCAGGCTATTGAGGACGGCCGATTTGGACTGTTCAAGGTCCGGGAGCTTGAGGACGGTTTTCGGAGCCGGCTTCCGCTTCGATTTCGTTGTTCTCGCCATCGCGACGGCCTCCTTCCGGCCGTGGCAATAGCTTCAACCGTCAGTAGGTTCCCTGACCATCAGCCCGTTTATGAGGACTAATCCAAACTCGATGAGTGCATTGGCCTGAAGTCAACAGCCGAGCCGAGCGCCACTTGTCCGGAAAACCGGGTTCGACAAACGGCTTGATGTGCCGGGCCAGCAAATCGTCGTAATGCTGGTCGATCTTCGACCAGTTGTAGACTGTCTTGCCGGCCTCGATTCGCACTGTTCCCAACACGTCGTGAAAAATCGCGTGGAATCGGACATAGCGAAACCCGAGTTCATCCACGGTGAATTGAGCTGAGCCTGGCTGTCATCGCGAATCAGCGTGCCAGGAAAATCAGATCCAACCGACAGATCGAAGAAGCGGTCCAACCGGCCCCGTCGCGTCTTTCAGATCTACGACAATGGTCCGGGAAGAAGCCTGTTGCGATTGTGCCTCAAATGCCAAGGAAGTTGATGCCACAGAGAAGCCAATGGCCAGGATTAAAAGCCGCTGAAGAACAGAATTGAGCATGACTGGTACTTCTCTCCGAAAAATGGCTTGCGAGATTGAAAAGCGAAGGGGTTTTCTTCACTAGCGAAAGCCCTCGCATTTTAGGCTAATTCGCAGTCAATGTCACAACAGTTGTCTCGGCACTCGCCGACGTTTTGGTTCCTGTCGCGGTAAAGGTATAAGTGCCCACAGTGGTGCAGGGATTCTGTGGGCCACTGCCGCCCCCGCTCCCACTACTGCCGTCTCAGCGCATTACAACGACGGAAATAAAGAAGATGAGCAGCGTTCAGAATTCCCGGCGCCCATCAAACGCGAAGTCAGCGTTCGGTAAAGCCAAACGATGTGATATTGAAAAGCCTCGTTTGTCCCGCCGCTCCATGCCCCCTCGCTATCAGACATAGATCATGGATACCCTTTGCGTTCGGACTGACCGGCACTTTCAACGTCCGATAGTTAGTCCTCCCTCCCGTCGGCTCGACCTTCGCCTCGCCGATAAGCTCTCCGGCAGGATTATCTAAGCGGATTTCGAGTGAAGTATCACGAGCACCAGCGTACTCTGAGCTGACTTCGACATGAAATGTCGCGGCGCCTCCTCTAAAATCGACGTTGCGAAAGAGAAGATAGCCGCCGTCGCCCATCTGCATCTGATACTCGCCCAACAGTCCCTTTTCTTCCGAAACGTCAACTCGCACGTGAAACTCCGCCGCCTCGCGTCGTGGCGCAAATGCATCCAGCAACAGATGCGTCACACCCGGAGTGCCAACACCTTGATCCCGCCCTGGGTCAATCTGCCGGAGCGTCCCATCCGGGAGCAGGTCTAATTTGGTGACAGCTACCATTCTGTGGTGGTCCTGTGTGGTGGAGAGGTCCGATTCCGTCATTTTCACGCCCTCTCTGTCTGAGAGACCGCTGTCGTAAGGAATGTGGTAACCGAGATACCGCTGACCCTTGTACTCGCAAATCCCTTGTTGCGTTGACTCGTCTGCGTCTCCGGCGGACAATATCAAGTGCCGAATCGGTCCGTTGTAAGGACCGAACAAACTATCGGACGTGACGTAGTTGAGATACCTTTCACTTGTGGTGCATGACTGTCCGGCTTCGGACTTCTTTGAATTAGTAGCGGAGACATCTGGCGAATCGTTATATGCCACGTAGGTCATGTACCACTTCGCGCCAATCTTTACCGGCATCGGACTTTCCAAGTAGTCTTGCTGTCCGCATGCGGTTTTCGGTACTTCAACATCTCTCGGAGATTCCGCGAGTTCAGTGAGACTCGGCTTCAATCGCGCGATCTTAATCCAGTGCTGGGAGGTGTCGCCCGCTCCAAAAATAAGATAAGGCTGGTTGTCGTCGCCATAAACGACCCATGGACTCAGTCCTACGAGTGGCTTTCCATCGGGAGTCTTCATCGGGCCTCCGAGGACATCCTTGTAGGGTCCGAGTGGATTTTTAGCGGTCAGAACACCGATCTCGAATACTCCGTAGTTGAGTTCACTGGGCGGGTTCACACGAAACGGCGCAAACGCATAATACTTGCCGTTTGCCGGAAATGCGGCGTCTCCATCCCAGAGCGCTTCGCCGGTATTCCAAGTCACATCACGCCCTGTGAGTACTGAACCGTGATCTGTCCAATTGTCAAAGTCCGTTGTAGTGAACACATGATACGCATACATCCCTTTGTAGAACTGGTTCGGCCTTTCGAACTGGACGGTGAAAGGATCCTGCGTCGTGATCAGATAGAACTGTCCATTCAACTCTCTGCATGTCGGATCGTCGTTGAACAGATAGCCTGGCGTCACGAGCTTCTGGCACCACGCGAGGTTACAGTGACCGGCAGCCCAGAGTGCTGCAACCATTAAGCTCATACGCAACACAGCATTGTTACTGAACGGCATCTTCATCGTTCGCCTCCTTTCCAAACTGCGCTGATTGCCTATCACCGATACGCACGTGGCTCAACCGCCGCGTCCGGAATCGTCGGGAGCAGCTTCGTCCTATGGAGCCGATCCAGGTATGGGTGATGGGTTTCGACACAGATCAGACTCCGGGACAGGTAAGATGTTGCCGTCCTTGTCATAGTGAAGCGGGGCAACACAGACGCGGCGCTCATACGGACTTGGTCCGGCCACATGATAAAAGACCCACCATCTTCCTTTGAATTCGGTGATAGACCCGTGAATATTTCGCGAGTGGTTATCCAGGATGACCCCTTTGTATTGAAACGGGCCCAGCGGGCTCTTCGCGACGCTATATTCCATCAGGTTGGCCACCATATCGCCCCGGTAGGACGGGTAGCTGAAATAGTACAAACCGTTTCGCTTATGGACCCAAATACCTTCGTGGTAATTTTTCAGATCCAACACCTGGATTGGCCCGTCCGGCGTGATCATGTCCTGCTTCAGCTTCACTACCGCAACGTGATCGTGGCTGTTGCCGAAATAGAGGTACGCCTGTCCGTCATCGTCGATGAAGACATTTGGATCGATAGAACGAACGTCGGCTCCAGCTTCCATACTGTCGACAAGAGGTTTCCCTAATGCGTCCTTGAAGGGGCCTGTTGGGGAATCCGACACGGCGACGCCGATCTGATCATCCGCAGGAAAATAGAAATAATACTTTCCATTTCGCTCGATACAGTCAGGTGCCCATGCGTGTTTATCGGCCCATCGAATATCTTTCAGGCTGAATATCACTCCATGATCTTTCCAATGAACCATGTCAACCGTTGAAAACACATGCCAGTCGATCATGTCCCAGTCTTTGCTGCCTGCGATGTCGTGGGACGGATAAACATACATCCGCCCATGAAACACACGCGCCGAAGGATCGGCTTCAAAATCGGGAAGAATCTGATGTTTAGCCGCTGTTGGGCCAGAATCAGGCTTTCGCAGAGCACTACTTGTTTGTGCCATCGAAACTGAACCTGCGATCAACATAAGAATTAACCAGCGCATTAATCACCTCTCCTCCGCGACGCCAATGTCGACGCTGTCGAGCACTGGCGTTTGCGCCCATATCTCGCCGAAGGTAAACCAATCGGCATGAACAGCATCGTCGTCATGGACTATCCACTGAACTAGTTCAGTGGTGTGATTTTCAGGAAGAACACGTCATTGGTACGCAGAGCCATCTGCTGCATCAGGTGTCCGTCCGTGACCGCAACATCGGTCTCAGAAATAGGCGACCCGTCGCTGGTCTTCTTGAGAGCCTCAACCTCCGCCCGCGTCAGTTGATTCGGAGCATGCATCTCCACATACGCTGTATATGCGTCGTTGCGCTTATACCCGGTCTGATAGAGAGCCACCTGATAGCGCCCATTCGGCACATGCGTCAGGTCAACTTCAACGGAGCCTAAGGCCGTCGCCGGCTGCTCCAGCTTGTAAAACGTCTGGTCTGTCTGTCCCGTCGGCGGCGCCACCGGCGAGTAGTCCCACAACAGCACCTGCATCGACCCATCTGGAGACTTCGTCACCCACGAGCGCGCATCGTCCGTCTGCACATCGTCCTTACGCAGCTGGCTCAGAAACTTGAAGGCATAGAACGAAGGCTTTTTGATTCCCTGAAGGTTGATCATCCCAAAACCACCATGAAACGGCGTAAACCGTGGCCCTTGCTCTTCAAAGATGTCCGTGAATGTCCAATACGACATCGAGTCCACATAGGGCGTTCCCCGCCGCACCTTATCCAGAATGAAGCTAGCCTGGTGGTACTGGTCGTGCATGTAATCAGTCGGCGTGTAGGACGAACTCCACTCCGTAATGTGAATCTCAAGATTCGGCAGCGCCGAAGCCTTCACAAGCTCCCGTGCGTGCTGCATCCTGCCGCTGACGGCGTCGGGGTCAGGGTCGAGAATCGTGCCCTCCGTTCCGTCCGGGTCAACAAATCCACGCTTGATTGCATAAGTGTGCTCCGAAATAAAGTCGACGGGCTCGTGACTGACGGCCACCCACTTCTCAAACGCCTCTGCTGTATATTGAGCCGCAGCGGCAGGACCGCCGACCCGGCACTTCGGGCACTCCGCCTTCACGGCCTCCGAGGTCGTTTTGTAGAGTTTGAAGTACTCGTTCATCGAGCCCGACCAGAACATCTTGAGATCCGGCTCGTTCCACACCTCGTAGTACCACTGCGTTATCTCGGCCTCGCCATAGCGCTCTTTCCAGTGCGCCAGCAGCGCGCGAATCAGCATCGCCCACTTCGCCGGGTCCTTCGGCGTCGTCACATTCCCCTTCCACCAAAACACTGTCTTCGTGCCGCTCGCCAGCTTGCGTGGCATAAAACTCAACTCGACGAACGGTCGTATGTGCTGCTTCAGCAACGCATCATACAGCGCATCGACATACTGAAAGTTGAACTGCGGATTCCCCTGCCTGTCCTCGGTGTAGACACCCATCTCATCGCATAACAGCCCATGCATCCGCAGGTACTTGAAGCCGATCTCGTTCTGAACCACAGCCAGCTGCTCCTGCCAGTCTGCGCGAAGCCCTTCCTCGGCACGGCCAGCACCGACGACGCGTAACGGAACCTCGCTGTGAGGCCCGGTCACCTTCGTGACATCCGCATGAATCACCCGCGTCTGCTGCGACGAAGCGGAAGCAGCGATCAGCAGCGCCAGAACACCTGGAAGAAGCGTCGACTTCGCGCGGCGAACGGAAGGAATGCGCAAACTAGTCATTTGAAGATCGGGGCGGAACGCCGGCCCGTGGAACGTATTCCGACCGAGTGTTCCGAAGCTACCGTGGTTGGGCCCGGTCCCTTCAGACGCAGTGATTGGAATTTTGTGATTCATTCAAGTCCCCCCCGATGATTTCGGTGTACTGGATCCGATCCTGCTTACACTCGGAGACGAAAGCCTCCTTGCCCTCTGACGCTACTTGCGATCCAACCGGAAGGCTGCGCCCTGGAAGTCACCTTGCAGCGCCACATCGATTCCGTGACTCATCCACCACGCGCCAGAGGCTTCTGCCGGTGTTCCCTCCGCTGCCTTGCCTTCGATGCTGCCGAGTGCGTAGGTCGCCATGGGATCGAGCCCCAGTAGCTGCAAGCGCGGAAAACTGCGCCCCTCCTGCGTCGAATGAACAAAGGCAAAGAAAACAGCCTGTGATTTGTCCGGCGAGACGGTCTCTGTGGCGGAGAATTCGCTGCCATTCGTCGGAGAAATGAGCCGGTACAAATCTCCCTGCGTGATAGTCTTCTGCACTTGGTGATAGGCCGCGACCAAACGCTTGGCAATTGCCATATCTTCGTTGGTCCAATTGTCAAGGTTGCCGCCGATGCCTAGAACGCCCTGCATCGAGACCAGCATCCTATAGGTGGTCGATGTCGTGCGATTATTCAGCCAGTGAGGCGAGTCTGTCACCCAGGCGGCCATCGTCTGAACCGGATAGGCATGTGTGAAGCCATCCTGTTGTGTCAGCCTGTCCAGAGGATCGGTATCATCTGAGGGCCACACCTCGTCGGTGTAGTGCAGAATGCCGAGGTCGATTCGGCCGCCGCCGCCCGAGCAACTCTCGATCTCTACCCCCGGATGCTTAGCCCGCAGCTCGGCTAAGATCGAATACAGGTTCCGCGTAAACTCAACATAAACTTTCTTTTGCTCGTCTGCGGGGAGTTGGTCCCATCCCGGCTCGCTCCAATTTCGGTTGTAGTCCCACTTGAGGAAAGCAATATCATTCTCGGTCAACAGCTTGTCCATCGCATCGAAGACGTACTCGCGCACATCTGGCCGGGCCAGGTTCAGGACTAACTGGTTGCGTCCTTCACTACGCGGGCGCCCGGGAAAATTCAGCACCCAATCGGGATGATTGCGATAGAGATCCGAATCGGGATTGACCATCTCCGGCTCGACCCACAAGCCGAAATCCATCTTCAAGGAATGCACCTTGTCGATCAGAGGCTTGGGCCCGTTGGGGAACTTCTCCTTGTTCACATACCAGTCTCCCAATCCCGCGTTATCGCCCTTGCGCTGGCCAAACCAGCCGTCATCCATCACAAAGCGATCAACACCCAGGGCCGCAGCCTTCTCCGCCAGAGCTCCCTCTACGGCCTCGGACACATTCCACTGGGTTGCTTCCCAGGAGTTGTAGATCACTGGTCGCAGCTTGGGACTCGGCGCCTGGGGCAGGATATGCGTCAGCGTGAAGCGGTTCAGCAGTCTCGAAGCGCCGCCCATGCCGTGATCTGTATAGCCTGCATAAAAGACCGGCGACTCCAACTTCTCGCCTGGCTTGAGAGGATAGCCAAAGTCGAAGGGATTGAAGCCGCCTGTCACGCGCACCTTGTCCAGCGCATCCTGTTCGACGGTGATACGCCATGAACCGCTCCACGCAAGCGCCCCAAACCATGCCTCGCCATGCTCTTCATCCGCGTCACCCTTACGGATTGCGAACCATGGATTGAGCTGAACCCCAGTCGATCCGCGTCGGCTTTCCAGCACCCGCTGCCCTTGGTGAATTGCCTCCTCATTCAGCGTCCATTCGCCCGCCCAGCGTCCGCTCAAATAGCTCAGTGTGTAACGCGCGGCAGGGAGTGAGAAAGCCGCGGCCGCAGCTTGCTCGATCATGATTGGCCTCGGTTCATGGTTTTCGATGGTCGCCGAGCGTGCAACGATACCCGACTCGGGATCGATAATGTAGTGCAATGTGACGATCACCGCGCGGCTGATGTCCTTCATGACAACATCGATAGAATTATTATCGTGCTTGCTGGTCGAAGCGTAGTGCAGGACTAGGTCGCGATTGCCGTCCGCAAACGTAACCTTCAGAGCGGGTTCTAGAAATAGCCCTGCACCCCACCCCGCGTATTCCTGCGGCGTGTTGTTGTATGGGGAGTCGAAGGCGGCCAGCTCATTTTCTGACTTGGCCGGATTGATGACATCATGCTCTCCAAGCCTGCCGCCCCAGTAAATTTGCTGTAACTCGCCGCGCTCATTCACGCCAAAGGCGTAGGTCGTGTTGCCGCCATCGAGGCGGAAGACCGGTTGAGAACCGGCATGTGACGTCGTATTCGGAGTCTGAGCGTTAGCTGCGGCGGCCGCACCCGAACCGAGGAGAGACACAAAGGCAACGCCCGTCACACAAGAGCGAACGAGTGACGCAAAAAGAAATCTCTTAAAGTTTTTCAAAATGATACGACCCATGATGTCATCTCCATTCATAGCTTCGATGTCTGTAAAAACACTACGTGATCATCCCCTCGTCCTTCTGAGCCAGCAACTGATCCCTCGCTGCAAGCTCGCGAGTTGGCATTGCCACGAGTCCACCCAGCGCTGCCGGCTCGAGAAAAGAGTCATCGACGTCGAAGCGTATGCCGAGCACATCTCGAAGTAGGGGCCGTACCGGGCCTGCAAGGTTTGTTGGGTCGTAGTTGTTTTCCAGGTCGAATATCATCACATACGCCAGAGACGACCAACCCCAAAACGGATTCATCCCGTTGCCTTTGCCCGAGTCGGCGTCATAAAACTCTCGTGTAGCGTGGTTTCGGTTGAGTGCCATGTCAAATGATTTGAGGCCAAGCTCACGTGCCTCACCGCGGAAGCCATATCTGAGCAGCCCATGGAAGATCATGTAGTTGGTGGGGATCCATGAGGTTCCACGCCAATTGTATTCTCCTGCACGAACACCCTGATAGTAGTCGGGCTCGGTCTTCGCATAAGTGGCGACCGCATAGGGAAGCCAAAATTGCTCTTTATTCAAAAGGTGTTCATGCACGAGGCGGCGCGCTTGCCGAGGGCTCGCGATACCGATCCAAAGCGGTATGAATCCTGCCACGGACTTGACGTGGATCTGCATACCAGTCTTCTCATTGCGGTCATAGTAAAAGCCATCTTTATCATCCCAGAACACCGTATTGATCGACGCCGACAACCGTTTTGCATGTTGGGTATACTTCTCTTCGTTTGTCGTATCTCCGAGAGCTCTCGCAATCATCGACATTGCTTGCAGCTCTCGAACGAGATAGCACGCCAAATCGACCCCCTCATCCTGCAGGGCGCCGATTTCGCCGGACCGGGAGACTTGATTGTCCATGCCGCTGGCATCGGCGCTGTTCCACACAGGCAGACCATTATGGTCCGCATCATATTCAAACCAGCGGTCTAAGTACTTCTGCAACCGGGTGTAGTAGTTTCCGCGGAGCCAATCGTAACTATTGGCGTTTTGTTTCGCCGACAGCACCACCAACTGGGCCATGAACGGTTTGAACATTTGAGTCGGCTTGGGGTAGGTGATACCGATGGTACGAGAGATGAAGCCGTCAGACTGTTGGCGATCGAGAAAGACTTTGAGATTCGTCAGATCGTAGTCACTCACACCATAGTAAGAAAGATAAAGGTTTTCAAAGTAAGCGTCCCAATCATAATATTCACCATACTTATATCCCGTGAGCATCTCCCCTGTTGCCCCTGGAAAGTCATGGAGGCCCTGGCTCCGGATATCGCTATTGAGCTCCTGCAGGCGCACGGGGAGTCTTGCCCAATCGTCCTTCCCAACGAGGGTCTCCAGGTTCCTTGTTGCCGTGGGAGAAACCGCTTGTTGCGGCTGTGCGGGTACGGCCAAGAGCATTAACAAGGTGAGAACTATGATGTCATGAGTCAAAGGACTATCTCCTGAAAATGGAGGAACCTGCGCAATTACGAACTGATGTCTCGAATTGGCCGCGTAATTCAGTTGGAAACGACGGCGACATATGCCACAAGTTGTGGCACGGTAACCTGCACCCGCCCTCCCGAGTAGGTAAATGCCACCGGCGTATCCGCTCCGTAATCGGGCGAGACGAGCGTCACACTCCTGGGAGCCTTGGCAACGGGAAAGCTGACACTCACTCCATCCTGTTCCTGAAATCCCTGTGAATAGTTGTGATTGATCAGGTGCGCCACCGTGCGCCCATCGCTCAACTGCGTCAGGTTGGTGGCGACATTCGCTACAGATGCCGTCACCCTCCCCGGCAGGTCAGTGGTTTTGTGGTAGAGAGCGGCATGAGCCGGCATTTTATAGAAGGCCGCCATTTGTTTGAAGAGCGGCATCAGCCCCAGTTGTGTCGCCGTCGGGTCGCCGACCGTATCAGCCAGATGCATATTCAGATACACAGTCGCCGCCAGCGCCTCCGGCACATACATCCGCCAGTAGTCCGATTTCTCCGAAGCGGGCAGCGATAGGTAGTCCGTCATCACATCGGTCGGCCAATCGATGAACGCAGCCACCGGGACCACGCGTCCGTCGATCCTCGCGGATCGTTGCTTCATCGCCATAAATGCCGCCAGCAACGACTGCGTCCCATCCAGATGACCGTCCCCCGTATGCGGACAATAATTCACTGAAGACCCGCCTGGACCATCGGGATTGCCGCCCCAAAGACCAATCATCTGGAAGTCGACGAATGGAAACACGCCGTTGGCGGTAATGTAGATCTCCTTTTTGTACTTTTGCCGCGCATAGTTACGCAGCGTCAGCACAATATCCTGCCAATAGACCAGGCTGGTGTAGGTTCCGGTGAATGTCCCGTTCTGTGGCTCCGGATGGCCATCCAGTATCGTTCCCCACTCTGCCGCCAGCGGATTAGATCCATTGAGAGGCGATGCCTGCCATCCGTTGCGCGCCAGGTAACCGCGATAGTTGAACGTCCGACCGCGCATGGCGGCAGATTTCGAACAATTGAGATTGTCGGCCGTCGTTATGCCATATTTCGACTGCCAGTCAGCCGGGCTGTAGTTGGGATACTTCCCGCACAAAAATCCGCCGAAATCGGCAACATTTGCGTCGTCAAATCCCTCGTCTTCATTCCCGGGAGTCGCGCCATCATGGCTAAAATCGGGCTCATCGAAGAACAGCCCGTCAACGCCGCCATCGATCTGAATCTCCCCGATGCCGATAATGTATTGCCGGTAAGTCGGGGATGCCAGGCTACCGCGGTATAGTTTCATCGGAGGATGAAGCACCGGCTTGCCCGTCGCATCGCATGCGGCTACTGCATTGAATGTCGACGCTGCCGGAAATTCGTCCATGAAGAGAGCAGTGGCCGTCGTTCCTCCTATGAACGTGATGCCGGCCTCTCTTGCCTGCATGGGATAGTCGAAGTTGTAATCGGAGGGCTGAACTCCGCCTCGATCCCACCGCTGCCAGGCGCGCGAGACGATATTGGGCGAGATCGCAAGAACCTGCGGATCGGCGGGGAGATTCTGGTCTTCCTGGCTGAAGCCAAAGACCGTAAGCCCGGAAGGATCGCGCTTCCCATAGACTCGCGGATCGATCGCGATCTGCGTGTAAATCCCTCCGCCACCATCAGGATTGCTCGCCGCCGGCGTAGCGCACGTAGACTGGATCGCAGGAGGCGGGGGAGGCGGCTGCAAATTGGTCGACGTCTGACCCGACGCTCCGCCGCATCTGGCAATCGCAACCGCCAGAAGAAGCGAGCTAGCACGTCCAAAGACTCGATTGCTGCCCGACCGGAAAATCAAATTCAATGCTGGCATGATGGCTCCGCGGCGAATCTACATCGCTGTCTACGCTGCCTAAAACACATACTTGATCGCAAGTTCAAGAACGCTGCTGCAAACGGTCTTCTCGACGTCGACAAAATTAGTACGTTTCAAACCAGAAAACAAACAAGTAGAGAACGGTGCGTCACAGACGTATCGCACGCGGTACATTCTTGCAGCTAGTTCATTGATAATGGCTTAGGCTATACGCGTCACGATGCTCGATACCCAATTAGGCCTATTGCTTTTGTCCATTGCCATTTATGATTGGGGCGAGGTCGTTTGGAGATATGGGAAGTTCAACAGATCTACACAAGACCGAGGAATACCAGAAGGGAGGGCTCGTCACTGAAGGCGGCAAACGCGACCTGATCCTGGCTGAGCTGGAGAAGCTTCTGGAAAGCAAGCCATTCCGAACCAGCTCTCGGAGTAGGCTGTTTCTTCGATATGTAGTTTTGCATAGCGTCAACGGTCAATCGGAGAAGTTGAAAGAGCGAACGATCGGCATAGATGTCTACCAGCGCGTCGCGGACTACGCGACGGGAGATGACCCTGTCGTGCGAGTCAGCGCCGGCGAGGTACGCAAGCGTCTCGAACAGTACTACAACACCGCGCCTCCTGACACCCCGGTTCGGATCGAGATCCCGCTGGGTTCGTATACACCGGAGTACCACTGGGCCTCACTTCCCATTCCTGTCGCCGAGAGTTTAAGTTTGGCAGTTCCCGGTGTGCAGGAGACAGACTCGCCGGATATGGAAGTAACCACTCAGCATCGCCGCCAAAAGAGCGGCCTGAAGACGTGGAGTATGTTGACAGGACTGCTATTCGCGGTGGGCGCGATATTTACAGTGGTTTGGGTAATCGAGCATCAAACATCCGGGAGCACACAGGGTGTGTTGCACGATTTTTGGGCTCCCGCCTTGAACTCACAGCACCCAATCCTCATCTGCCTGGCCAGGCCCGTGGTTTACCGTCCGAAGATGGATCTTTACGAGAAGTTTTCTCGAATGCATCCAGGAACGTTCGCTACCGAGGATCAGCGGGACAACCAACAGCTTCCCCTCAATCCGAATGAGATGATTGCCTGGAAGGATATGGAGGTCTATTCAGGCTACGGAGTGGCAGGCGGCGACGTAGAAGCTGCAGTGCCAATCTCGGATCTTTTCACTGCAATGAAAAAGTCTCACCAACTCAGAATTGGCAACGACTACTCCTTCCAGGATCTACGAACGTCTCCTTCGGTCATCGTGGGGGCTTTCAACAATCGGTGGACTCTGGAGATGAATTCAGGTCTCCATTTCTCTTTTGTCTGGGGAGTTGGTATCCAGGAGCAGAGTCCATCGGGGCGAACTTGGAATTTTGAAGGGGAGCCAACACAAAAGAACTTTGTTGATTATGGGCTCGTAACCAGACTCGTAAACTCAAAGACTGGTCAGTTCGTCGTCTCCGTTGCCGGCCCCAGCTTTGCTGGAACACAAACTGCGGGCGAATTTGTCTCAAGCCCAGAACTCCTCGAACAGGGTCTAAAGTCAGCTCCAAGCGATTGGCGCAGAAAGAATTTTCAGCTTGTTTTGAAAACCAATGTCATCGATGGTATTCCCGGTCCACCATACGTCGTCGCCTCATATTTTTGGTGATGTGCCTAATATGTCAAGGAGGTCAGTATCGCCGAGTCACTCATCCACCGCGGTTAGTACTGACAAGTGGGCTTGTCGCACCCTTTTGCGTTGACCCCGATGCCTTTCTGGCCGCATCGCCGGCAAGCCGGAAACCCGTATTCTGTCCGTTCACGGGTGTTGTCGGTTGCCTCAGCTATCTTGCCGGCACAAAGCGAGAGCGGGCGCTGGCGCGCGATCCCGGTCTCAAAATGGAGACCTGGGCCAGCCTGCGCTTGGATTGGGAAGAAGAACGGGTCGTTCTCACTCGACCACCGGAGGCTACTGGGAAGAAGAACGGGTCGTGCTTCGCACGACACCCACATCCCAACGCCAGGGATGTGGGGCACCCGGTTTATTCACAGAATCTCGGACGGTCGGTCTGGGAAGAAAAACGAGTCGCGCTTCCGCACGACACCCACATCCCAAAACCAGGGATGTGGGGCACCCGGTTTACCTACATCCCAACACGAGGGATGTGGGGCACCCGTCGTTTCCATAATCGTTTGTTTTCCCTTTCTTAGTGACCGTGGTTATGGTGGTCCTCGGTATTTGCTTCAGAGTGTTTCTCTCGTCTCTTTAGCATGCGATTGTGACCTGGAATCTGGTGCGGTATCACGAGAGCGGCGATCTGCACTTTTTGACTTTCTCCTGTTACCAGCGACGCCCCTATTTGGCAACACCTGACGCTCGAGCGATGTTCGAGGGGGCGCTGGAGACGATACGGGCCCGCTATGAGTTTTTTGTCGCTGGATATGTGGTGATGCGTAAGCGTACGGCGGTCCCATCTTGACTGCGCGGCGGAGCATGTCATCAGGTGTCCGCTTAATTTGTGGTGGACACCTGATGAGTGTGTCTAAGCAGCCTGGGAAGAGGGGGACTGGAGTGAG
>Ga0182015_10004216_pt1 | contig 15629 bp, 11 predicted proteins | sample 712P3MmetaG_FD_120478 | JGI IMG/M metagenome (GOLD analysis project Ga0182015, IMG submission 120478) | Permafrost microbial communities from Stordalen Mire, Sweden - 712P3M metaG | ecosystem: Environmental > Terrestrial > Soil > Wetlands > Permafrost | place: Sweden: Stordalen | collected... | reverse complement strand
CTAGATAGAACATGGGGCACCGTCCAACACTCTTCCGGACTCAAGTGTTCTTGGCTTCCAGTTCAGCCCATCGTGTGTACAGCTCATCGAGTGTGTACTGCGCTTTCTCCATGGCCAGCAGTGCGGCTTGCAGCCGCACTGCATCGGTAGCCACTCCAGGGTCTTCGACCAGTGCGCGTTCTTGCGCAACCTGCTCCTCGGCTGCAGTCACGCGATCTTCGATGGTGGCAAATTCGCGCGCTTCAAGATACGACAGCTTTTTCCTGGGTGAGGGCGCCCGCTTGTCCTGAGCAGGCGCTGCCACATCCTGCGCGCCCTGCCGTTGCCAGGTCTCCCATTGCGAGTAATCGGCGAACCGCTCGGCGTCCCCGCGCCCATCCAATCCCAGCACCGTCGTGCTGACACGATCGAGCATGTAGCGGTCGTGCGTTACCAGCACCAGGGCCCCGCGAAATTCCAGCAGGCTTTCTTCCAGGATCTCGAGTGTGGGGATATCGAGATCGTTCGTGGGCTCATCCAGTAACAGCAGATCAGCCGGTTCCAGCATCAACCGGGCGATCAGTACCCGGGCTCGCTCGCCCCCGGAGAGCCGCCCCACCGGTTGATTGAGTTGATCGCCGCTGAAGAGAAACCTTGCTGCCCAGGAAGCGACGTGGATGACCCGATCCTGGTAGATCACCGAATCACTATCCGGCGCCAAGGCGCGGCGCAAGGTGACATCCGGTTCAAGAATCCGATTCTGGTCGAAGTACACGGTGCGCAGGGCAGTGGCTCGTTTGATCGATCCGTCGAGCGGTTCGATCTCCCCCCGCAGCAGCTTCAGCAACGTAGTCTTGCCGCTGCCGTTGGGCCCTACCAGCCCGATGCGCATGCCCGCGGTGAGAACAAAGTTGAGACCCGAGAAGAGCGTATTTCCCCCGAACCCGTATTGCAGGTTTTCAAGTTCCACCAGCCTCTTGGTTTGCCGATCGGTTGCGGAAAACTCGATCGATGCCGTCGCGGTGCGATTGCGGCTGGATACTTCGGCGAGTTCGCCGATCAGTTCATTCGCCCGATCGATTCTGGCTTTGGACTTGGTCGTGCGCGCTTTGGGCCCGCGGCGTAACCACTCAATTTCCGTGCGGACCCGGTTGCTGAGCGCGTCCTGCTGCCTTACCTGGGCTTCCAGAAAGGCTTCTTTCTTCTGCAGAAAAGTGCTGTAGTTGCCGCTCACGCGAAATAGTCCATCAGGATAGGCGCGGTTCAGTTCCACCGTTTCGGTGGCCACATTTTCCAGGAAGTATCGGTCGTGGCTGACCACGATGCATGCGAAGGATGCGGTATTGAGCAACTCTTCAAGCCAATCGATCCCACCCAGATCGAGATGGTTGGTGGGCTCGTCCAATAACAGGACATCGGGTTGTCGCACCAGGGCCTCGGCGATCGCGAGACGCTTGCGCCAGCCACCCGAAAGACGGGAGGCATCGGCGGCGAAATCCACGAAGCCAGTACGTCCAAGCGTTTCCGCAACGCGTCCTTCCCACTCCGCCGTTGGTGCGCCGATGCTTTGCAGGGAGGCTTCGAGGACGCCCCGGATCGTGACCCCGGGCGTGTACTCGGATTGTTGGGCAACGTAACTGAGGCGGGTGCGCTTGCGGGTCGCGACCTCGCCGCTGTCGGGCTCGATTTGCCCGGCGAGTATCCCCAGCAGCGTCGATTTACCCGAGCCATTGGGGCCGATGAGGCCGATGCGTGCACGCTCTTCCACCGTAAAGGCAACATTGCGCAGAAGCGGGTCTGCCCCGAATTGTTTGGTAATTCCCTGAGCGTTGAGGATAGGGGGCAAAGTGGTCCTTAGCAGCCGAGCGTGGGACGTGCTGTTTCAGTGATCTGTGAGTGGAACGGGACGGCGCACTGGCCGTCCATAGTCGATTTCGCAATCAAACTGCCGCAACCACCGCGGCTCCAGCTACCGCGCCGTGGCGGTTGCCGTCATGTACTCGGCGTACGGCCCCTTGAAGTCCTCAATGGCCCCGCCATCGAAGTGCCATATGCGGGTGGCTACCTCATCGATCAGGTCATGGTCATGAGTCACCAACAGCACCGTGCCTTCATAGCGCTGGATGGCGATATTGAGCGCATTGATGGCTTCCAGGTCAAGATGGTTCGTCGGTTCGTCGAGAATGAGGATGTTCGGCTTCTGCAGCATCAGGCGGCAGAAAATGAGCCGTGCGGCCTCGCCGCCGGAGAGTGCATCCGTCTTCTTCAGACCTTCTTCACCGCTGAACAGCATCTGCCCCAGCAGGCCGCGGATATCTTCCTTGGTCACCCTGGGATCGAACTGATGCAGCCAGTCAGATACGGTAATGCCTTTTTCGATGGAACCCGTGTGGTCCTGGGGAAAGTAGCCGATCTGGGCTTCGTGGCCCCACTTGACGGTTCCCCCATCCAGGGCAAAGCCGGGCTCCGCCTGTTCCATCTTCACCAGCAGCGACTTCAGCAGAGTCGTCTTGCCCAAGCCGTTCCGGCCCATGAGGCAAACCTTTTCGCCGCGCATGACCGCCGCGCCAAAGTCATGAATCACGCGCTCATCGCCATAGGACTTGCTCACGTGCTCGAACTCAAGGATGTGTTTACCCGACGGCCGCACCATATCGAAGCGAATAAAGGGGCGTTGAATATTCGAGCGGGCCAGTTCGGTGGTCTGCAGCCGCTCCACTTCTTTCTTACGCGAAGTCACCTGGCTCGAACGGGTTCCGGCCGAGAAGCGCGCAATAAACTCGTTCAGCTGCGCGATTTTCTTCTCCCGTTGTGCATTCTGCGATTCCAGGCGGGAGCGCACCTGGGTCTTGGCCATCACCATGTCGTCGTAGCCGCCGGTGTAGGTGATGATGGTTTCGTAGTCGATATCTGCGATGTGCGTACACACACTGTTGAGAAAGTGACGATCGTGGGAAATTGTGATCAGTGTGCCTTCAAATTCCAGCAGAAAATTCTGCAGCCAGTGCACCGAATCCAAATCGAGCGAGTTTGTGGGTTCGTCCAGCAGCAGCGCCTGCGGTTTGCCAAACAATGCCTGGGCCAGCAGCACACGCACCTTTTGACCGCCTTGCAACTCGCTCATCTTGCGTTCGTGCATATCATCGGGGATATCGAGGCCCTGCAACAGGATGGCGGCATCGGTCTCTGCCGTGTAGCCGTCTTCTTCGCCCACAATGCCTTCCAGTTCGCCCAGACGCATTCCGTCGTCATCGGTCAATTCGGCCTTCTCATAGATCGCATCGCGCTCGGCCAGCGCGCTCCACAGAGGTTTGTTGCCCATGATCACGGTATCGATCACCCGATAGGCATCGAAGGCATACTGGTCCTGACGCAGCACTCCGACCTTTTTGGGCCGGACGAGGGTCCCCTTTTGCGGATCCAGTTCGCCCGAAAGAATCTTCATAAAGGTCGACTTGCCGGCGCCATTGGGACCGGTGAGGCCATACCGGCGCCCGGCAATGAACTGGGTCGAAACCTCTTCAAACAGGAGCTTGGCTCCATAACGCATCGTGACATCGGTGACAGAAATCATTTATGAGGGCTCTTGTTTTCTTAAGATTCACTTCTATTTTCGCAGATTTATCCGCGGCTAAAACCTACAGCGAAAAAAAGCGTCCGCTCAGGGCAGAAAGCAACCCGGGGATGCTCTAAAAGATGCGTGAAAGTATCTGGTTTGTTGCTAACGCGGCCAGGTAGGCCAGACCCGTCATGTAGAAGAACTGCACTGCCGGCCACTTCCAGCTATTGGTCTCGCGCCGGACCACGGCCAGAGTTGAGGTGCACTGCATGGCGAACGCGAAGAAGACCACCAGGGCAATCGCGCCGCCGATGGTCATGTCATGCCGCAAGGCTGCCTGCAGCCCGACAGACTGGGTGGCGGGGTCAGCGCCGTACAGCGTTCCCAGGGTGCCGACAATCACTTCCCGTGCGATCACCGAGGTGAGTAGCCCGATGCTGATTTTCCAATTAAAGCCCAGCGGGTGCAGCACCGGCTCGATGAAATGCCCCAGCCTGCCGATGAGGCTTTCCGTCAGCGGAGCCATTGTGCCCCCATGAAAGGGCACGATGCTCAACAGCCAGAGTGCAAAGGTAACCGCCAGGATTACTGTCCCGGTCTGCTTGACGAATACCGTGCCCCGGTCGAGCAGGCGCAGCCCGATGGAGCGCAGCGTCGGCCACCGGTATTGTGGCAGTTCGAGAATGAAGGGAGCCGAGCTGGCTTTCAGGATGGAAGACTTGAGCATCCGCGCAGTGCCCAGCGCGGCGAGAAAGCCCAGCAGGTAGAGCCCCAACATCACCGCGGCGCGCAAACCAAAAAAGTCGCCCAAAATCGGCCGGTTAGGAATGAACGCAGCAATGATCAAGGTGTAGATAGGCAGCCGGGCGGCGCAGGTCATGAAGGGAGCGACCAGGATCGTCGCCAGCCGGTCACGCTTGTTTTCAATCGTCCGCGTGGCCATAATCGCCGGCACCGCGCAGGCATACGCAGAGAGCAGCGGAATAAAGGCCTTGCCGTTCAAACCGATGGTGCGCATCACCCGATCGGCGATCAGGGCCGCGCGTGCCAGGTAGCCGGAGTCTTCGAGTATGCCGATCACCAGGAAAAGCAGCAGAATCTGGGGCAAAAAGACCAGTACCGCCTGCACGCCATTCCACACCCCATCGCGCAGCAGCACCTGCAGCCAGTGCACGGGCAGAAAGCTGACCGTCGCGGCGCCTGCCTTGTTGAATATTTCGGTCAGCCAGTCGCTTAACGGGAGTCCGGCGGCAAATACCACCTGAAACACGCCGATTACGACGGCCAGAAAAATGACCGGTCCCCAGATTTTGTGCAGCAGCACGGCATCGAGCCGACGGGTCCAGTTCGAGGAGGTCGGCGCCTTGTACTTGGTGCGTGAGCTTACCTGCGAAGCCCATTGATGGCAGGAGGCAGCATTCTGCAGTACAGGGAGCTGCACCGGCTGTTGCCGTACTTCTGCGGGCTCAGAAAGCCGGCTCAAAAAGCGATCGATGGCGTCGAACCCGGAGCCCTTGGTAGCGCTGATCATGGCCACCGGTGCGCCCAGCTCCCGAGCCAACGCCAGGGGATCGATCTCGCCCCCGCGCGCCGTCATCAGGTCAGACATGTTCAGCAGCACCAGGGTCGGCAATCCCATGGCCAGAACCGGTGCGGCTAACATCAGCTGGCGATTTAACTGCAACGCATCCAGCACCAGCAGGACCACATCCGGCGCCGGCGTTCCGGGCATATTGCCCTGCAGCACATCCACCGCAACGCGAGCATCCTCAGAATAAGAGTTGAGGCTATAAATGCCCGGCAGATCGATCAGCGTCAACTCGCGGTGGTTCACCCCTCCCATGCGGGCCGAGCGTTGCTCCACGGTCACCCCGGGATAGTTGGCCACTTTCTGGCGCATGCCGGTCAGCCGATTGAACAGCGTTGATTTGCCCGAATTCGGCGGTCCGATGAGCGCTACGGTGCTGATTTTGCCGGCTACTCTGGGCCGCGCCATCTCTACGGCTACGCCACCGGGCTCGCAATGGCTCATCGCGCACCCTCGCGAACGGCGACGAACACGCTATGGACGGAGATGAATTGAGCCGTCTCCCGGCGCAGGGCCACTTCGGTTCCGTCGACGCAATACACGGTCGGGTCGCCAGCCGGAGCACGGCGCAGCGCCAGCACCCGGCTCTCGGGGACGAACCCGAGATGCATCAACTGCCCCTGAATCTCCTCCGGGAGCTCAAAAGAAGCCAGGGTCGCGCAGGATCCTATGGCAAGCTCGCTCAGAGTAGTTGGTGGTTGCGTCCGTACCATGGCAGTAAGAAAGCCGTCCTCGCGATTCGATTTGGGGGAAAGTCGCCAAATGCGACCGATGAGGTCGCATATCTAACTATACGGCGCGGGGGCTCCATTGACAATCCCTACTTGCGAGCACAAGCCGCCGCTCCAACCCGAGATTAGGGTGATTACGAGGTTAGCCGTCCAGCCGGCCCGAACCAGGTGTCCGCTTGCCCACGATCGGCGCCCATTTTGTTTCAAGATGCGTCTCGCGGCCCAACTGCGACATTTCAGCTGATTCAGGACCAAAAATGCCGCAGGGCCAGCGGGCGTAGAATTTATCGTATGACGATCGAGGAATTCCGCACGTCCCTACACCAAGGAGTACCCCCGGCGGGCCTAACGCCACTGCTGCAAGCTCTTTGGTGGGACGCCAAGGGAAATTTCGATCGCGCCCACGACATTGCCCAGGACGACTCGTCTGGGCAGGAGTCGGCCTGGGTCCATGCCTACCTCCATCGCAGGGAAGGGGATCCGGAAAACGCCGGCTACTGGTACAAGCGTGCGCACCAGCCCCACCCGGAAACTTCGCTTGATGACGAATGGCGGCAGATCACCACCGTGCTCTTGCACCGCAACAGGTCTTAGCCGCCGGCGTTGCCCAATCCTGCAAGATGAAAATTTGTGCAATCGTTGTTCCCGCCAGCGACTCGGAACGGCATTCCCTTGTTTCCTGCGCTTCCTCCCTGCCATCCTAGGGCATGGCCATCCGTACTCTTTCTACCCGCGAGGTCTACCGGAACCACTGGATGCGTGTACGCGAAGACGCCATTGAGCGCAACAACGGCGCCCACGGTATCTATGGCGTAGTCGATAAGCAGGACTGCGCCATCATTCTGCCTATCGACGGCGATCACATCTGGCTGGTCGAGCAGTTCCGCTACACCATTGGAGAACGCGCGCTTGAGCTGCCGCAGGGCGGTTGGGAGGCAGACAACATCGATCCCGAGGCGTTGGCTCGGGGTGAGTTGCGCGAAGAAACTGGCCTTATTGCCGCACGCATGACGGAGTTGCCCTGGATGTGGATCGCCTACGGCTTTGCCCGACAGCGCCAGCACATCTTCATCGCCGAAGACCTTACCCTCGACGCGCATCAGCGTGACCTGGAAGAGTCGGATATGGAAGTCATTCGTCTGCCCATCGCGACTTTTGAGCAGAAGCTCCGCTATGGCGAGATTCGCGATGTATGCACGCTCGCTGCCTGGGCAAGCTATCGCCTGCATCGTCCTGCGTCTTAGAGACTTTGCGGCCTGAAGCAAACGTCGAGGTGCGTAATCATCCCCAGATTTGTCATCCCGAGGAGCAGCTGACTTGCCTGCGGCAAGTCAAGAGTGAAATGAACGCCGGAAATCGATATTGATTCTATTGGCCTTATTTTTTGTTCATTAGGAGTGGCTGACTTGCCGGTGGCAAGTTTTGCGAGGAATGAACGGTTTGGTCATTAGGAGCGCAGCCGAGGGATCTGCAGTTCCCCCGTCCCGGGCAACAACCGCCAAGGAAAGCGCCCAACCTACACCTTGTCATCCCGACCAAAGCGTAGCGCAGTGGAGGGACCTGCGGTTTGTCATCCACTAACGAATGCCACCTGAAAGCGCCACCCTACGATTTGTCATCCCGACCGAAGCGTAGCGCAGTGGAGGGACCTGCGGTTTGTCATCCACTAACGAATGCCACCTGAAAGCGCCACCCTACGATTTGTCATCCCGACCGAAGCGCAGCGAAGTGGACCTGCGGTTCTGTCATCCACTAACGAATGCCACCTGAAAGCGCCCACACTACACCTTGTCATCCCGACCGAAGCGGAGCGGAGTGGAGGGACCTGCGGTTCTGTCATCCACTAACGAATGCCACCTGAAAGCGCCACCCTACGATTTGTCATCCCGACCGAAGCGGAGCGGAGTGGAGGGACCTGCGGTTCTGATCCACTAACGAATGCCACCTGAAAGCGCCCACCCTACGATTTGTCATCCCGAAGCGTAGCGCAGTGGAGGGACCTGCGGTGCGCCTTTCCAGCTCACAAATATCCAGGAGAAACTGCAACTCAGCCCCGCGTTCTTTCTCAGGCATCCCGAGCTCAAGAAGAATGATGTGGTGATCCGGACCAAACAAGGCTACTACCGCTGATTTCTCCCCTACAGAGTGGAAGTGAAAACGCTCTAGTCCACACGCAGCGCGATCATCGGGTCCACGCGCGAAGCCCGCCGAGAAGGAATCCAGCAAGCCAGCAGAGTCACCAGCACCAACAGCACCGGCACCGCGCTGAACGTCGCCAGGTCATAAGGACGCACTCCGTATAACATGCTGGTCGCGAGCCTGGCGCTCAACAGCGCTATCGGTAAGCCCAGCCCAATGGAGATCAGAACCAACCACATGCCGCCGCGGACGAACAGCCTTTGTACGGCCTTTGCTTCCGCACCCAGGGCCATGCGAATGCCAATCTCCTTCATCCGCTGGCTTACCGCGTAGCTCATCACACCGTACAAGCCAACCGAGGCCAGCAAGAGCCCGATGGATCCAAAGATGCTGAATAGCGTTCCCACCAGCCGCGGCAAAAACAATGCATCCCGCACATGCTCTTCCATGGTCTCGGTGTTAAAGACCGCAAGGCTTGCATCCTGTGCGTGGATCTCTTTTCTTATGGCTTCTGCCAGCGGAGCAGGGTCGCCCTCATAGCGCACCATAAACTGATATCCGTCCACCGACGGGTCCTTGTCAATTGCCTGATCGATCGACCGGTACACGATGGGCCTTTGATCCTCGCCGATCGAACGCGACTTCGTATTCTTGACTACGCCCACGATCTCATAGGGCACACCGCCATCGAGAATGTGTTGGCCGATCGGGTTATCGCCCTGAAAGAGGCGCCGTACGAGTTCTTCGTTCACCACCGCAACCTTGGGGGCCGCGGGATCCTGTGTGCCAAATTCATGCCCAGCCACAACCGGGATGCCCAGGGTCTCAAAGTATTCAGGGCCGGCCATATACATCTCAACAACCGAATCCTCTTTAGGCGCCGGCCTGCCCTCGGCAACAAAGCCATCGCTGCGATGCCCCATGGAAAGGGGCACACCGTCTGTAGTGGTCGCGTGGATAACGCCGGGGAGAGACAGGATGTGCTCACGCACGGAGTTGAGAAGCTGCCGCGTCCGGGTCGGCGTATAGCTATGCAACGGCGGATCGATGGCGACAATCAGCACTCCGCGCGATCGGAATCCAATATCGATTTTTGCCGCGCCCTGCAGACTGCGTAGAAATAACCCGGCGGCGCACAACAGCACCAGTGAAAGCGTAATCTGTGCCACCACCAGCAGGTTGCGCAAGCTCCATCGCGCCCCGGGCCTTGCCAGTGCCTCCTCACCCTTCAGCCCGTTGGGCATCGAGGGCCGCGATGCACGCCACGCCGGAACAAAGCCGCAGATGATCCCGGCCGCCAGGCTCAACCCCAGGGTGTACAGCACCACCCGGAAATCAACGCCCACCGCGAGGTCCATGGGGATGGGGACGGGCAACTTGAAGGAGGAAAGCGCATAAGTCGCCCAGACGGAAAGCGCGACGCCCAACCCGCCCCCACATAGAGCGAGCACAACACTTTCCAGCAGCATCTGCCACAGCAACTGCGCGCGTGTGGCGCCCAGGGCCACGCGCACCGCCATCTCGCGTTGCCGCGCTGCCCCTTGCGCCAGCAGCAGGTTGGCCACATTAGCACACGCGATGCACAGCACCAACAGCACCACCACCAAAAGCGCTGCCAAAAAGAGCTCAAGCGTCCTTTTGTCGCGCGGCGGTAGAGAGCCGGCAGGCTCTAAGCGAAAGCCATCTCCCTTGTCTGTCTCCGGGTGCTCCGTGGCAAACCGTTGGCCTAACACCTGCATTTCTGCGGCAGCTTGCGCGTGCGTCACTCCGGGCTTGAGCCGGGCCGCGGCCCGCACCCATTGAATACGGCGTGATTCAGGATCGGGGGCCGTGGCTGTCAGTTGCGGTAGATTCCCCAAAGGCACCCAGAACTGCGGGTCGAGAACCAGGTCGATGCCACGGAATCCCTTAGGTGCAACCCCCACCACGGTGTAGATCTGTCCACCCAGCGTGATCGCCTTGTTCACGATGGCCTGATCGCCGCTGAACCGATGCTGCCACAATGCATAACCGAGCACAACGACGGGAGCCGTCTCTTCATTGCCGGCAAAACCGCGTCCGGCAGCCATGCGCAGCTGGGCGACATCAAAAAAATTGGCCGTGGTCGCTTGCCCCCATACCCGCTCTGGTGCACTGCCGCCACCGATCGATGCCGGTACCAGCTCGTCGTAGGCCGTCACGCCAGAGAAGGATTTGGCTTGGCTACGCAGATCGCGATACACCGGCATGGGCAACGTGTTGCAGCATGAGCCGTTGTCATACGTTCGAAAAATGGTCGTCAAGGTGGATGGATCGCCCACCGGTGCGGGCGCCAGCACAAACTTGCTAACCAGGGAGAAGATGGTGGCATTCGCTGCGATCCCAAGCCCGATCGAAAGGGCCACCACAAACACGCTGCCGGGCATGCGGATCAAGCGGCGCAGCGTGTAGACCAGGTCACTCCAGAAAAGCTCTGCCTTCGACTCCCAACCTGCGCTCCAAACCCTGTGTTTTACCATATCCATGCTGCCCACCTCGGCGCGTGCTGCGCGTCGTGCTTGGTCGTGGCTCAGGCCGCGACCTATCTTGTCGTCGACGGAACTCTGCACAAACGCCCGCAGTTCTTCGTCGATTTCGGCGTTGCGCCCGGTTTTATGCAGCAACGATTTGAAACCCTTGAGGATGCTTCGCGCTCGTCCCATAGAATCACCTACGCTTCCAGAATTCGATGGACTGCGGCAATCTGCCGAGCCCATTCCGCCTGTTCCACCTTGAGCGCTTTGCGGCCCTTTTCCGTGACCCGGTAATACTTTGCCCGCCGGTTGTTCTCTGTCTCGGACCATTCGCTTTCGACGTAGTCCGCGCGCTCCAGCCGGCTAAGCGCCGGCAGCAGGGAACCGGGGTTCACGCGAAATACGCCATTGCTTATCTGTTCCATCCGCACGGCAATGCCATACCCGTGCATAGGCTGGAGCGCCAGGGTCTTAAGCACCAGCATCTCCAGTGTTCCCTGCACCAGTTCAGTCGGCTTCTCAGGCACGGCGAGTTCTCCAGGAAAACCATGTTGCGGGCAATTCCACTAGCCCGCCAAGAGGAGCATACGCAAGCTTCGCCAAAAAGGTTCCCGCGGTCTGTGCGAGAACAAATTTTTGGGAAACCTCCCGTGCCGCGAACTCGGGTTGAGAGCTAACTTTCAGGAACCCTCCCCGTGGCACGGGAGGGTTCCTGAAAGTCAGTTCTCACACACCCTCTGAATGTTGTGGGAAGACCTAAGTCTGGAGAAGCGCCGTGCCGCCGTCGGACGAGCGATCATGCGCGGAGAGAAAATAACGCATCCGTTCGGCTTCGATTGCGAATGCACTTGGAAACGCTTTCTCGGCCGGTGGATGCCCGCTGACGAACCCGGGTTCGATGCCAAGCGCATCCCCGCGGCCCCGGACGTTCACCCACCCGATCACGTCTGCTCGCCATAGTAAGGGAAGGGCATAGTACCCCAGCTTGCGCTTCGCGGGCGGTGTGTATGCCTCGAAGCGATAGGGCCATCCCCAAAAATGCTCGAAGCGCCGCCGATCCCAAACCAGCGGATCGAATGGCGCCAGGAAGCGAACATCATCCTTCGGCGCGCCGCGGTGCAAGCGGCCTTCTGGCCATACATAACGGATCCCGTCCGCGGTGGCGCTCTCCAGAGCTCCCGACCGCAAGAGCGAGGGAACCGCGCCTCTTCTTCCGCCCAGGTCGGGTGCGGCATGACCGAGAAACCGGATCGCTGCGCGCAGGCTGCTTTCCGGCAGAGGCGTCAGGATGGAGGCGATCAACATCACCAATCGCCGTAACCGCTCGTCAGGATCCATGGGCTCGTGGGTGATTGCCGCTCGTTCGTAGATCCGTATGCCGTTGTCCCGGCCCGCGATGCGTAGCAAGCCGAGGTAGTGAAGCTTTTCCAGCGAGCGCGTTGTCGACTTCGAATAGCCGCCCCACGCATTCACCTCCCGCCGTTTGCCCAGGTGTTTTTCCAGTTCCCGGGGATGAAGCCGTTTTTGATTGGAAACGATGTCAAGTACCTTTTGCTCCTCGCGCGTGAGCGGGCGCCGTCCGCGTGGATGCAGAAGCTGCCAGGTCTTGACCGGCATGAACCCGTACGCGTAAAGGTAGTCCTCTTCGAGCTTGAGGGTCCGATAGCTGCGATCGAGGTCGCCTGCCCGGTAGCCTTTGACCCGATGACGAAGGATGAGATCCTGCGCGCGTGCCGGGGATCGAATGGGGTCTGCCTGGACGAAGCCAAGTTTGCCGATCGCCCGGCCCAGGGTGGTCTCGGGAAAGAGAGACGACGCTATGGCGTGATGACGCAGATCGCTAAGCGTCGGAGCTCTCACTCGGCGCGCAAGGCCTCGTTGGGACTTACCGATGCAGCCCTACCCGCCGGGATGATCGCCGCGAGCGCGATGGCTATCGCGAGCGCCCCTATGGCAATCCCTGCTGAGATTGGGTCAACCGTACTGGTATCAAACAGCAGCCCGCCCATCAGTCGCGCAAAGGCGAGCCCGGCAGCAATGCCAACGGTCATGCCGAGGGCGCCAAACGTCCCCGCCTGCGTGAGCACCAGGCGCAGAACATCCACCCGGGTTGCTCCCACCGCCATCCTCACACCGATTTCCCGCGTGCGCTGTGCCACCGAATACGCCAGCACTCCATAGATGCCAATCGCGGCCAGAGCAAGAGCTACAAAGGAAAATATACCGAGCAGCATGGCGGTCATCTGCTGCCGAGCCATGGAATCTGAGAGCAAGGTATCCACGGTTTGAACGTTGTAAATCGGCTGATCAGGGTCTACTGCGTGCACAGCATTGCGCACCATCGGCACGATACTTTGCGGATCCCCAACGGACCGCACCAGCAGCACCGCATGAAGTCCGAACCCGGGCAAATAGATTTCCGGTTGCGCCTGGCTCTCTACGCCAAGGTCGCGGGCGTCGGCGACGACGCCGATCACCGGAATTTTCTCCGGACGTGCGCTCAAGACCCCAAGGAGAATGTGCGTGCCCAAGGGATTTCTTCCCGCCAGATACCGCTTGGCGAACGCCCGATTCACCACGAATAAACTGGAGTGACTCTCGATATCTTTCTGCTCGAAGATCCTGCCGTCTTGTAAGGCGAGCCCGAGTGTCTGGAAGAAGCCGGGACTTACGAAACGAATCTGCGCCGCTGGGAACGTTCCAGGAGCTGAGGGCGTTGCGCCTTCGATTAAAAACCGGGTCATCACCTGCGAAGGCTGCAGGGGAACCTGGGTCGTGCTGGCGGCGGAAACAACTCCAGGGGTTTGCGCGATTCTATCCAGAAGTTGCTCAAAGAAGTGATTCGTCTGCGGACTATCGTCGCTATAGCGTGGCTCGGGAAGCGTAATTTCCGCGCTTAACAAATGGTCGGTGCGGAAGCCGGGGTCCACAGAGAGCAGTTTTTGAAAACTCCGAACCACGAGTGAGCTCAGAAATAACACCACAACCGCAACCGCGATCTCTCCAGCTACGAGGGCTGCCCGGCTTTTGCTCTGCCCGCCGGTACTGCCGCGATCGCCCGGACGTAGAGCCTCGGCCAGACTCGACGAATCCTTCAGGACAGGTAACAGCCCAAACAGAATTGCGGTGAGCGTGCATACACCCAGTGTGAACAGCAAAACAGGAATGCTGAGTCCGATGGACGCAATCATCGACGGGTCGAGCGTCGACGTGTGGGCGAGAGCCACACGCAACAGGGGCAACGCGGCGGCGGCGAGAAGGATTCCGAACGCTCCGCCCATCAGGCAAAGAAGGAGAGTTTGCGCAAGGAACTGCGAAAACAGCTGCATGCGGTCCGCGCCAAGCGCCTGTCGAACAGCCACTTCGCGTCGTTGCGCAGTGGCCCGGACGAGCAAAAGATTGGCGACATTGGAGCATGCGATCAGCAGCACCAATATCACGGCTCCCAGAAGACTCAGAAGAGCCGGCCGCAAACTGCCCACAAGTTGCTCGCGCAGCGGGTTGAGAAGCACGCCCACGTTGTGGTTGGTCGCGGGGTAGGCGGCCGCAAGACGTGCGGCGACCGTCTGCAGATCGGCTTTCGCCTCAGAGAGTCCCACGCCAGGGCGGAGCCGGCCCAGGACTTTCACTGAATGCCACACACGGGAGGAGCGCGTTTCCTGATCGAGCAAGGACATCGGGAGCCAGACCTCACCCTCGGTCGGATACGCGCCCCCCGCTGGCAATACGCCAATCACGGTATAGCTGGCCCCGTTCAGATTTACATTGCGGCCCACCACGTTCGGATCCCGGCCGAAGTACCGCTGCCATGCCGATGCGCTGAGTACAGCAACATGATTGTTCTTCGCCGTGTCGTCCTGTTCGCTGATCGTACGACCGATCAGAGGAGTAACCCCGAGGATAGAGAAGAAATTGCCGGAAGCAAGCACTCGTCGCACCTGCTCGGCATGGCCATCCATCACCAATGAAACCGAATCCGGGTTGCGTGTCGCATAGGCAGCGATCTGCGCAAAGCTACTCTGCTGCGCCTTCCAATCCTCATAGTCTGGATAGGTAGCCTCGATGCCCCCTTGGATTTGCGGGTGAGTCTCAGATAAGGCGACAATCCTGCCCGCATCCTTAAAGGGAAGCGATTGCAGCAGCAGACCGTAAACACAACTGAAGATTGCGGCCGTTGCTCCCACGCCCAGCGCCAACGTCAAAACTGCCGCTACGGTAAACTGCGGAGACTTGCGCAGAGTGCGTGCTGCGAATGGAAGATCTCGAAAGAACGTCTGCATTGTTTCCCACCTTTTGCAAAGCAAGACGGCCATGCAGACGGCGTGGGCACGACCGTTCCCAAAATATAGCACCGCCCGTCGCTGGTTGGTGTTGGGTTCGGTCGCTCCTGGCGAGGACGAGCGCTGTCGTTCGCCTCGTCAGGCTCTAGGGCTTGCCAACGATGAGATTGTTCTTCCAAAGGGCCATCACAATATCCATTTGGCTGTTGTGTTTTTTTTCCGGATCATCGGTGACCGCCCGCCACAGCGCGCTGGTAGACCAGCTCTTGGTTCCTTCTGCGAGCAACGCGACGGCACGGACCGCATAGTCCTTATTTTCTTTCGTTGCTGCATAGTGGCCTGCCGGAATGCCCTTGACCAGGCCCTCTTCACAGAGACCCAGAAACGCTGCGCGCGCGGAGCCTTTCTTCCGTGACGTCGGGCTGGTGGGGTAGAGCTTGTTCATCGCGCTCTCCCATCGAACTGCAGGACTGGCGCCGCCAGAAGACCCCTGCCGGGCCGCTGTCAGTGCTGCTTCTCCATACTTATTCGCCATCGCGGCCCTCGCACGTGATTCGATCTTAGTAGATCATCTTCTCTTGACATAGTTTAACTATGGCAGTAGCTTGTTGTTGGCATAGGCTGGCTATGCTAGAGGTTCTTGTTTGGTTGGAGAGGTGTTGTTTGAATCGAGATGAGATTCCGCCGGGCACGCTTTACCTGTTGATCCTGAAGACGCTGGCGCGGCATGTCGAGCTGCATGGATATGAGATTGCCAATTCGATTCAGCGCACTTCGGACGATGTGCTGCAGGTCGAAGAGGGGTCGCTGTATCCGGCGCTCCAACGAATGTTGATCAAAGGCTGGGTGACGGCGGAATGG
>Ga0182015_10004215_pt1 | contig 15632 bp, 15 predicted proteins | sample 712P3MmetaG_FD_120478 | JGI IMG/M metagenome (GOLD analysis project Ga0182015, IMG submission 120478) | Permafrost microbial communities from Stordalen Mire, Sweden - 712P3M metaG | ecosystem: Environmental > Terrestrial > Soil > Wetlands > Permafrost | place: Sweden: Stordalen | collected... | reverse complement strand
GTGCAGTCGGCGAGCACCAACCTGTTGAGCACCCTGGGGGGTGAAGGTCGTGGAGGGGAGCTTCCTGAACGCGGCGACCGCCACCGAGCCCGTGGCGGTGCTGAGCGCCGCGGCGGCGCTGCGCCTGGGCGTCGACCACCTTTACCCGGGCGAGCGGATATGGGTCGACGATCAGTGGTTCTATCTCGCGGGCGTCCTCGGCGCGGCGGTGCTGACGCCGGAAATCGAAGGCGCGGTGCTCGTCGGCTTCGCCGCGGCGAAGCGATACCTGGGCGCGGACGGCCACGCGAACACGGTGTACGTGCGCGCGGCGGACGAACAGGTGGCGGCGGTGCAGTCGGTGCTCGCGCAGACGGCCGACCCGGAAGCACCGAACGAAGTCGACGTGAGCCAGCCGTCGGCGGCGCTCGTCGCGCGCGCGGACGCCAAGAGCGCGCTCAACGGCCTGTTCCTCGGACTCGGCGCGGTAGCGCTGCTCGTGGGCGCGGTGGGCGTCGCGAACATCATGGTCATCTCGGTGCTCGAACGCCGCTCGGAGATCGGCCTGCGCCGCGCGCTCGGGGCGACGAAGGGCCAGATCCGCACCCAGTTCCTATGCGAGGCGATCCTGCTCGCGCTTGGAGGCGGCGCCGCAGGTGTCGGCCTCGGCGCGCTCGCGACGGCGGTCTACGCGGCCACCAAGGGCTGGGCGTTCGTCGTGCCCGCGTCGGCCTGGGCCGGCGGGTTCGGCGCAGCGCTCGCGATCGGCGCCATCGCGGGCCTCCTGCCGGCGATCCGCGCGGCGCGCCTTGCGCCCGCGGACGCGCTGCGGACTGTGTGAGACACAGAGCAGCGTGGCCCGCCATTTGCGTCGGCGATCCTGCACGAGTACGAACTGGGAGCACGCACGACGGGACGAGCCGCTGGAGCCGAATCGATGCCCTGCGTAACATGGCTTTCGTGGAGCAACTGCACGACGTCATCGGTGTCGAGGTCAGCGGCGAGTACCGACTGCGCCTGACCTTCGACGACGGCACAGTCGGCGAGGTCGACTTCACCGGACGCGGGTGGCGAGGTGTTTTCGCGCCCCTGCGCGATCCCGATTACTTCGCACGCGTAACCGTTGACGCACAGGCTGGTACCGTGACGTGGCCGAACGGCGCCGACATGGCACCCGAGCCGCTCTATTCGGAGGCTCGCCAGAACTGATCTCGCCCAGCGGCTGCCAGGGACCAGATCCCATCGCGTCTACAGCCGCCCAAACCCGTCATGTGCTGAGCATTGGTTAGGTTGCCGACCAGCAAAGTGGCGAAACTGCTCTGTGCGCAAACCATGTGTTGATGGCGGTGCCCACCGTTATCGTCGCCTGATTGCGCCGCTTGAGTCGCTGCAACCGCTCGCCCGCGGGGAGTCGGTCCGGAAGGCTCAGTACCGTTGCATGGTGGCTCGATCCCTGCTCACGCTTGGCTACGGCAACCGCCAGTTGGAAGATGTACTGGCGCTGCTCCGCGCGCACGATGTGCGATATCTGATTGATGTCCGCTCCGTGCCGTACTCGCGTTTCAATCCGGTCTTCTCCAAGGACAACCTGGCGACCGCGGTCGAGAAGGCCGGCATCCGCTATGTCTTCATGGGCGACACGTTGGGTGGTAGGCCCAATGACCGATCCTGCTACGACGAGGCGGGGCACGTTGACTACTTCGCTTGCAGGGAGAGCCTCGACTTCAAGGACGGGTTTGGGCGGCTGCGAAACGCGTTTGAGCAGGACGCGGGTGCGGCAATCTTCTGCAGCGAGTTGCGCCCAGAGCATTGCCATCGCACGAAGTTGATCGGCGAGGTCATGACAGAGATGGGCGTGCCGGTCGAGCACATCGACGCGGACGGATCACTGACAAGCCATGGCGCCGTCATGGAACGCCTGCATGACGCACAGATGAGCCTGCTTGGCGGAGCGAATCAGGCGACGCGTTCGCGGCGCGCCGTCGCTGCCGCCTCCTGAGAGCCATAGTGGGCCGGCTGGTGACCGTCGGCGTGTACGGATTCACGGCCGAAGGATTCCTGGCAGCGCTCAAACGCGCCGACGTGGGAGTGCTATTCGACGTGCGCCAGCGCCGGGGCGTACGGGGCTCCGAGTATGCCTGGGCGAACTCTCAGCGCCTGCAGCAGGCGCTAGCCGACTGCGACATCGGCTATCGGCACCTCAAGGAGCTGGCGCCCACATCCGAGATCCGTTCGGCGCAGTACGCCGCTGATGAAGCTCTCGGAGAGCGGAAGCGCACGCGAACGGAACTCAGCGACGGCTTCAAGCGCGCCTACGTCAAACAGATTCTCGAACCCGCCGAGCTAGACAAGCTGCTGGCAGGCTTCGACGCCTCTGCCACCGCTGCCTTGCTGTGCGTCGAGCGTGATCCGCGCGCATGTCACCGTAGCCTCATCGCTGACCGGCTTGCCGCCGACTGCGGCGTGCCGGTGGAGCACTTGCTGCCGTGAGCCGCGTCCTCATCGTGTCGAAGACCAGGATGCGCGGCGATCATGTCTGCGTCGGCGGCCATGACCTCGATGAGAGCATGCGCAGCATCCGCCTGCTCCAACCTGACGGCACCAACATGCCGGCCGGCGCGGGCTTCGAGATCGGGCAGATCTGGGATCTTGACTACGTGCCAGCTACAGGTATCCGACCGCCTCACGTCGAGGACGTTCTCGTCAATCCAAACGGAGCGCGGCACCTCGACATGATCCAGTCCCTCGGAGCATTTCTGCGAACGCGGGTCACCGCATGGACCGGAACCTTGTTCGACGGAACGCTGCTACGAACCAACAGTGGGACCGGTTACGTGCCCATCGACGGTCCCTTCCCATCTTGCAGCACCGGCTACTGGCTCCCCGAACAGTCCTTGGACTTCGACGGCGACAGTCGTTACGTGTTCCGCGCCGACGGCGGGCGACGCCGCATTCGCTACGTCGGGGTGGCCGAGGCCACCGCTCACATCGAGCCCAGCACGCTCGTGAGAGTGTCCCTGGCGCGAGCCTGGGCACCTTCCAATGCACCAGCTGGCCTGTATCTGCAGATATCGGGCTGGTACGTGGAGTGATCCTGCGACAAGCGGAGTATTCGAGACGGGATTCGCACGTCGTCCCGGTCTCCCCGGCGCATCCACGGCCCGGCGCACACACAGCTCTGCCGGGGACCCGCACGCGCCAGCGTGTGCCGGTGACTCCGCCCCAGCCCCGTGCTAGCCTCAACAAGATGACGCTTTCCCGACAGTGACTCCAGCATCCCGCGCCGCCTGAGCGGCGCCGTCACAGTTTCGCGCCCACCCGGCTGATCGAGCCGCAAGTGATCGGGCGCCTACCAGTCGAGGATTTCTCATGAGTGCCTACCGGCGCGTCCTGCGCCACAAAGACTTCCGTTATCTGTTCCTGGGCCAGGCCGCCAGCACGATCGGCGACCGCGCGGTGGTCGTCGCGATCGCGCTTTACGTGACGCAGACGACCGGCTCGGCGACCGACCTCGGGCTGGTGCTCGGCGGACAGACGCTGCCGTTCGTGGCGCTGCTGCTGTTCGGCGGTGTGTGGGCGGACCGGCTGCCGCGCCAGCGGATCATGATCGCCACGGACCTCACGCGGGCGGCGCTGCACGCGATCCTGGCGGCGCTGATCCTCGGCGGCGCCGTGCCGATCTGGGCGCTGGTCGCGATCGAGGCGTGCTTCGGCGCGGCGCAGGCGTTCTTCCAGCCGGCCTACAGCGGCCTCGTCCCGCAGACGGTGCCCGAGCCGCTGATCCAGGAGGCGCGCGCGTTGACCGAATCGATGGCCAACCTCGCGTTCATGCTCGGCCCGGCGCTCGCGACCGCGCTCGTGCTGGGCGTCGGCGCGGGCGAGACGTTCGCGTTCGACGCCGCGACGTTCGTGCTTAGCGCGGCGCTGCTCACACGCGTGCACCCGCGCCCGCGCGGCGAGTCGCAGCCGGAGCAGCCGGTGCTCGCGGCGTTGCGCGAGGGCTGGTCGGAGGTGCGCTCGCGCCCGTGGGTGTGGGCGACGATCGCCGCCTTCACCGGCACCGTGCTGTGCGTGTTCGCGCTGTGGTATTCGCTCGCGCCCGGGATCTCGCGCAGCCTGTATGGCAGCGTCGGCGTGTTCGGCGTGCTCGAGAGCCTCGCCGGCGTCGGCGCGGTCGCGGGCGCGCTCGTGGGCATGCGCTGGCGCCCCGAGCATCCGCTGTTCACGGGGCTGGTGTTGATGCTCCTCAATTGGCCGGTTCTGAGCTTCGTGTTCGCGCTCGACGCGCCGCTCGCGCTCGTGATCGTGATGTCGCTGACGACCGGCTTCGGCTTCTCGCTGTTCATCATCTGGTGGGAGACGGCGCTCGCGCAGCACATCCCCGCGCACGCGCTCTCGCGCGTCAGCGCGTATGATTGGATGGGCTCGCTCGCGCTGCTGCCGCTTGGCTACTTCGTCGCAGGCCCGCTCGCCGGCGCGCTGGGTGCGCGCACGGTGCTCGGCGTCGGCGGCGCGCTCGGCGCGGCGATGCTCGCGCTCGCGCTCACCCCCCGCTCGACGCGCCAGCTGGGCGGCGCGCCCGTGGGGCTAGGCTTGCGGACGGATGGCACAGGCGCTCGAGAACCTGCGGATCGTGGACTTCTCGCGGGTGCTGGCGGGACCGCTGGCGACGATGGTGCTCGCTGACCTGGGCGCGAGCGTCACGAAGGTCGAGCGCCCCGGCAGCGGCGACGACACGCGCGCGTGGGGCCCGCCGTATGACGCGAGCGGCGTCGCCACGTACTTCCAGTCGGTCAACCGCAACAAGGACAGCGTCACGCTCGACCTGCGCGACGCGCGCGACGTCGAGCGCGCGCGGGAGTTGGTGTCGGCGGCGGACGTGCTCGTCGAGAACTTCCGCCCGGGCCTGATGGACGAGCTCGGCCTCGGCTACGAGGCCCTGCGCGCCGAGTGCCCGGCGCTCGTGTACTGCTCGATCACGGGCTTCGGCGTCGCCACACCGGAGGCGGCAGCGCTGCCCGGCTATGACCTGCTCGTGCAGGCGCTCGGCGGGCTGATGAGCATCACCGGCAGCGCCGACGGCGAGCCGCAGAAGGTTGGCGTCGCGCTCGTCGATGTGATCTGCGGTCTGTTCGCGAGCGTCGGCATCCTCGCGGCGCTGCGCCATCGCGAGCGCAGCGGCGAGGGCCAGCGCGTCGAGGTCAACCTGCTCTCCTGCCTGCTCGCCGCGCTCGTCAACCAGGGCTCGGCGTTCACGGCCGCGGGCGTCGTCGCACAGCGGCTGGGCAACGCGCACCCGAGCGTCGCCCCGTATGACCTGTTCGCGACGGCCGACGCCGACATCGTGCTGGCGGTCGGCACCGACGGCCAGTTCCGCGCGCTGACCGAGGTGCTCGGCTGCCCGGAGCTCGCCGGCGACGAGCGCTTCGCCGCCAACAGCGCCCGCGTCGCCAACCGCGAGGCGCTGCACGAGCGCCTGGAGGCATGCCTGCGCGCCGAGACTGCCGCGCACTGGGTGCGCGCGCTCACCGCCGTGCGCGTGCCCGCGGGCGAGGTCAACGACATCGCGGGCGCGTTCGCGCTCGCCGGGGGGCTCGGCCTCGATCCGATCGTCGAGCTGCCCGGCGCTGACGGTCGGGCCGTCCGCCTCACGCGCAACCCGATCGGGCTGTCGGCCACCCCCGTCAGCTACCGCGGCGCGCCGCCCGTGCTGGCGCCCCATGAGCCCACAGACAACGCACACAAGACATAAAAGATTTAATTCGAGCTCGGGATGGCGGGTGGCACGAATCTGGGTAGGCGCACGACGAACGCCGCGCCGCCGCCATCGGCGTCCTCGGCGCTGATCGCGCCGTGGTGAGCCTGCACCAGCTCGCGCGCGATCGCCAGGCCGAGCCCGGCGCCCGCCTTGCCGCGCTCGCGCCCGCCCTCGGCGCGCCAGAAGCGCTCGAACAGGCGCTCGTGCGAGCCCGGCGGCAGGCCCGGGCCGTGATCGCGCACGCTCACCGTGACGCCGTCCGCGTCCTCGCGCACCGACACCTCGATCGCGCTCGCTGCGGGCGTGTGCACGAGCGCGTTGCGCATCAGGTTCGCGAGCACCTGGTGCAGCTGGTGGGAGTCGCCGCACACGAGCGCCGAGTCCGGCGCCTCGAGCGCGATCGCTCGCCCAGGCGCGGTCGCGCGGGCGTCCGCGACGACATCGCCCGCCAGCTCCGCCAGGTCCACCTGCGTGCGCCGCTGCTCTGGCTCCTCGTCCAGGCGCGCGAGCGTCAGCAGGTCCTCGACGAGCACGCCCATGCGCTTGGCCTCGTCCTCGATCCGGCGCATCGCCGTGCGCGTGCCCTCCGCGTCGACGGTCGCGCCGATGCGGAACAGCTCGGCGTAGCCGCGGATCGACGCCAGCGGCGTACGCAGCTCGTGCGAAGCGTCCGCGAGGAACTGGCGCAGGCGCTCCTCTGAAGCCTCGCGCGCCGCGAACGCCTGCTCGAGGCGGTCGAGCATCGCGTTCAGCGCGAGCCCCAGCCGCCCCACCTCCGTGCTCGCGTCCGCCGGGCTCACGCGGCGGGACAGCTCGCCGCCGGCGATCGCGCCCGCCGTCGCCTCCATGCGGTCGAGCGGTCGCAGCCCCAGGCGCACGATGAACGACGCCGTGACCGCCAGCGCCGCGAGCACCGCCGCGATCACGAGCGCCTCGACGAGCAGCAGGTGGCTCAGCGTCTGATCGACTTCGCGCAGCGGCACCGCCACGAGCGTGATCGAGCCGTCGTCGACGTCGCGGCTCGCGTACACCCGGTAGCGCAGCCCCGACGAGCCCACCGAGCCGACCGTGATCAGCCGGTTCAGCGGCACCCGCGCCGGGATCACCGGCGCCGGCGGGTTCGCCTGGCCGTAGCTGATGAACACGTGGTCGATTACCTTGCCCGACATGTTCCGGCTCTGGCCGTAGGTGCCAGGTGGCAGGTTCAGGTTCGGCGGCCCGTTCGTGGGACCGCGCCCCGCGCCCGCGCCCGCCTGGCCGCCCCCGCCGCGCTGCTGCCCCTGGCCGCTCTCGTCGTCCTGGTCGAGCGCATGCGACAGCGCCGGGCCCGCGCCCTCGGCCTCCTGGTTCAGGCGCCCGATCAGGAACGAGCGCTGCTCGGTGTACGTGACGAGCGCGAGCGCCACGAGCCCCGCGGCCGCGAGCACGAGCACGCTCGCGATGATGCGCGCGCGCAGCGAGCCCATCAGCCGCGCGGCGCCTGCAGCGCGTAGCCGACGCCGCGCACCGTCCTGATCAGCGACGGCCCGTGCGCGTCGAGCTTCTTGCGCAGGTAGCTGATGTAGGTCTCGAGCACGCGTCCGTCGCCGCCGAAGTCATAACTCCACACGTGGTCGAGCAGCTGCGCGCGCGTCATCACCCGGCGCGGGTTCAGCATCAGGTAGCGCAGCAGCCGGTATTCGGTCGCTGTCAGCTCGATCGTGTTGCCCGCGCGCGTCACCTCGCGCGACTCCTCGTCGAGCTCGACATCCTCGAACACCAGCCGCTCCGACTCGGGCTCCGCCTGGCCCGTGCGGCGCAGGATCGTCCTGATCCGCGCCACCAGCTCCTCGAGGCTGAACGGCTTCGTCATGTAGTCGTCGCCGCCGCCGCTCAGACCGCGCACCTTGTCCTCCGTCGTATCACGCGCGGTCAGGAAGACGATCGGCACGCCCGCGCGCTGCGCGCCGAGCCGCGCCGCCACGTCGAAGCCCTCCATGTCTCCCAGCATCACGTCGAGCACGATCAGATGCGGCTTGAAGCTCGCGACCGCGCTCAGCGCGTCGTGGCCGTTCGCCGCGCTCTCGACGGTGAAGCCCTCGTAGCGCAGCGCCATCGTGACGAGCTCCACGAGGTTCGGCTCGTCGTCGACGACCAGCACCCGCTGGCCCTGCGCGGCGTCAGGCATTACGCGAGGTTGTAGACGGTTTGCCCGCCGATCGTCTCGGCCGTGTAGTGCGCCTGCACCCAGCTCGTGATCGCGGACGTCGAGCTACCGCCCGCGCCGCCGCCCGGACCGCCGGCGGTGCCGCCACGAATTCCCGTGCCGCCCCGGCCGCCGACGCTGCCGGCGCCGCTTGCGCCGCCCGGACTGCCGCCACCGGCCGCCGACGCTATGTAGTAGTGGATCTCGCCTTTGGCGACATACGCCTTGAACGAGGCGCGGCTGAGGTTGCCGCCCTCGTTGTTGAAGCCGCCGATCCCCATCACGGGCTCGTCGCTCGCGAGCTCGAGCGTCGCGGCGCTCTGGGAGCCCGACGTCGCAGCCACCCAGCGGTACCTGGAGGCGTCGCTCTGGAGCGCCTTCACGAGCGCAGCGCTCGTCTTCGTCGTGGCGCCCCCGCCGAACCCGGACGCGGCGTTCGCCGAGCGGCCGGCACGCGCTTTGCCGCGGCTGCTCGTCGAGCCGCCGCTCGGCGCTTTGCCGCCGCGGCTCGTGCTCGCCCCGGTGCCGCTCGAGCCGAACAGGCCCGACACACCGGACGCGGCTCCCACGGCGGAGCCGCCGCCGGGGAGGCCAGACGGGCGCGTGCCACCGCCGCCGCCCGGCACACCTCCGCGCCCGCCGATGCCCATGCCTGCGGCATTGGCGGGGCCAGCGGAGGGGATGGAGCCGGTGTGGGCGGTAGTGATCGTGTCGGCCGCATAGGCGAGCGGCCCCGCCATCGCGGCAACGACGCCGAGCACGGCGCCGGCCAGCGTCAACCGCCTTGCGGCAGCGGCGCCGAGGCCAGCACGGGTGAGAAGGGGCGCGAGCACCAAGCCGAGCACGCCGAGCACGCCGCCGGTCACGATCAGCGGGCGCAGCCACGGCTCCCAGCTGGGCGTGCGCTCGAGCAGCGCGTAGGCCCAGCCGGCGCTCGCGGCGACGGCGAGCGCCGCCATCATCCGCGCGGCGAGCTGCTCGCGGTGCGACCAGCAGAGCGCCGCGCCGATCGCAACGAGCGCGCCGATCGCGGGCGCGAGCGCGACCGTGTAGTAAGTGTGGATAACGCCCTGGCCGAAGCTGAAGACGGCAGCGGTGACGAGCAGCCAGCCGCCCCAGAGCAGCAGCGCGGCGCGGGTGCGGTCGGTGCGCGGCGCGCGCCGACGCGCCCACAGGCCGCCGACGAGCGCGAGCAACGCCGCGGGGAGCAGCCACGATGCCTGCCCGCCCATCAGGTCGTTGAACAGGCGCAGCGGGCCGGTCGCGCCGCTGAAGTTGGCGCCGCCGCCCCCGCCGCCGCCCGCGCCCGTGCTGCCGAAGATGCGCCCGAGCCCGTTGTAGCCGAAGATCAGGTTGAGGATGCTGTTGTCGGGCGAGCCGTCGATGAACGGCCTGTCGCTCGCGGGCCACAGCGCGACGATCGCGACCCACCAGCCGGCGCTCACGAGCACCGCGGCACCGCCCGCGAGCAGCTGGCCGACGCGCCGGCGCAGCGTCGTCGGCGCGGCGATCATGTACACGAGCGCGAACGCCGGCAGCACGAGGAACGCCTGCATCATCTTCGCGAGGAACGCGAAGCCGATCATCGCGCCCGCGGCGAGCACCCAGCGGGTGCCGGCGCGCTCGATCGCGCGCACCAGGCAGTAGGCGGCGGCGACGAGCGCCAGCACGAGCAGCGCGTCCGGGTTGTTGAAGCGGAACATCAGCGCCGCCACGGGCGTAAGCGCGAACACCGCGCCCGCGGCGAGCCCGGCGCCGGCGCCGAACCAGCGCTTGACCGCGGCGTACAGCAGCCCCACAGCGGCGACGCCCTCGAGCGCCTGCGGGATGAGCATGCTCGCGCTGGAGAAGCCGAAGATGCGGCCCGAGAGCGCCATCACCCACAGCGACGCGGGCGGCTTGTCGACGGTGATGAAGTTGGATGAGTCCAGCGATCCGAAGAAAAGCGCCTTCCAGCTCTTGGTGCCGGCCTGCACGGCGGCCGCATAGAAGGAGTTCGCGTAGCCAGAGGCACTGAGGTCCCACATGTAGGCGAGCGCGGTCAGCACCAGCAGCGCGATCAGCGCCGGGCGCGCCCACGACGGGTCGGCGGCACGCTCGCTGGTGCCGGTGGACGCGCCCGAGCCGGTGCGGCCGCGGCGCTCCGCGTGCGCTGAGGCTCGCGCGGAGGCGCGGCGCGCCCTCGCGGGGCGCCCGGCCGCAGCCGGCGCGCCCCTGAGGGTGTGGATCAGATCGCCGGCGCTCATCAGGCTGCGCTCGGCTGCGGGCGGCTGCTCGCGCGGGCGGGTGCAGAGTTGGGCGCGAGACGCAGCGGCGTGGGCCGAAGCGGCGTGGGTGCCGTGACGGTGAGGCCGCCGTCGGCGGCGCCGGTGTCGCGGGCGGACACGTGCGGGGCGAGGCGCGATGCGCGCGACATCACGAACGCGAGCCCAGCGATCAGGGCGACGTCGGCGATGACGATCAGTGCGATGGCGAGGGAGAAGGACATGACGCTCCTTTCGGGGTGGTTGCTTGACTGCAACCACCATCGCGCCGCATCCTCAGACCGGCCTGTGACGAGCCTGAGAGATTGCTGAGAGCCGCTCCCAGCGGCGGGCCGGCCCGATCAGGGCGGCGTCGTCGCGCCTCGCTCGCAAGCGTCTAGGCCGAGCACTCCCCCGGCGGCCTCTGCGAGGCGATCACCACGCGACCGAGCCCGATCACCTCCATCTCCGTCTGCGGAGCGCACACGGAGATCGCGTCGGACTCGTTGCGCAGCGTTCGGCGCAGCAGGACGAACGCCGCTGCGCCGAGCAGCGCCGGCACCCACAGGGCGATCGCCCGGTAGGCGAGCACCGCCGAGGCGGCGGAGGTGATCGACACGCCGTAGAGGACGAACGTGCCGAGCAGGCCCGCGTCGATGCCGCCGATGCCGCCGGGCACCGGGATCAGGCCGCCGAGCTCACCGATCAGATAGGCGATCCACACGATCGCGAGCGGCGGCGAGTGACCGAACGCGTGAAACGTCGCCCACAGCAGCATCAGATCGAACACGAGGTAGGCCGCGAGTCCGGCGATCAGCCATGCGTTGGCCTCGCGCAGGAGCGCGACCGCCTCGCTGACGCCGTCCGCGACGGCGACCAGCGTCTTCAGCAGCGCTTTCACGCGGGTCGAGCTCTGGGCGGCTTCGCTGCGCTCGAGGCGCAGATGCCATCTCGCGGCGCCGCGCCCCACGAGCAGCGCGCCGACGATCGAGCATGCCGCCACGAAGGCCGGAACCAGCGTCAGCAGCAGGTTCGTCTCACCGGGGAGCACCTGCAGCGCGAGGCCGATGCCGACGATGATCACGCCGAGCACGTTCGGAACGCTCGTCAAGAGAAAGAACGCGACCGTCCGCTTGGCGATCTCGGCGGCGGGCATGCCGCCGCGTTTCAGGGCCCACGCGCCGAGCGCGAGACCACCGGCGCCGCCCGTCGGGAACAGCGCGTTGGCGCCGAGCTCGGACATGCCGACCTGGTAGCTCACACGCCAGCTCATGCGCCGGCAGAAGATCATGCGAAACGCCGCGACGTAGCCGAGGCCTGACAGCACCTTGAAGGCGACCCCGAGCGCCAGCCAGCCCGGCTGCGCATGTGACAGGCGCGCGCGCAGCCCCTCGAGCCCCGGCAGCAGCGTCACGACCGCGACGACCGCGAGAATCAGCACGGCGAGCAGCGCGAGCCGTGTGCGCAGCCGGCGCCGACTCAGCTCCTCGGGCACCTCGAGATCCTCGTCGGATACATCCACTCGCTGACGCTGATCGACCTGCACACCGCTCATAGTGGCATCGCCGGCGCATTTCGCCGATGATTCCGCTATGCGGTTTGGCGCAGCCGGGCTTCGTCGCGCCGGCGCTCGGTTACGTCCTCCAACAGCACGAGCGCGCCGCGGCGCCGGCCGCGCTCGTCGTAGATCGGCTTCGCGGTCGTGCTCAGTAGCAGCTCGCCGTCGCGGACGCGCACGAGCACGTCGACGCCACGAAACGCTTCGCCCTGCAGCGCGCGCACGGGCGGCAGGTCCTCGCGCACCAGCGGGATGCCCGACGGGGTGCGCGGTCGCAGCGCTTGGAGCGCCTCCTCCACGTCGACGCTGAGCGGGCACTCGATGCCGAGCAGCTCGCTCGCGCGGCGGCTGGCGTGCGTGAGGCGCCCGTCACCGCCCCAGGTGAGGATCGCGACGCCAACGCTGTCCAGTAGCGCCTCGAGCAGATACTCGTCGTCGCGCAGGCGCCGCCGGCCGCGGCGACGCCCGCGCCCGGGAGGCGCGAATCTCATGTCTGAAGCGTCGGCCGGCGGCGGGCGGCGGTCAATACCGCATCCGGGTGATTTTCCGGCAGGCTGACTCGTGAGCCGGCTTGCCCAGCCCCGGAAGCGCGCTCCAGTTCTCCGCGTCCGTGAGCCTCGCCGTGGCTACTGCGGCACGCGCGAGCCGTGCACGGCCTGCTCGGTGCACAGGACGATCGCGACGAGCTGCGCGCGCGTATGCGCACCGAGCCTCCCCATCGCGTTGCGCACGTGCGTGCGCACGGTCTCCGGCGAGATGTGCAGCTCCGTCGCGATCTCCGCGGTCTCGCGCCCGAGCGCGATCAGCGTGACGACTTCGCGCTCGCGCTCGGTGAGCGGCAGCGCCCCGGCGAGGGCCGGCTCGGGCGAGTAGGACGGGTCCCCGCCGGCCGCCACATAGAGCGCCAGGCGGCGTCCGCCCACGACCGTGATCCGCGCGGCGAACTCGATCTGCACCTCCGAGCCGTCGGCGCGCAGGAGCATGCGCGTGCCGGTGTACTCGCCGCTCCGCAGGAACGCCTCCCACTCGCGCGCCGCGCGCTCGCGCTCCGCGGGCCTGATGCTGTCGACGATCGAGGCCCCGACCAGATCCTCCCGCGCTCCGCCGAACAGCGCGACCGCCGCGTCGTTGACGTCGACGATCCCCCGCTCGTCATCGAGCAGGATGATCGGGTTGGACGTCCGCTCGAACACGAGCCGGAAAAGCCGCTCCCACCCCATCGCCTCGCCAGGCGCACCCATCGCGCAAAACCTACACCCGCTGTGCCCCCCGGGGCAGCCGGCTGCGACGCGGACACCCGCGCCATCGGGTAGCTTGGAGAGGGTCGATGGCCATGATCGAGGACACGCCCGCGACGGCGCCCGCCAGCGTCCCGGTCGCAGCCCATGCGCTCACGCGCCGCTATGGCGAAGGCGCGACGGAAGTGCAGGCGCTGCGCGGCGCCGATCTCGAGGTCCGCGCCGGCGAACTGGTCGCGGTGATGGGACCCTCCGGCTCGGGCAAGTCGACGCTGATGCACCTGCTCGCGGGGCTCGACAAGCCGACCTCGGGCACGGTCACGATCGCCGGCACGGAGCTGAGCGCGCTCGACGACGGCGACCTGACACGGCTGCGCCGCAAGCACATCGGCTTCATCTTCCAGTTCTTCAATCTCCTGCCGATGCTGAGCGCCGAGGAAAACGTCGTGCTGCCGCTGTCGATCGCCGGCGAGAAGCCCGACGAGGCGTGGGTGCGCGAGCTGTTGACGAAGGTCGGGCTCTCCGAGCGGCGCAGCCACCGTCCATCCGAGCTCTCCGGCGGCGAGCAGCAACGGGTGGCGATCGCGCGCGCGCTCGTCACACGCCCGACGATCCTGCTCGCGGACGAGCCGACCGGCAACCTCGACTCGAGGACCGGCCGCGAGATCCTCGAGCTGATGCGCGACTCGGTCGACTCCTACGGGCAGACGACGATCATGGTCACGCACGACCCTCGCGCGGCCTCGATCGCCGACCGCATCCTGTTCATCGCCGACGGGCAGATCGTCAAGGAGCTGCGCGGGGCGAGCGAGGCGGAGGTGCTGACGGTGATGGGCGAGATCTCGGAGTGATCCGCGTCGCGCTCAAGGGCCTCGCCGGGCGCAAGCTGCGCGCGGCGCTGACCGCCCTCGCGATCGTGCTCGGCGTCGCGATGATCAGCGGCACCTACATCCTCACGGACACGATCAAATCCGCCTTCGGGACGGTTTTTACGACGGTCTACAAGCACACCGACGGGATCATCACCGGCAAGAGCGCCGTCGGTGAAGAAAACGGCGAAGAAAGCAGCGCCGCGCCGTCATTCTCGGAATCGCTGCTGGCGCGCGTGCGCGAGCTGCCGGGCGTCGCCGAAGCGCAGGGCGCGGTCTCCGACCACGCGCAGCTCGTCGGGCGCGACGGCAAGGTGATCGCGACGGGCGGCGCCCCCGGCCTCGCGTTCAGCATCCATCCGCACGGCAACCAGCGCTTCAACCCGCTCTCGCTCGTCGCGGGCACGTGGCCGGTCGGGCCCGACGAGGTCGCGATCGACGAGAACACCGCCAAGCAGAAGCACTACAGCGTCGGCGAGACGATCGGCGTGATCGCGCGTGGTGCCGAGCAGCACCTGCGCATCGCCGGCATCGTCGAGATCGGCGGCGTCGAATCGCTCGGCGGCGCCACGATGGCGATCTTCGACTTCGCGGTCGCGCAGCGGCTGTTCGAGAAGGTTGGCAAACTCGACTCGATCTCGGTCGCCGCCAAGAGCGGCTACACGCCCGCGCAGCTCGTGAACGAGATCAGGCCGATCCTGCCGCGCACGACGCAAGTGCGCACCGCCGCCGCGCAGGCGCAGAAGGCCACGACCGACACCAACGGCTTCCTCTCGATCATCCAGAACTTCCTGCTCGCGTTCGCGGGCGTCGCGCTGTTCGTGGGCGCGTTCGTGATCGCGAACACGCTGTCGATCACGATCGCGCAGCGCACGCGCGAGCTCGCGACGCTGCGCACGCTCGGCGCGACCCGGCGACAGGTGCTGCGCTCGGTGCTGCTCGAAGCGTTCCTGATCGGGCTCCTCGCCTCGGTCGTCGGCCTGTTCCTCGGCCTCGGCCTCGCCAAGGGGCTGAACGCGCTGTTCGTGTCGCTCGGCATCGACCTGCCGCACGCCGCGACCGTGTTCGCCACGCGCACGATCGTCGTCTCGCTGCTCGTCGGCGTCGCGATCACCGTGCTCGCGGCGCTGCGCCCCGCGATCCGCGCGACGCGCGTGCCGCCGATCGCGGCCGTGCGCGAGGGCGCCGTGCTGCCGCCGGGGCGCTTTGCGCGCTTCGGACCCTACGTCGCCCTCGTGACGATCGCGGCGGCGGTGGCGCTGATGCTCGTCGGCCTGTTCCTCGGCTCGCTGTCGACGACGCAGCGGCTCGTCGCGATCGGCGCGGGCGCGCTCGCGCTGTTCATCGGCGTGGCGATGCTCGCAAAGACGCTCGTGCGACCGCTCGCCGCCGTGCTCGGCTGGCCGGCGACCAAGCTCGGTGGCACGGCCGGCAAGCTCGCCCGCGCGAACGCGATGCGCAACCCGACGCGAACCGCCTCGACGGCCTCGGCGCTGATGATCGGGCTCGCGCTCGTGACGCTCGTGTCGGTGCTCGCCGCCGGGCTGAAGTCGACGTTCTCGACCTCGGTCAACGAGCAGTTCAAGGCCGACTATGCGCTGACGGCGACGAACAACTTCTCGCCGATCTCGACGGCCTCCGAGGAAGCGCTGCGCACCGTCCCCGGCGTGCAGGTCGTCTCCGGGGTGCGCGCCGGCTCGGGCCGCTCATTCGGCAAGAAAATCGGCGTCACGGGTGTCTCCCCCGACATCAGCAGGGTGATCAGCGTCAAATGGCAGTCCGGATCGCAGGCCGTGCGCGGT
>Ga0182015_10004214_pt1 | contig 15638 bp, 9 predicted proteins | sample 712P3MmetaG_FD_120478 | JGI IMG/M metagenome (GOLD analysis project Ga0182015, IMG submission 120478) | Permafrost microbial communities from Stordalen Mire, Sweden - 712P3M metaG | ecosystem: Environmental > Terrestrial > Soil > Wetlands > Permafrost | place: Sweden: Stordalen | collected... | reverse complement strand
ATGATATCCTCGGGCTTCTTGTAGTTGGACAGCAGTTGGTCGATCAACTTCGTATCGATGGTCATGGGGGTCTCCTATTGTCAGCTTTTCCATGACCGTTTACACAGTTCTTTTTACACCCTCGTCCGGTCCTGTGAGCGGCTCTGGGTGCAACTCCCGGGGCCGACTCGACCCGAATCCGCTTCTTCTGGCAGCCCACAGAAGGGGTCCGGTATCATGTCACGTTTGCAGCTGTGGACCGTCCAAATTGTTGAAGCCCGGCAGGAATATGATTGCCTCCGCACTATGGCGGGTACACAAGCACATCTCCGCGCGAGCCGCGCGTCTGCCTATTACCATGGGCCGCCAACTGATCGGCTTTAAGGAAACGGGGACGGGATGGCGTCAACGAAGACTACGCTGCCGCTCACGCAGGTAGATACGCGCTCCACAGCTAACACACTGGTCGTGGCGGGAATCGCCTTGACGGTTGCACTGGCTCATCTGCTCACCAATGGCCGCTATGGTTTTCATCGCGATGAGCTTCAAGTTCTGAGCGACGCCACGCATCTCGACTGGGGATTCGTTGCATATCCGCCTTTGACGCCATTTCTGGAGCGAATTGGACTGGGCATCTTTGGCGTTTCGCTGGTCGGATTAAGACTCTTCTCGGTAATCGCGCAGGCCGCGGCTGTCGTCGTGACTGGGCTCATGACGCGCGAGCTTGGCGGCGGGCGCTGGGCCCAGGCCGGCGCTGCCCTCGCAGTCGCAGTCTCGCCGCTCCCTCTCTTCGAGGGAACGGAATTTCAATATACGACGTTCGATTATTTGTGGTGGGTGCTGATTGCCTATTTCATCATCCGCCTTTTAAAGACGGAGAACCCGCAGTGGTGCTTGGCGATCGGTACGGTGGTTGGCCTCGGCCTGATGACCAAGTACGCAATTATGTTCTTTGTGGCTGGGGTTTTGGGTGGACTTCTTTTGACGCGGGCGCGCCGTTTTCTGGGAAGCCGGTGGTTCTGGGCTGGAGCCGGCCTGGCGCTGCTCATTTGCCTCCCGAATCTGATCTGGCAGCTACGTCATGATTTCATCTCCTTGCACTTCCTCAGGCATATTCACGCACGCGATGTTGGCGAGGGCCGGGCGGATGGATTCTGGTTCTATCAGTTCGTGGGTTGCGCTAATCGATTTGCGGCGCCGCTGTGGATCATGGGGTTGGCTGGTTTTTTGCGCAGCCCACGCTACCGAGTGCTGGCGTGGATGTATCTAATCCCCCTGGTGATTTTTTGGTTGGCGAAGGGGCGCGGATACTACACCGCAGGCGCCTATCCCATGCTGATGGCGATGGGTGCGGTCGTAATCGAAGGGTGGCTTGCGGTACTGCCGCGGTTCTGGCGAGCAACGATAGAAGCCGTGTACCTCGCCGCGCTGATCGGCTGGGGGCTGTATGTTTGTACTGCGATTCTGCCGCTGGCGTCGAGCGGTCCGCTGAGAGATCGCGCTCTCGACACCAACGGAGACCTGCGCGAGGAAATCGGCTGGAACGAGTTGGTTAAGAACGTCGCCGACATCCGGGATTCTTTGCCGGCGGAGCAGCGGGACAGGGTTGGGGTATTGGTAGGAAACTACGGCGAGCAAGGCGCAATCGAGCTTTTTGGTCCTGCCTACCACTTACCGCCGCCCATCAGCGGGACCAACTCGGCGTGGCTGCGCGGGTATCCCGAGCCGCCGCCATCCACCCTGATTGTCCTTGGGCAATCGCGCCAATACCTCGAGAAGACACTGACCTCGTGCCGGCTGGCCGGCCATAATAGCAATCCCTATGGGGTCCAGAACGAGGAAAGTGAAGATCATCCCGACATTTTTGTGTGCGGCGCCCCGCGTATGCCCTGGCCCGAGTTCTGGAAGCAGTTCCAAGGTTTCGGCTGAGTCGCACTTGGATTTTCGCAACCAGTTTGGTGCCTACGACCGCCAGTCGAACTGAACGCGAGTCTTCTTCTGGGATGGGCGCTGGCATTTTTATTCCCTCGGCAGATTGAGCGCGGATTTACGTATGGGCTCTGTGATACCGCTCAGCACTCATCCACCTTCCAGTACCCCTCGCGGTGATATCCCATTTGCAACAGCCGGTTCTTGGGATCGTGCCGCTTGCCACAGTTCGGACAAATCAAATAACGGCTCCAGGCCGTCCCCAGGCGGTCGTAGTTTTCGGCGACTGCGAAAGTCGTCTGGCAACTGCACGGAACCAGAAACATTCGCAGCGGCGCGTCGTCTTTGGACTTTTGGGATTGATCCTTGGACTTCACCCTTCATCTACCGTCGCCATCGCGCTCTTCTTGCGCTTGTTCGCTTGCAGAGTTTTCTTTCGCAGTCGCAGTGATTTCGGAGTGATCTCCACGAATTCGTCATCCGCGATGAATTCGATCGCCTGCTCCAGATTCAACTGCCGGAACGGCACCAGGCGAATGGCCTCATCCGCCGTCGAAGCCCGCATGTTGGTAAGCTTTTTTTCCCGTACCGCGTTGACGTCCAGATCGTCATCTTTCGCGTTCTCGCCAATGATCATCCCTTCATAGAGTTCAACGCCCGGCCCCACAAAAAGCTCTCCGCGCTCCTGCAAGCCCCACAGCGCATACGCCGTCGAAAGGCCGTCCCGGTCGGCGATCAATGCTCCGGTAATCCGATGCGGAATTTCCCCCTGCCACTCCGTGTATCCGTCAAAAAGTGAATTCATCACGATCGTCCCGCGAGTGTCGGTGAGCAACTGGCTGCGCAGACCGATCAGGCCGCGGCTGGGTACGCGGAACTCGATGCGCACCCGCCCGTAGCCGTGGTTGTGCATGTTGGTAACTTCGGCCTTGCGCGATCCCAACTGCTCCATCACCACGCCGACGAATCCTTCAGGGACGTCCACGGTGAGGTGCTCCACGGGTTCCATCAGCCTGCCATCGATTCGTTTCGTCACGATCTCCGGCTTGCCCACCATGAGTTCATAGCCCTCGCGCCGCATCATCTCGATGGTGATGGAAAGCTGCAGCTCGCCGCGCCCCAGCACCTTGAAGGAATCGGTCGTGCCCATCTCCTCGACTCGCAGAGAAACATTGGTCAGCAGTTCCTTCGCCAGGCGTTCCCGCAGATTGCGCGAGGTGACGTAGGTTCCTTCGCGTCCCGCGAATGGCGAAGTGTTTACCGTGAAGGTCATCGCGATGGTGGGTTCATCGATCACAATGGGAGGCAGCGGCGCCGGATTCTCCGCGTCCGTAATCGTCTCGCCGATGGTGATGCCCTCCACGCCGGCCACGGCGACGATATCGCCCAACACCGTCTCCGTGATGTCGGTCCGCTTCAGCCCGGAGAAAGAAAACAGTTTTGTGATCTTGGTTTTATGCATCGTCCCGTCGAGCTTCGCGATCACTACATCTTCGCCGGTGTGCATCGTCCCGTTGAACACGCGCGCGATGGCGAGACGTCCGAGATAATCGCTGTAATCGAGGTTTGCCACCAGAATCTGAAGAGGCCCAGCCGGATCTCCTTGCGGCAGCGGTATCGTTTTCAGGATCGCGTCAAACAACGGCTGGAGATTCTCGCCACCACCCTGGATGTTCGTCGATGCTGTCCCCTCCTTCGCATTTGTGTACAGAACCGGAAAGTCGAGCTGATCCTCCTTCGCGTCAAGATCGATAAACAGGTCGTAGATTTCGTTGAGCACTTCTTGCGCACGCGCATCCGGCCGGTCGATCTTGTTGATCACCACAATCGGCGGCAGGTTCGCTTCCAAAGCTTTGGTTAGAACGTAGCGTGTTTGCGGCAGCGGACCTTCGCTTGCATCCACCAGCAGCATTACCCCATCCACCATCTTCAGCGCGCGTTCCACCTCGCCGCCAAAGTCGCTGTGACCGGGCGTATCCACAATGTTGATCTTTACGTCGTGATAGAAGATGGCCGTGTTCTTGGCCAGAATGGTGATCCCGCGCTCGCGCTCCAGTTCGTTTGAATCCATCACGCGTTCGGCCACGGCTTCGTTGGCGCGGAATGTACCGCTCTGCTTCAGCATGGCGTCGACCAGCGTGGTCTTGCCGTGGTCCACGTGCGCGATGATGGCGATGTTGCGAATACTCAAACTCAAAGTATGGCCAGTCCTTTATTTCTTCACGGATCGGATTGATGGCGCACGCGCAACGATTCGTCGCCGTTAATGCCCCACCTATAACTTTACTATGTGTGGAGGTTTCTCAGGAGATTACATCGCACACGGAAGTGCGAGGTCGTTAACAAAGGGAAGTCCGGGAACATAGACAAACCTCAGCCCGCCGCCGTCTTCTGCTTCGGCAGTGGTTTTCCCGCCAGCCTCGCTTCCACTTCCTTTACGGCGCGCTGGGCGGCATTGATTCCCGCGTTGGTGGTCGATTCCGGACCCTCCGAGTCGGTGTTGGCAAAGAAAACGCGATCCATCGGATGCCGCGCCAGTGGCTGCACTTGCGTGTAAAGCCCAGGCGTCGACATGTACAAAGGATGCCCCCGCCGGTAAATGTGCACCTCAACCGGATCGACGTTCATTCCCGGCATCAGCTTCTGGAAGTCGGCGAGTACATTGGCAGCAATCTTGCGCGCCCCGATTTCGTTCAGCAAGTAGCCGCGCTCCTCTTCCTTCATTGGCGTGTAGCAACTGAGAATGTTGAACTTCTGCTGGTAGCCCGCTTGTTTCTGAATGACCCAATCGGCAACCACGAAGTCGGTAAATGTATTGCCCGGGCACCAGGTGTCGTAGCCCAGATTGAACACCGGCTTGTCGAAAATGAGATTCACCACCGGATACGGAATATAGCGAATCTGATGCATGGCCTCGCTCTGCTTGTCGGGCAGGCCGTCAACGATGCGCCGAGTAATGAACTTGGGCGTGGCCATGATGACGGCCTTGGCCGCAACCGTTTTCAATTCACCGCCCAGCATGTAGGTCACATGCACTTCTTCTTTTTCGGAAACCACGGCCACGGTGATCGCGCCCGCCTGCATGCGGTCTTTGTATTTCGGTTGCAGAATCTCTACCAGCCTTTTCGTGATCGCTCCCAAACCTCCGGGCCAGGTATAACGATCGTCCTTTCCGCTCTCTTCGGCCATCTCTTGCAGCGCGAGAATGGCGAGCCCGGCAGCCGTCTCCTCGCTGGTTGCGCCCCAGTTGGAGGGCCCGAAGTTATCCCACCACTGCTTGAGTTCGCCGGGATACCCCTTCAGAAAATCGGAAAACGGTTTGTCGAAAAGTTCTTTAGCGCGCTTCTCCGCGTCAATCGCGAGCATTTCTTTCTTGAACTTCTTGAAGCTTTCGCGCACCGACGCAGAATAGGGCAGCTTGTTGAGACCATCGCCCCAGGTATCGAGGACCAACTGGCCTCGAATGATCGTGGCGTCCGGGCTCATGATCGGCAGCGGCTTCAGGCCAATTTCTTTCGCGAACTGGTAGGAGTATTCGTCCTTTGCCAGGAATGCTGACCCGGTGGCGTAGGTGCTGCCCTCGTACTCCATGGCATAGGCGTTCCCGCCCCAGTGCGGCTCTTTTTCCAGCAGAAGGAAATCGAGGTGCTGCAAACGATAAGCCGCCGCCAGTCCGCTCACGCCACCGCCGACAATCACAATGTCATGCCGCGCCGAAGCCGGAGGCCGCGCGAATATCTGATTGCCCTTGTCGCGCACCTGATGGCAGATACGATTGTCTTCGCCGTCCACCTCCGCGCCGTGACGGTTCTGCGCGTCGCCGGTCTGTGCCGCCATCAGCGAGACATCGATCGGACATCCCGCCGTCACCGCCCCTGCCACCACAAACTTGATAAAGTCCCTGCGATTCGCACTCATAGCGCGTTCCCTTCTATGGCTTCAAAGACTTCAGCGCCGGTGTCCGCCCCACCTTCGCTGCGTACCCGCAAGCGGTACCAGAAAACAATCGTCACCAGCGAAAAGACAAAGATGATGGTCGACACCGCATTGATCTCTGGTGTGATGCCGCGCCGCAGCCGCCCCCAGATTTCGAGTGGCAGCGTATTGTCGCGCCCGATCAGAAAAAAGCTGACTGCGATCTCGTCCATCGAAAGCGTAAAGATGAGCAGCGCCGCGCCGATGATCGGTAGTTTCAAGTTCGGCACTGTAATGCGCCAGAATGTCTGCCAGTAATTCGCGCCCAGATCGAGAGAAGCCTCTTCCTGCGCACGATCCAGCTTCTGCAGGCCCGCGAATACCTCGGTCGTGGCCACGGAGATCAGCGCCGTCCCGTGTCCCAGAACAATCGTCATCAGGCTGAGCTTGGTTCCGGTTACGTTGAACAGCATGAGCAGCGAAAGGCCGGTGATAATGCCCGGTAGAATCAATGGCAAGAGCACCAATCGCCGGAACAGCGCTTTGCCCGGAAACTGCGCCCGCTCAAGCGCCAGCGCCGCCGGTACTCCGAAGGTCAGCGAGATCACAATCGCCGCCAACGCCACTTGCAGGCTGTGGAGCACTGAATCCCAGATCGGCCCATCCGCGAAAAGCGTACGATACCAGCCCAGCGTCAGTTGATGCGGCGGGAAGCCGCCTACGCCCTCTCCGTTGAACGAATAAAGAATAAGGACCACAATCGGCAGATAGAGGAACGCGAACACGGCAACAGCGTGGAAGAGCAACCAGCGTGAGCCTGAGTCGAATTTCGTATCGCTCACGAGAAGCTCCATTTCTTTTCCAGCCGCTCAGAGAAAAACAGCAGGCTCACGACCAGCAGCAGCATGCAGAACGAGATCGCAGCGCCGAGCGGCCAGTTGTAAGCCGCGCCAAACAGGCTGACCACGATGTTCGAAATCATGATGCCGCTCGGCCCACCCAGCAGCAGCGGCGCAAGAAAATCACCCAGGCTCAGCACGAAGGCAAACGTCGCCCCCGCCACTACGCCAGGAATCGAGAGCGGAAAGATCACCTTCCAGAATGTCTGGCCCGGAGTCGCGCCGAGATCGTGCGACGCTTCCACCAGGTTGCGCGGAATGTGCTCCAGCGCCGCATAGATCGGCAAAAACGCAAACGGAGTGTAGATGTGCGTCAGTGTCAACACCACGGCAAAAGGACTGTACAGCAAGAACTCCAGCGGGTGCTTCGTCAGGTGCACATACTGCAACAAAGTATTCAGCACGCCGTCCGAGCCCAAGATTGTCTTCCACGCATAAGCCCGCACCAGGTAGCTGACCCAAAGCGGGATGATGACCAATTGATACAGCAGATCTTTTTTTCTGCCCGCCTGGAAAGACAGAAAATACGCGAGCGGATAGCCCAGCACTAAAGAAAAGATTGTCACCCGCGCCGCGATCCACATCGAGCGCAGCAGCGTTTGCCAGTAAACGTCAACCCGCAGCAACTGGCCGTAGTTCGCGAGATTCCAGGAATGCTCGATGGTCTCCGACGCCGAGACCGACCAGAAGCTATAGCAGAACATCAGCAGATACGGCATTAACAGGAATACCGTCACCCACACCAGTGGAGGCAACGTCACCGCCGCTTTGTAGGCTCGGGAAAACATCAGATTCTCTCCGGAGATTCGCGCACCAGAACGGCATCGGCGGAAGAGAACTCCAATTGAACTTCATCCAGCGCTCCCCCACTGCCCGGAGTCCGCACCACCAGCACCAACCCGTCGCTCGATTCCACACGAATCAATTCTGTTGCCCCATGAAACGCCTGGTGGCGGACCGTTCCGCGAACGCGTATGCTTCCCGCCATCGCCGTATTCCCATCTACCAACCGGACATTTTCTGGCCGCAGCGAGAACAGAGCCGGCCCATCCGGAAGCGACGTGGACCATGCCAAGGAACCGCAGCGCACCATCCCTCCCCGCACCTCGCCCCGCAGCAGATTCGTGTGCCCAATAAACTGCGCCGCATAGGCGGTTGCCGGTCGGCCATAAATTTCGCGCGGTGTCGCCACCTGCTCCAGTTCGCCCGACCGTAGCAACGCAATCCGGTCCGACATCACCATCGCTTCTTCCTGATCGTGCGTGACAAAGATGAACGAAATGCCGACCTCGCGCTGCAACGATTTCAGCTCCACCTGCATCTGCCGCCGCAAATTAGCATCCAGCGCCGAGAGCGGCTCATCCAGCAACAGCAGCCGCGGACGGTTCACCAGCGCCCGCGCCAGCGCAACCCGCTGCTGCTGACCGCCGCTGATCTTTGACGGCTTCGACTTCGCATACGCCGACATCTTCACCTTGCCGAGCGCTTCCTCCACTCGGGATACAACCTCCGCCTCAGGCCTTCTCGCCACGCGCAGCCCGTACGCCACGTTTTGTTCTACCGTGAGATGTGGAAACAGGGCATAGTGCTGGAACACCGTATTCACACGGCGCCGGTAGGGAGGCTGGCGATCCAGCCGTTCGTCGCCCATCCACACCTCGCCTGCACTCGCGGTCTCAAATCCCGCGATGATTCGCAGCAGCGTCGTCTTACCCGACCCGCTCTCTCCTAGGATCGTAAGAAATTCTCCCTCCGCCACCTCCAGTGAAATATCCCGCAACACCACATTCTTGCCGAAGCGCTTCGCCACATTGCGAATGCTGAGCAGGGGGGCGCGGCTCACGCCATCGCCCGCAACCGTTACCGCAATCTCAGAAGTGGTCATCGATGCCAACGCCCTCACCGACTCTCTATAAAGCCGAAGCCCGAGAGCCGAAGCCCGCCTCTACTGCGCCGCTTTCACTTCGTTCCAGATCTCGTTGTAGCGCGCGCGGCGCGGCACATTCTGCCAGAAATAGAGCCGCTTCTGATAGTTGTCGACATCGTCCAGATGCAAGCTCTTCACTTCCTCCGCAGTCATGAGATGCGCTGCCTGGGGATTCGCAGGAGTGTATCCAGTCACGTCGGTCACTTTCTTCTGAGTCTGCGCCTCAATCATGTACTCGAGAAATTCGTAGGCCAGATCCCGGTTCTCGCTCTCTGCCGTGATCATCAGGTGATCGATCCACCCCGTCGTGTTTTCCCTGGGAATCGTTTCTCCCACCGGAAAGTTAATCTTGCGCAGTTGATTGGTCATCAACGGCCATCCCATCGCCGCTACTACTTCATGATTCTGAAATAGATTCGTCAACTCCCCGCCCGTCGACCACATCTTGCGGATATTCGGTTTCAATTCCAGCAACTTCTTCTTCACTGCTTCAAGCTGTGGGTCACTCAAGTGATAGAGCTGCGACGGATCGGGTTTGTCATAGCCCAGGACCTGCGCCGCCATGTAGACCGTCGAAAGATCGTCCCAAACCGAAATCTTCCCCTTGTATTTTGGATCCCATAAGACATTCCAACTGTCGGGGGGCTCGGTGAAAATCGTGGTGTCGTAAATCAGCGGGTCCGGCCCCCACATAAACGGAACTCCATAGACCTCGGCCTTCACGCGCACCAGCGGCAGCGAAGTGAGCTGCACTGAAAGTTGTCCGTAACTTGGAATCTTCGACAAATCCAGCGGAGCTGCTAGACCCGCCGCTGCGATCGATGTCGCCACGTCGCTCGAGGGAGAAATAACGTCATAGTTCCCGGCGCTCCCGCCGCGCAGCTTGGCCACCAGTTCGTCGCTCGACCCCATGTACGACGCCGAGATCTTGCAATGGTGCTGTTGCTCAAAAGCCTGGACGAATACGGGATCGGCATAGCCCTCCCACACCAGCAAATTCAGCGTGGGAGTCTTCTTCGTGCATGATCCGGTGAAAAGCATCACCGCCAGCAGGAACAGCATGATCATCCGCACCTTCATTGTTCCTCCTTGGTTGACTGAGAAGACTGCTTAAGACTGTCCCTGCCGGCCCAACTAGTTCCTTTACACCAAGCCCCTAAAAGGTCGGCGGCGTATTCACCCACAACACCCAGGTTTCCGCCTGTCCGGGATTTCTCCAGTGATGCGGTGTCGCGCTCTCAAAATAAAAGCTGTCCCCGGCCTTGAGCCGGTATTCTTCCTTCTCCAGCGTGATCGCCAGTTCCCCGCGCAACACGTAGAGAAACTCTTCGCCCTCGTGCGTGTAAGAGTCGCCGCTGCCTGCCTTCGGCGCGACTCGAAACAGATGCGGCTCCATCACCGTGTTGCCCCAGGCCAGCAACTCCATTTGCACGCCGGGTCCGGCTTCCAGCACTTTTCTTTGTTCCGGACGCACCTGCCGGGCGCTGGCTCCAGTCGCGTCGAAAAAATCCAGGATGTTCGTCCGATAAAATCGCGCCAGCTTGCGCAGCGTCCCCACCGAGCCGCTCATCTGCGACCGCTCGAGTGCGCTCAGGAATCCCACCGAGATGCCCACCGTTCGCGCTACCTGGGCGAGCGACAGCCGCCGCTTCGCCCGCAACTTCCGCAGATGCGAACCAATCGCTCCGGCATTTCCAGCTGCCGCCGGACGCACCCGCCCTTCCCGCCGCAGCAGTTCAACAATCGCTGCCGCGTTCAGTCCGCGCACCTTCCGCAGAAACCGCGCCCGCTTCAGCAATTTCACGTCATCCGGCGTATACAGCCGGTACTTGCTCTCGGTGCGTCGCGGTCGGGTGAGTCCCAGGTGCTCCCAGGACCGGATCGCCGACGGCGACACTCCCACCCGCCGCGCCACATCTCCGATCTTCAAGTAGGGTTTGGCGCGGGATGATCTCATTGTCTACCGGACGGCCAAGAAGAGTTTTCTATTGAGGGAACGCATTTTTTCTCCTTGACAGTGCGCCTCTCATTTCTCTAACCTTGCGGTTCTCTAACCTTGCGGGATTATAGCAAGGTTGTAGCCGGGCACAAGCGATTCGCTTGCAAAATAACTTTCCTCAAGATGCTGGAGGTTTCATGCCGTCACTGCGACCGCGCTCGACCATGATGTGTCTGGAAACCGTTGGCCTCGTCATCGCGATCTCTGTTCTGCTCCCCGCGTTGCTCTCTGCCCAAGGCGCCAGCGGTCGCATCGTGGGCCGCGTTGCGGATCCCAGCGGTGCCGTCGTCGCCCATGTAAAGATCACCCTGCTCAACGAAGCGACCGGCATCAGCCGCGACGCTAACACCAATGACAGTGGCGACTACTCCTTCGTCGAGGTCGCTCCCGGCACCTACACCGTCCAGTTTGAGCTGACCGGGTTTAAAAAAAATGTTCAGAAAGGGGTCATCGTTGACGTCAATCAGGTCGTGACTCTCAACTCGACCCTGCAAATCGGTGGTTCGCAGGAAACCGTGGAGGTCACCTCGGAAGCCCCTCAGGTGGATACCACCAGCACCCAGCTGGGCGCCGTGATCAACGACCGCTCGGTCAACGAACTGCCTCTGAACACCCGCGATACCTACCAGTTCCTGCAACTTCAACCCGGCGTGCAGGCCCAGTTGGGCTCGAGCGGCAGCCTATTCGCCGGTTCCGACGACCCCGGTTCAGTCTCCGTCAACGGCGGCCGCACCCGCGCCAACAACTTCAGCGTAAACGGCGGTGACGCCAACGATCAGTTCGTGAATACGCCCACCATCGAACCCGTTCCCGACGCGGTCGAAGAGTTTCGCGTCATCACCAATACCTTCGACGCGGAATACGGCCGCAACTCCGGCTCCGTAGTGAACGTGATCACCAAATCCGGAGGCAATGCCTTTCACGGCAATATCTACGAATATTTCCGCAACACGGTTCTCGATTCCCGCGGCTACCCTGACACCACCAAGCCACAGCTTAACCAGAACCAGTTCGGCGGAACCTTCGGCGGCCCCATTAAGAAAGACCGCACCTTCTTCTTCCTCTCTTATGAAGCACGCCGTATCCGCGACGGACAGCCGGGGCAGTTGCTGAACGTTCCCACGGGTACGCCATCGCTGTCCGCGCCCACCGGGGAATTCAGCGGGGATTTTTCCAATCAAGGAACCTTTGCAGGAGGCATCCAGCCCGGAGGTTTTATCGCCAGTGTGCTGGATGGTCGCACCGGATGCGACGCTGCGCTGGGCTATAGCGTCGCCGCTCTTCCACCGGACGCGGATGGTCTTACGGATTGGTCTTCGGTCTTCCCAACCAACATAATCCCCACGGCCTGCCAGGATCCCGTCGCCGCCAACTTGCTGCAGAAGTACGTTCCCGCCGCCAATATCGGGACCGGTCAAAATCAGGTCGTCCCCGTCGGAACCATCAATGCCGATCAGTTTACCGTTCGCCTCGATCACAAGATCAATGACCATCAAAGCTTCACTGCCTATTACTACTTCAACGACAACCGCGAACTCGATCCCTACGATAGCTTCGAGGCTGCCGGCGCCAACACTCCGGGTTTCGGAAACTACAACAACCTGCGCAACCAGCAGTGGAACTTTGCCCATACCTGGACTATCAGCAACACGCTGGTAAACGAGGCCCACTTCACCTATATGCGGGAAGGTCAGCTGGGATATCTCAAGCCCCAAACTACCACTGGAGTCAACTCCATCTGCAGCGGCGCGGCCTCGGCGTTCTGCTTTACCGGCACTTCCGATTCTTCAGCGATTACGGGTGAGTTCGGCACCGCCGCCAATTTGGGCATCACGCCCGGGTTGCCCTCCAGCCTTACCGGAGTTCCTTACGTCAACATTTACGGCGGCGCATCCTTCGGCAACAACTTTGAGGGCTTCCTGCCACAGGTGGGGAACAGTTTTCAGTGGTCCGATGGTCTGACCTGGGTGAAAGGCAATCACACTTACAAGTTCGGTGTTGATATCCGCCGCGCCCGCTTTGATCAGTACTATTATTTCGATCTCAACGGCGAATACACCTTCGACAACAGTGGCCCTAACGGCATTATTCCGGGCGATGGCGATCAGTATGCCGAGTTCCTTCTCGGTTTGGCTGATGCCTATACTCAAGGCTCGGGCCAGCGCGAAGATGTTCGCAGCTTTGCGGTCTATCCTTTCGCTCAGGACAGTTGGAAGCTCAAGCCTAACCTGACGCTGAATTACGGGCTGCGCTGGGAATACAGTCCTCCATTGACCGACATCAGCGGCCACGTCGAGACCTACCGGCCCGGCCAAAATTCCACGGTCTATCCTTGCGGTATCAACAGCAGCGGGCCGGGAGCTTCGTTGGCTTACTGGCAGGGACAATTTACGACCTACGGCCAGTCAGGTCCCATCACTTGCGCCAGCACCGGCGCGGAGCCCACCGGCTTGGTGGTTCCCGGAGACCCCGGAGTCCCCGCCGGAATGACCTCCACCTATTACAAGTCCTTCGCTCCGCGCGTGGGCATCGCCTACAGTCCCAACTTCACGAGTGGAAGCTTAGGCAAGCTGTTTGGCGGCAATGGCAAAACCAGCATTCGAGCCGGTTGGGGTCTTTTCTACAATCCGATCGAAGAACTCGTTCTAGCTCAATTTGGCGCTGAGCCGCCTTTCGGCGGCAGTTCCTCTTTGTCCGACGTATTCTTCAACACTCCGTTTGTGAATCAGGGCGAGTACACCGCTCCCAACCCTTTCGGCGGCATCATCACCCCCACCAAAGGTCAGCCCACCGATTTGTCTCTGTTTCGCCCCATCCTTCTCTACGGAGAATTCGAGCCTCACTTGCGCTCGCAGTACACTACTCAATACAACCTGACCATCCAGCGCGATCTGAGCGGCAACACCATGTTCCAGATTGGCTACGTCGGCTCTCAGGGCCACCGCTTGCTGGCCACGCACGACATCAATCCTTCCAACCCGCAAACCTGTCTCGATATCATCAATATTGCGAATCTGAATCCAAATAACGTTAGCTCTTACCAAACCACTCCGGCGACTTGCGGTCCTACCGCCGAAGATGCGCAATGGAGCGTAACCATCCCCGCTGGCTACCCGTTCCATATGCCCAACGGCAGCATCGTCAAGGGCACCGGGCAAACTCTGAACCTGGTTGGACTGCGCCCCTACTCCTCGCCGAATTGCAATTCCACACTGCCTGCGTTTACCGCCGGCACGGGTTGCCCTGTAGACGGAGTTCCGGTCTTCACCGACATCTTCGCCGAAGACACCATCGCCAACTCTAACTACAACGCGCTCGAGATGATGCTGCAGAAGCGCTTCTCTCACGGCCTGCAATTCCAGGCCGCCTACACCTACAGTAAGTCGATCGATGACGGCTCCACCTTCGAGGAAACCCTTGATCCCTTCAACTACCGCGCCAGCCGCGGTCTGTCGCTGTTCAATTCGAAACAGCGCTTTGTAGTCAGCTATGACTGGGAACTTCCCGTTCGCAAGTATTCGGGATTTGCCGGCAGAGTGCTCGATGACTGGGAGGTTTCCGGTATAACCCAGTTCCAGAGCGGGTTTCCCATCCGTCTGAATACTGAGGACGACACCGAACTGATCAACAGCCTGTTCTTCCTGGGTACCGAGGCGCCAAGTCTGGTCGCGCCATTCCAGAAGCTCGATCCCAGGAAAACTTATACCAACCTCGGGCTGACCACGCCCGGGTACTGGTTCAATCCCAATGATTTTGCTACCGCCGCAACTCCAAACGGCGCTCCAGTTCCGCCGCTCGGCAGCTTCAACAACGGCACGCAGCGCACCATCTGTTGCGGCCCAGGGCTTATCGATTTCGACTTCTCGGTTCATAAGAAGATCGTCCTCAGTGAAACCAGGTACTTGCAGTTTCGCGCGGAGATTTTCAATGTGTTCAACCACACCAATTACTCGAACCCCGACGGCGGTTTTTCCGACGGTCCAACGTCGTTCGGTAAGATCACAACCGCCGGCGATCCCCGGCTCTTGCAGTTTGCGCTGAAATTCTTTTTCTAGCGGGATGGATTAAACTAAGAAGCACGCCCCGGGACGGCCCGTCCGTCCCGGCATTCTAATGGCCCGCTGACTCACTAGGAAACCGCTGGCCTGAGTATCCCCGGAGCAATTCGATGTACCCCGATCTGCAGAAAGAGCTTGCGACCTACGAGCGTCGCACGCCTAAATCCGCCGAAGCCCACAAGAAAAACCTCAAACGTATTCCACTAGGCGTTGCCAGCAACTATCGCTACTACGACCCCTGGCCCATCTTCGTGAAAGAAGGCAGCGGCAGCAAATTCCGTGACCTCGACGGCAACGAATACATCGACCACAATCTGACTTTCGGCGCGCTCATGGCCGGACATTGCCATCCCGCCGTCATGAAAGCCGTTGAAAAACGTCTCTCCACCGGCACCATGTTCGGCATGCCTCACGACATGGAATGGGAGCTGGCCGAAGAAATCTGCAACCGCTTTCCGGTCGAGATGGTCCGCTTCGGCAACAGCGGCACGGAAGCCACCATGCACGCGATCCGCCTGGCTCGCGCGGCTACGGGACGCGACAAGATCATAAAGTTCGAAGGTGCCTACCACGGACTGCACGACTCCGCTCTGGTCAGCGTCAAGCCCCACGCTCCCGACTTCGGTGACATCGACAATCCTGTATCCGTCCCCGGTGGCTTAGGCGTGCCCAAGTCGGCATTAGCCAACGTGCTGATTGCCACCTTCAATGACCTGGCCACCGTGGAGCGCCGCTTCAGAGAAAATCCCGGCGAAATCGCCGCGATTATCCTCGAGCCCATCCTCATGAACGTCGGCCTCTGCCTGCCTCAGTCCGGCTTCCTCGAAGATCTTCGGCAAATTGCCACGAAAAACGGCGCGCTCTTGATTTTTGATGAGGTAAAAACCGGGGCCAAACTGGGCTGGGGCGGCGCCAGCGAATACTTCAAGGTT
>Ga0182015_10004212_pt1 | contig 15640 bp, 17 predicted proteins | sample 712P3MmetaG_FD_120478 | JGI IMG/M metagenome (GOLD analysis project Ga0182015, IMG submission 120478) | Permafrost microbial communities from Stordalen Mire, Sweden - 712P3M metaG | ecosystem: Environmental > Terrestrial > Soil > Wetlands > Permafrost | place: Sweden: Stordalen | collected... | reverse complement strand
TCGCCGCAGCACTCAACGGACGACCGAGGAAGACACTCAATTGGAAGACACCCGCCGAAGCACTCGACGAACTTCTAGTCTCGATTCAGGCTGGTGTTGCGAACACCCCTTGAACCCGGGGACGTCAACAAGCTCCAATTGGAGACTCAAACGTTGGCGAGGCAATCTCAACGCTAGGTGAAATAAATAGTGAGACCTAACACGGCAATAAATAGTCCGATAAATCCCATCGTGACTCGGAACACTATTGGGTCGGCAATTGACCCCAAAAGACCGATTTTGAATCCGCCAATCTTGTTTGATTCTCTAGCGATGCGATGCAAGAAATCGCTCCAACGGAATGGGTTGAACCCAGTAATTGTTTGACACTCGTCGGGCCGACTAGCACACTCTCCGATTGGAGTCTCAACTCCTGGTGAACCTTCCGACTACTTTCGGTGCGTGGGGACTTGGTCTAAGAAACGGAAGCTCTTCTTAGTCGAGTCGATCGTTGTCGAGATCGCCTTGGTCGTGGTCGTGATCCTGCTTATTGCCGGACCGCACACCATTGATCGTGCACGAACGATCTCCGTTGTGATGCTCGTAGTTCTAGGGACTCACTTGGTTTTAAGACTCAGTTACTTCGCGAGTGTTCGGTCCGAGGTGCTTGAAGAACGACGAAATCGCCCACCTAAATTGTGAAATGAACATGTTGGCGTGCCGTTCTTGCGCCAACGTCAGGTGTTCCGCCGGCCCGACTCCACAGAAGTGCAACTTTGAATTGGAGACTTTTCCAGGAAAAACTCGATTCCGAGCCAGGGTTCTCCAAACTCGGCGTTCTCGGAAGCCATTCGCCTCATTTTCGAAGACGTTAAGTTCTTGGTTATGCGACGATTTGCTCCAATATTGACAACACTGTTCGTGATTGCGTCAATTGGCTTCCTATCAATGCCAGCCACGGCATCAACGAAGTCCGACGTTGCAGTCGCGCGCAAAGCGCTGCTCGTGCGATCCGACTTTCCGAAGAGTTGGACAACATTTCCGAGTGGCGGAAATAGTGAACTTGGAAATGCCCAAATCGCTGAATGCTTGGGAATTCCCAAGTCGGTGGTTGACTACAACCCGCCACATGCGAACAGCCCCAGTTTTACGAACGGCAATCGAGGGTGGAGCGTTGACGACGACGTGGCAATATTTCCGAGCGCAAAAATTGCAACTCAACAGTTCAATATCTATGGATCTCGGGAGTCAGTGAGGTGCATCGGCCGCGCCTACAATTATGCGACCGTGAAGACGGCCTTCGCCCGGCAGCTCGGGAAAGGATTCACGGTGAACACGATTGTTGCTCGTGCTCTGCCAAAGCCATCAACTCTTGATGAGTCCAGCGCATTCGAGCTTCACGTTCAAATTACGAATGCTGGAAAGAAGTTGTCAATCAACAGTGAGATAGTGACGATTATGTCGAGGTCCCGCAACGAAGGTGCACAACTTCAGTTTGTAAGCAGCCACGGAAACCCGTTTGCGCAGTCGTTCGAAGCGAATCTTGTAACACTGACAGTGAGGCGCTTGGATTGAAATGCGTGGGGTTGGTGAGTTAGAAATATCTGCTCCGCCCCCTGCGCAGATCCGTGGTGTTGCGAACACCCCTTGAACCCGGGGACCTGCACAATCTCCGACTGGAGGTTGACTCGTAGGGCGACGTGCGACCTCGCTTGAGCCGACGGACACGGGGCATTTGGTCAATTCCGCTTGGGAACTTGACCAGACTGAATGGACGTGATGCCGAATTGAAAACCAGCGAAACAGAAGTTGATCTTCAACTCGGCAGTAAAGGCGACTGAATAGGGGTGAGGTTGCACGGGGAGCCATACAGAGGCGACACCCGTCATGCAAGAGGCGCCGTTGTAAATGGGGCTCTGGTTATAGGCATCGCCGTAGCTGAGTCCAAATGAAGCTGAATCGCTCGGCTTGATCACGACCAGTCGCGGCGGCACTGCGACAAATATTTGGCCTCCATTGTGCGTGATCTTCGTCGACCGCCCCTTGAAAGAGTCGGGAGTAAAGCGAAATTTTGGAAAGCCCTGGAGACTGCAAACACGCTTGCCGATGTTGCGGAAGATGAATGCTTCGGCCTGATTCCCAGCCGCGGAATAGGCGCCCCGTCCATCAAAAATGGACATCCTAAGTTGACTGGCCGAGCATCGCGGAACTGCAGTCGTCGCGAGCGCGTCGGTCGAGGGGACAAGCGTGACGGCGCCGACGGAGGCGACTAGCCACAGAGCACCGAGCGAGATTCGAAGCAGAATCTGTCGGTAACTAGAGATGACGTTCAAGGCCAACCCCCTGATTCCTTGTCCAAAGGCAACGATAGGTGCCCAGGAGATCTTGATGTGGGGCGCGCCCCGTTTCACAGCACTCACGAAGTGCATGGCCGGAGAGACGTCAGATACAGCCCGTTAATTCCAGCGATCTTTGGTGGTCGCAATATATGGTGTCGGAGGCCCGACGTGAACCCGCACGTGCGAAATCGTGACGAGAGTGGGGGAGTACCTGTCAGTTGGTTGCGATGTCAGTGGGCGAGCGACATTCCCATGACGAACATCCCTGCACACAACAGTGGGGTAGTGGTGATGAGAGCCGCCGCGTAACCCCAATGGTGCTCACGCTGGAGAATTGCGGGAACCGCGAGGGCGGACGAGAACGTGGTCAATCCCCCACAAAAGCCAGTCAAAACTACGGTTCGCAGTTGAGCGTCAGCAGTTCCAATAAGCCGATACGTCGCGTACCCGGCGATACCGGTGCCGAGGGCGTTGGCGGCGACCGTCGCCCACGGGCGGCTCGTCGGGTGGTTTCGTCGAACGAGGTATTCGAAGACGTAGCGAACGACGCAACCGACGGCTCCCGCGATCGAGACAAACATGAGCGTCATGCTCGGCGCCGATGTCGACCTAATCCGAGCATGGCCGCAAAAAGGCCGCTCAGGATGGTCCCTGCGGCCACTAAAAGACATCCCCCTATGGTGAGGTGCCAGATCGCAGCTAGATCGACGAAGAGGCCCGAATACGACGTCAGGCCTCCCAAAAAGCCGGTAACCAGCAAGAGTCGCATCGGATCGTTCGGATCGTGATGTCTAAGACGGTGTCGTAGGAGATCGGTCGCCACGAAGACGCCGATCGTGTTGATCGCGAGCAGCACCCACGGGATCTGGTGGGTCCAATCCGCCAATTCGTAGGTCGCCGAACCTCGAGGAATGGTGTAGAGATTTATCTTCAACCCCAGGTCGCGAATCAGCGTTCCAGTCGCGCCGCCGAGTGCGACAAAGAGCATGGCGAGGCCAAGTTGCTTTGGGGAGAGGGTGATGTGAGGGCGCATCGGTACTACGAAACTACTTTGAGTGGGATTACGCTTTGATCATTGAAAGCGATTCGAAAGCGCAGTATTTCTCTGTGCGTACGAATTAGAAATTAACTTTACATAACGTACATTATCGGCGTTATAGTGAGAATTCGCTGTTATACTCCCCGGTATGCGTCGGCTACTTTGTGCTGCCTTGATAGTGGCATCCAGCATCGGAATCTTTGCGATTCCCGCCACGGCTGACGACTCCTCCAACAAGGTTCTACTGTCATTTGACTACAGCGACAACAGTGCGCCGCCGTCGGCGTCCAATGGATCCTTCAACGTGATAGTTGACGTTTTGCCGGGCGACGCGGCGGGTTTGATCCGGATGTTCGCCGTTGCTCCGGCGGTTACGAATGATTCCAACATCGTGTGCCACTTCCAGTGGATCGATCAAAGTCAGGCCGAGTGCGCGTTTAACTTCCCGGACCCCGGTGTCTGGGCGATTCACGCGCAGTACGTCGCGGCGCCCCAGACTGACGTCGTAGCGGTCGCCGTTACGAACCTTCGCGTCGACAACTAATCGAGACCCTTTTGGGTCCGGTCAAGTTTCGAGTTATCTGGGGAGACCCCTTTAAAGGCATGTCTCAAGTCATAGTTGAGGCCCATGATCCCGATGAGGCGCTAGTCCTCGCTCACGCGTTGCACCCTGAACTCCCCCGTCCCCGGGTCGCCCTTCGCATCGACTCGTAGCGCCGTTAATTGCGATTGAGGCACTCCTGTCAAGATGGTCCGGTGATCGACGCTATTGGATATCTCGCCAGTCTGGGAGCTCTACTTATGTGGCTGCCGCAAGGTCGGCGGGTGATCAGTCACCGAAATGACCGCGAAGTACTGGCCGGTGTAAGTGTTGTCGCCTACGGCACCGGTTTCGTCTTCAATGCCCTTCTGCTCGTCTACGGGATCGGTACAAGCGCAATTCCTGTGGCCGCGGCCGCGTGCGTCAATTTAGTGATGAGTTCCCTTATCGTCATTGTGGTCTCCAGGTCTCGGGAGCGGGCGTGATCCTCCTGATTGGCTATCTGGCTGCCGTCGTCGACGTCGGTCAATTCACACCGCAACTCTGGCGCACCATTCGAAAGAGAGAAAATCACGAAGCCATGAGCGGACTAAGTGTGGTGGCGTACGCCATTGCGACGGCGCAGGCCACTCTCTGGGTGATCTACGGATTCGCCACGGACCGACTACCCATTGCGCTGCCGAACCTGTTCATCGCGCCCGCGTGCGGGTACATTCTCATTTTGGCAGTGCGATCCAGGTTGAACGCAACTCGATTGACGCGGTGATCGCCTTCAGCCCGCAGAAGCATCAGAGCCGGGTCACCACCTAAATGACGCTCTTGTGAAGGGCGGACCTCCGAACGGAGGTTAAAGCTATGTGGTTTACACTTCGCTGATGAGCTCTCTCTTTGACGTCACTGGCAAGGTGGTACTGGTAACGGGCGGAAGTCGCGGTATCGGCGAAATGATCGCCCGAGGATTCGTTGACGCCGGCGCCAAGGTCTACATCTCCTCTCGCAAGGCCGAGGTGGGTGACGCACTGGCGAAGGAACTCTCCGAGACCGGTGCGTGCACCTCCCTCCCCGCCGACCTCTCCAGCGAGGCCGAGTGTCAGCGCCTCGCAAATGAGATCGCCGCGCGCGAAGACCATCTCGACGTGCTGGTCAACAACGCCGGTGCGGTGTGGGGCGCGCCCCTCGAGGAGTACGACGAAAAGGCGTGGGATCGAGTTCTCTCGCTCAACGTGAAGGGCGTCTTTCACGTGATGAAGTTCCTGCGGCCGCTGCTCGACGCCAAGGGCACCGCGCAGAGCCCCTCGAGGGTGATCAACATCGGTTCGATCGACGGTCTTCGCCCCCCCGCTATGGACACCTTCGCCTATTCGGCGTCAAAGGCCGCGGTGCATCAGCTGACCCGACACCTCGCCAAGACCCTCGCTCCCAAGATCACGGTGAACGCCATTGCCCCGGGACCGTTCCCTTCGAAGATGATGGCCGCCACCCTCGAGGCGTTCGGTGACGAGATCGTCAAGGCGGCGCCAATGAAGCGCATCGGGCAGGCTTCGGATATGGCTGGCGCGGCGATCTTCCTCGCGTCACCGGCCGCGAGTTACATCACGGGCGTTATTCTCCCCGTCGACGGCGGTATCGCAACACTCGCTTAGCTCTTGGGCTCCGTGCCCAGCGTGACGCTGATCGTAAGGTGACGCTTACCGCGCACGATGTGCAGCGCGATGACGTCGCCGGGTCGAAGCGACGAGATGACGCTTCCGACGTCTTGCGCGCTGCCGATGGTCGTCTTGTTGATCCCCACGATGATGTCGCCCTGTTTCACGCCGGCGGCGTCGGCCCCGGTACCGGAGATGACGCTCATGACGACCGCACCGTTCGCCACGGTGAAGCCGTACTCCTGTTGCAGCGACGGCGTCATCGACGTGATCTCCACGCCGATGAACGCACCGTGGTTCACCACGCTCTCGCCGGCCGCGAGCTGCTTCAAGAGCGACTCGATCGTGGCGTCGGGAATGGCGAAGCCGATGTTCTGTGCACTCGTTCCATCGGGCAACGTGCCCGCGACGGCGGTATTCATGCCGATCACGTCGCCTCTGGAGTCGAGCAAGGGGCCACCCGAGTTGCCGGGGTTGATGGCGGCGTCGGTCTGGATCATGTTGTTGAGCGTTTCGGTTGATGATGCCGATCCGGCCGTCACGGTGCGTCCGAGTGCCGAGACGATGCCCGAGGTGACCGTCGGCGTTCCGGCCGCGAGTCCGAGCGCGTTGCCGATCGCGACGACCGAATCGCCCACGACCAGATCGTTTGAGTTACCGAACGTGACCGGCGTCAAACCGGAGATGTCGTTGATGCGGATGAGCGCCACGTCGTCAATCGGATTGGTCCCGATCAGTGTCGCCGGCAACGCCTTGGTCGAACCGGTTCGCGTGACGGTGATGGTGCCACCCTGGGCCGCGGCCGCAATCACGTGGTTGTTCGTGACCACGAGCCCGTTCTTGGTGATCACCATGCCCGTGCCCTGGTCCTCTTCGCCTTCGCCTTTCACGTCGATGGACACAATGGAGGGCAGAGCCTTGTTGATCAACTTCGGAATGCTGATCCCACCCGGGAGGTAGCCAGCGCCGGGTTTGTTGGTGACCGCGTCGATGGTCACTCCCCCGGGTCCCGAGTTCGATGGTGCGGCGTAGTGACCGGCCAGACCGCCGACGACGGCCGCGACTAACAACAGTGACACCCGCGTTGACCAGAGAGAACGCTTCGGCGGTCCCGTCGAGGGCTGTGACGAAAGTGGCACGACGTCAACGATGGCCGCGTCGTGTCCGGTCGATGACGTCGGCACCGCGACCTCTTCAATTGCATCCGGAGTGTCAGCAGAAGATGGAGCGTCGCTCGTGACGGGTTCGCTCTCGACGACTTCGTTCGGCGTCGCCTCGGCGTCGTCGTCCGGAACAGAATTCATCCGCACATGCTAGGCACACAATCTAAAATTGACCTAAACGCGCGCGAAATGTTTCTTTATTGGGGAGCGACTAGATTGGAGACCCTATGTCGCGTCGCATTGAGATTGAAATAACGAGTCTGAACGGCGACGTGGCGACGTGGCGCGCGGCCGGCGCAAAGCTGCCGAAGGGCGTCTTGAACTCGTCACTCGTGCCCGGTGGACCAATCGTCGGCAACGTCTATCGAGCCGACGTCGAGCAGTACATGGAGGGCATCGAAATTCTCTCGGTGATGGCGCCGAAAACAGCCTCGCCCGTCGACCCGCGCAACGAACGCCTCGAACTGATTCCGACCACGAAGTCCGGACCTGACGTCGTCGTCACCTACGCCCCTAAGGGTCGCGGCGGGTCGCGTCGCGAGGGCACCGACGGTTATCGCGAGGGCGGCGGGGGTCGCCGCGACAGTGGACCAGGTCGCCGCGAATCCGCCCCCGGTCGCAAGGAAACCGGACCCGGTCGTCGTGACAGTGGACCAGGTCGCCGCGAAGGTGGTTCGGCAAAACCCGAGGGTTCCGATAGCCGAGAGGGCTCACCCCGTCCCGAGCGCACGAAGCGACCGCCGAGGAATCCAGCCGATCGCGACGCTTCGGCGTCGTCGAGTGAGCGACCGGCGCGCGCTCCACGTACCGAGCGGACGTCGCGCGGAGCACGTCCTGCGCGACCCGAACGCCCCACCGGTCCGGTGCAGCCGCCCATGACGACGACGCATCGAAACTCGCTGCTCGCCACGCTCTCGCCTGAACAGCTCCCCGTCGCCGAACAACTGTTGCGCGGCGGGATGCCATCAGTTCGCGCCGCAGTCACCGAACAGAACAAGAACGCCACCGCGCAGGGTCGTCCGACGATCGACGCGACGACGATTGACCGCATCGCCGAGGAGCTCTTGGGCAAGACCAACCTCGCACTCTGGAAGGACCGCGCGGCTGGCGCCATCGGCGCGGGACGTGAACTTCGACTTCGCGACCTTCGAGCCGTTGTCACCTCGGCGAAGACTGTCTCCTTGGACGAGGAGGCCAGAGCGCAACTGAAGGAACTGCAGCTCTCGCTGACAGCCCGGTTGGAGCACTTGCGTACCCAGTGGAACGCGAAGCTCGAGACGGCCGTCGAGACGAAGAACGTGAAGGAAGCATTGGCGCTCGTCGCTCGGCCACCGGACATGTCGACGCGCGTGAGCGCCGAGATGGCAGCCAAGGTCGTCGCGATCACATCCGAGGCTCTCAGCGCCGACGCCGATCCGACGCTTTGGAAAGAGATCGTCGAATTGACGGTCGACACCTCTATCCGTCGAAACGTCAAGCCCCAGGGAATACCGAGTGACGAGTCGTGTAAGGCAGTCGCGATCCATAATGCCGGCGCGATCCCCGAATTCGCGAAGTTGCTGGGCATGAAGGTGCCGCCTCCGCCGCCACCGACGAGGATTCCGCGTCGCCCGACGACCCGGCGACCGCCTACTCGCCGCGCATCGTAAGGAGACGGGCCTTCCAACCGAGGGACTCGTAGAGGGACTTCATCCCTCGATCGCCCGGTAGCGCGTAGCCATCCTTTGGGGGGTTCTCCCCCGCCACCAGTTCATGCAGCAACTTCGTCGCGACGTGTTCGCGGCGACGCTGATGACTCACGAAGACCCCTTCGACGACGTCGTCGCGCACGAGCGCGAATCCTACGAGTCCCTCGTCGTCGCCAATTGTCCACAGCGCGCCACTCGCGACGACGTGCGCGAGTAACGCGTCGTCATCCACGCCCCGACGAATCGTGTTGTAGAGCTCGGGGCCACCGCGATGACCGGAGAGACGTTTGAGGGCGTGATCCCACAGTTCGACTAATTCGTCGGTGACTTCCGTCGACTGTTGGACGTGCACGTCAGCGACTATTTAGTGGTCGGACGCGATACTGTTCAGAACTCACACACAGTCACGACAGAGCATGTTCGCCCGGTCCGAGAGCTGGCTCGTCTTCTTCAGGAGTCGGCACGACGTGCATCGGAACTCGTCGTCCTGCTTGGGCAAGATGGTCTCGGCCGGGTCGACCAGGGTGTCCACCTCGCCAGGGGCCTCTTCGTCGTCCTCGGGGGTCGACGTGCGCCGAATGGTCTCGGCGAGTACCTCATCGAGAGCGAGTTCGATATCGGCGTCGTCCACGACGTCGTCGTCCTCGACGACGACGACTTCGGCTACGACGTCCTCATCCTCTGCTTCTTCGACGTCGTCAACATCGACCACGTCCTCCACTTCCACGACGTCGTCGTCCTCGACGTCCTCGACGTCAACATCCTCGACGTCCTCGAGGTCCTCTTCACCAATGATCTCTTCGTCGAAGCCGTCGGCGAGCTCTTCCTCGTCGAATACCTCTTCTGTGCTGCTGTCACTAGACATAAATCCCTCTTCTATAGCGCTGGCATTGTAGAGCCTTTTGGGCCTCGGGTGACGTCAATTGGGGTAAACAATGCGTAAGGAAGACAAAAACTAGCGATTGAGCCGGTTTCGCTCCGCGGCGCGCTCGGCCTCGAGTCGTTCGAGGTCGGTATCGGAAAAATCGACGTAGATCATAGCGTCGGCGATCGCGTCGTGACCGGCGACCTCGCGCACGAGTCGGGCCATCTCTTGCGCGACGCGTCGATAGTTCGGATGGCCCTGCGGGCTCGAGCGCAGTTCGATGAGGTGCATCGCCTCGCGCGCGTTCATCTGCATGACGTAGCGAATTCGAAAGGCCAGCGCGACCGCGTACTGGGCCTGCTCGGGGAACTCGCGGCGCAGGTCGTAGTACAACTGGGCCGAGTGTCGCAGCGACTCCTCGTAGCGTTCGGCCAGTCCGGCCTCTCGGATGACGTCCGGGATGTCGTAGCCGAGGTCGGCCGTGAGGGGCTGCCACTCGATCGTGAGCAGTCGATGGCGTTGCAGGTCCCGAAACGCGCCGTAGTCCGTCACCAATTCGAACCGGTAGTCGGTGCGCTCGAAGGCCCGGCCCGGTCGGTGCCGACGGTTCTTGCGGTTCCCGACGTAGGTGGACATCAGGGTGCGGCGTTCTTCGAGCGACATCGCGGCGACGCGCTTCTGGGCTTCGTCGTGTGAGACCGTCGAATTGCCGAAGACGATCGCTTCGAGCACGCGCGTCTCGCCGTCGGGGTCGTACGCGACGAGTTGCACCTGTTCGGTGGGCTCGTCTTCTTCGAGCGTCGTCCACATCGACGCCACGAGGTCACGCGTGGCGCCTTTGGTCTCGCCCATGTAGGTCGACCACGCGACGCCGCGTTCTGGGACCTCGACCCGTTTCAGGAACGACGGGATGACCTTCACGAGTTCATCGAGCATCAGCTGGGCGTAGTGACGGACTTCGAGCAGTGGGTGCGCGCGCATGTGGAGGAGCAGGGACTCGTAGGCCTGACCTGAGGCGTAGATGCCGAGATTCGAGAGCGCGCTCGCCGGCAGTAGTCCGCGCGTCGCGTCGAGGGCCTTGGCACGGATCGCCTGGCGGTAGACGAAGTCCGTGTCCTCGGGGGTCTTCGGGAACTTCTTCGTGAGCCACTCGGTGAGGACCGGTAGCAGCTCGGCGTAGGTGTCGTACATGCGGTCCATCTCGCCGACGTAGCGCGCGCCGAAGCGCGACTCCAGCAGGTCGTGGTCGCGATAGAAGCGGTAGCGCCCGTTCGTGTCCCGGCGGTCGTAGCCGAGGTAGCGGGTCGACTGCTCGAGGTAACTCATGAGTCGTCCCCACTCCAGGACCTTGGTGAGGACGTTGCTCGCCTGCTCACAAGCCAAGTGCACGCCGCCCAACTGCGCGACCGAGTCGTCGCCGTACTCGACGAAGATCCGCTGGTAGAGCTCGTCGGCCCGATCGAGGCCGACGGTCGCGTCGATCGAGGCGTCACCCGAGAGGTCGAGGTCGCCGACGAACTCGTCGAGGAAGAGTCGACGAAGGCTCTTGGTTGACCTCGAGTAGCGCGCGAACAACGCCCCCTTTACCACCTCGGGCAGGTTGACCAGGGCGAAGACTGGACCCTCTAAGTTCGTGAAGTAGCGGCGCAGGACGGCGACTTCGGCGTCGGTGAACTCTTCTACGGCGTAGGCGTGCATGGAATATCGAGGCTAGAGGCGATTTCAGGTGTGCGGGTGGACGCTCGAATAACCCGCCACCACGCTGCGCAAGACGGCGTCGCGGGCCTCGGCGGCGACCTCGGCGACCGACGTGAGGTCACTCATCCGGGCCAACTGCTCACAGAGATCGGCCACCTGCTTGGCGTTGCGCACGAAGTCCCCGGGCGAGGTCTGACCGATCTCGACGTCGGCGAGGTCGAGGACGGTCCCGAGGGAGGCCCCGCGGGCCCAGGCCGCGATGGTGGTGGCGAACTTGCCGTCGGGCTCTTTCGCGCTGGGCACCTTGAAGCGATTCTCGATCTCTTGGATGGCGGTCGCGGTCATGGTGATCTCGGCGAGACGATCGTTCAGATTGCCGCGGCGTTGTTGACCGAGGCGGTCATTGAGCGTGCGGCGCTTCTTCGTCGTGACCTGTCGCGAGGCGTTGGCGGGACGGCCGGCCCGTTTGGCCTCGAAGACGAAGCAGGACAACAGTCCGGCCAGTTGCGCCGGCTCGAGACCTTCGAAGACACCAGCCGTGATCGACTCAGCGATCAGGAGATCGCACTCGTGGTAGATGGAGCGCAGGAGCTGTCCCTGAGTCGTGAGGCGCCACCCCTCGGCGTAGCCGAGCTCTTCGAGGACGTGGTGCCGCGCGACCATCTGGTCGCCGAGGGGACGCTTGGTGCCGGTCGGACGATGGTCGGTCTCGAACTGGGCGAAGGAACGCTGCACGACCACGAGCGCGGTCTCGTACTCGAAGTGGTTGATGAGGTTGGCGGTGAAGTTGTAGGTCGGCCGGAACGACGAGTGCAGGTCCGACGGCGGGGCGAGCGCGACGCGCCCGACGTCGGACAGCGCGACGTCGGTGGCGAAACAGACGATTGCGTGGCCCTCGTCGTCGAGGCCGCGCCGACCGGCGCGGCCGGTCATCTGTGAGAACTCACCACTGGTGAGGAACTTGCGCCCGGCGTCGGAGTACTTGGAGAAGCGCTCGAGCGCCACCGACCTCGCGGGCATGTTGACGCCGAGGGCGAGGGTCTCGGTCGCGAAGACGACCGCGAGGAGGTTCAACTCGAAACAGGCCTCGACGATCTCGCGAAAGGCCGGCACCATCCCGGCGTGGTGCATGGCCAGTCCCCGTCGAAGGCAGTCGATGAAGTCGGCGTACTCGAGGGCGTGCAGATCGTCGTCCGAGAAGTCCACGAGACGCGACTGGGCGATCGCCTCGATGTCGCGTCGCTCCTCGGGCGTCGTGAACATGAGCCCGTCGCGTCGACACTGATGGGCCGCGTCGTCGCACGCGGCGCGCGAGAAGATGAAGACGATGACCGGGAGGAGGTCCTCACGCTCGAGGGACTGCAGCAGTTCGCTGCGGCGCGGGGCGCGAAAGGGCGGCGGCGGGGCACTGGTCTTGGGGCCCTTCCACTTCGGACCGGGTCGGAACTTCCTCGTCGACTTCATCAGGTTGTCGATGCGACGCGCGTCGTCGGAGAGCCGCGGACCGTCCAAGAGGTCGACGATCTCGACGTTGGGCTGTCCGCGACGAACGACGGCGAGATGATTGTGCAGTTGAATCGGACGCTCCTGCTCCACGATGATCGCGGTCGGTCCGCGGACCTCGGCGAACCACTCCCCTATGAAGTTCGCGTTGCCGATCGTCGCCGAAAGCGCGACGAATCGCACGGCGGCCGGGGTGAGGATGATGACCTCCTCCCACACCCCTCCGCGGAAGGGATCCTGGAGGTAGTGCACCTCGTCGAGGATGACGAGGCCCAACATCGTGAGCTGGTGCGACTCGGTGAGGAGCATGTTGCGCAGCACCTCGGTCGTCATGACGACGACTTCGGCGCTGGCGTTGATCGAGACGTCACCGGTGAGGAGTCCGACGCGGCGCTCGCCGTAGAGGGCGCACAGTTCGCCGTACTTCTGATTCGACAGCGCCTTCAAGGGCGTCGTGTAGAAGGCGCGCTCCCCCCGTTCGAAGATCCGCCCGATTGCGTAGTTGGCGATCAGCGTCTTTCCCGAACCGGTCGGCGCGGAGACCAACACGTTCACGTGCTCATCAACCGCGTCGAGAGCCTCAACTTGGAATCGATCGAGTCCGAAGGCGAGGCTGTTGACGAAACGACCGCGGTAGTCGCCGCCGGTCACTTCTTCAGCAACTTGCCCACGCCGATGGCTATGTAATAGAACACCGTCAACGGCAGCGCCAAGGCGAGCATCGAGAGCGGGTCGCCACTGGGCGTGAAGACCGCTGCGGCGATCGTGATGGCGATGAGCGCGTAGCGCCAGTAATGAAGGAGCTGCGCGGGCGTGACGAGGTTGGCCATCTCCATGGCGACGAGCACCACCGGGAACTCGAAGGTGACGCCGAAGATGAACATCATCAACAAGAACAACGAGAGGTACTGATTCGGGTTGTACTCGGTGAGCAGCGACTTGCCGCCGATGGATTCCAGGAACTGGATGGCGTGACCGAAGCTGAAGTACGCGACGACCATTCCCGCGATGAAGAAGATCAGTGACGCCGACACGAAGGGAATGATGTAGCGACGCTCGCGGTCCTTGAGGCCCGGCGTGATGAAACGCCAGAACTGCCAGAAGAGGACCGGCGACGCGAAGAGCAGTCCCCCGAAGAAGCCGATCTTGACGCGTAACGTCAGCCCGTCCAAGGGGGCGGTGACCAGGAACGTGCAGCCTTTGTGCGCCGCGTCGCGCGCGGCGCAGTAGGGCTCTTGCAGGAAGTGCAGGATCTGCGGATAGAAGATGAAGGCGACGACGCCGAACAGCGACACGGTGATCGCCGAGACGAGGAAGCGGTGGCGCACTTCGGCGAGGTGTTCGGCCAGCGTCATACCGGACTGGGCTTTGCTGAATCGTGACACGTTCGACCTAGTTCAGGGACGGATCGGGGGGCGGCGTCGAACTTTCGGTTCGCGCGGCTACCGGCCGACTCGGCGGGGTGATGAGCGGAGCCGCTTCGGTCGCCGGAGCGGGTGGCGCATTCTTCCTCACTTCGGCGGCCTCTTTGGCGTCGACCGAATCGGACAGCTGGTTCAACAGGTTGATGGGGCTACGCACGATCCGCACGATGTCACCGGTGCTCGGAAGGTCGGGGACGGCGTCACGGACCTCGGACTCGACACGTTCTTGCAGGCGCTTGAGGGCGCGCCAACTCGATCCCAGGCGATGCGCCACCTCGGGCAGCTTGTCGGGACCCATCAAGAGCAAGACCACGGCCACGATCACCATGATCTTGACGGGACTGAGGAACATCAGACCATTGTAGGTCGGGGTCTAGAGAAATCCGATTCGGGAAAGCGGCCAGATCCGCACGAACGCCTTGCCGATGATGTCCGAGCGCGGCACCGGGCCCCACATCCGACTGTCGCACGAGTCCGAGTGATTATCGCCCATCATGAAGTACTGATTGGCCTTTAGGTGCACGTCGCCGATCGCTTGGCCGAGCGGTTCGTTGTGGGGCCACTTCTCGTCGAGCGCCTTGCCGTTCACGTAGATCGTGTTGCCCTTGGAGGTGAGGGTGTCACCGGGGATGCCGATGACTCGCTTCACGAGGTCGGTGACCGGTTCACCGCAGTTCTCGGCGGGCGGGGCCTTGAACACGACGACGTCACCGATGTTGATCGTGCCCCAGGAGACGGCCAACTTGTCCACGATGATGCGATCGCCGACCAGCAGCGTCGGCTCCATCGAACCCGACGGGATATAGAAGGTCTGGAACGCGTAGGTGCGCAGGAGGAACGACACCAGGACCGCGATGACGACGATCGCCGACCACTCGATGAGGGCACGCCGGCGAGGCTTCTTCTGTGTCGGTGGCGGCGGCGGGGGCGCCTCGGACGTCAGCACGCCTGAGGTTTCTTGGGGGGTCACTTCAGACACTTGTCGAGTTTAGTCTGGTCAGCCGTGGCGCTCTAAAGAGAGCAGCAGCTTCTGGAATCGCTCGTCGGTGCTCTTGAACGGGTCCTTTAACAACACCGTGCGCTGCATCTCGTCGTTGAGCTTCAGGTGAACCCAGTCGACGGTGTAGTCCCGTCGCCACTCCTTGGCCGCCTTGATGAACGTGCCGCGCATGTGGGCCCGCGTGGTCGGCGGCGGCGTGTGCGTGGCCGTCGCGATCTCCTCGTCACTCACGATCCGTTGCAGGTGACCGCGCGCTTGACGGCGGTAGTAGAGACCGCGTTCGAAGCTCGTGTCGTGGTACAAGAGATCGATGAGCGCGATCTTGGGGTCGCTCAACTCGACGCCGCTGCGCTCGCGTTCGCGCTCGATGATCTGCAACTTGGCGATCCAGTCCACGCGGTCGGCCAGTCCCATCGGGTCGTTGCGGTACTGCTCGATCACTTCGCGCCACAGCGTCACGGCGTGGACCTGGTCGGCCGGCAGTGGGTGGCCCTGCAGGAACTGTTCGGCCCGTTCGCACAGGTCGTCTTGGATCTCGAGCGCGGTCAGGTCGCGACCGTTCGTCAACTTGACCGGCTCCTTGCTCCACAGGTCGTAGGAGATGTCGCGCAGGGCGTTGATGGGTGAGGCCATGTTGTAGTCGCGCAGGACCGTGTTGCGGTCCTCGATCATCGCGAGCACGACCGCGGCCGTGCCCAGTTTCAGGTAGGTCGCGAACTCGCTCATGTTGGAGTCGCCGACGATGACGTGGAGCC
>Ga0182015_10004211_pt1 | contig 15643 bp, 9 predicted proteins | sample 712P3MmetaG_FD_120478 | JGI IMG/M metagenome (GOLD analysis project Ga0182015, IMG submission 120478) | Permafrost microbial communities from Stordalen Mire, Sweden - 712P3M metaG | ecosystem: Environmental > Terrestrial > Soil > Wetlands > Permafrost | place: Sweden: Stordalen | collected... | reverse complement strand
CGCGGGCAGCCTTGTCAGATACGCGGGCAGCCTTGTCAGATACGCGGGCAGCCTTGTCAGATACGCGGGCAGCCTTGTCAGATACGCGGGCAAAGATGCCGAAGCGTGCCAGCAGCGCCTGCACGCCGCGGACAATGCCTTCCGAGGTCATGTCCAAACTGATGACGGCAGCTCCCTCGCGCACCGAGACGGAGCCTTCCGCGTGAAACAGGCTCCTCAAGTAGGCCGCCACGACCTCCAACGGGGCCGAGAAGAGCTGCGAAGGAACCGTCATGTGGGCGCCGCGCTCCTCGAGCCCCCAACTGGCCACGAAATCCTCGAGAACTCGCCCGTAAAGCCGCGTGCGCCGGCAGTCCAGCGACTCGTCTTTCGTCTCGACCTTGCGCTCATGACGATGCACCGCAGGGAAAGCCGCGTCGAGCAGCTCTGTCACCCAGTCGAGCTCTGCTTCGGTAACGGTCATTGCCTCGATCGTGAGCGACCGGTTCGTTCCCTCGTATCTGCCGCAGAACCCGTCGGACTGCAGCCAACCGGCGAGAGCCGCTTCGGCAATCCATTGCCGGTGGATCTCCCACTCCCCCGAGGAACTGGTCCGGTGCCAAGTCAGCTGATCTCCGAGCTGCAACTCTGAGGCAGGTACAAACCGCCCAGTATCTTGTCGGCTCGCCCGCCACACCAGGTGATCGCCGGTCACCTCCAGCTGGTGACCAGACTTCGTCGTCACGCGCAGCACATGCTTGCGTCCGTTCGCCTTTACCGCCTCGATGCTCGTCACGCCGTTGGCATCAAACACCTTGTGGCCGATTGCTCCGTCCTCAACGAGACGACCAATCGGGACCAGCCCATCTGGCGTTGACACAAGGGCGTCATAGGGCTGACAAGCGGCAGCCTGCTGGGGCACGCCCGAGACGCCGATGTTGAACCAGACCGGCGAGTTGAACGCAGCCTTTTGTTGCACGATGAGGTGCTTGAGCTCGTCGCTGAACGTCGCCGCCTCGGCGGCGTCGACGAAGTAGCCGTCCTTCATTCCCCAGGCAGTGATCGTGTCGACCACCCGATCTATGACCTGGCGGAGCGACACCTCCCTTTCCGGACTACCGACGCTTCCCCGGAAGTACTTCTGAGCGAGGATGTTCGTGGCGTTGATGCTCCATGTAGAGGGAACTTCGACACCTGCCTGCTCGAAAGCGACCGCACCTGTGCGGTAGTCGCTGATGCGCGAGTCACGGCGCTCCCAGACGACCTCGTCGTAGGGATGACGGTTATCGCTCGTGAAGTACCGGCTGATGCCGATACCGAGGCGCTCTCCTGCAACAGCCATTTGAATGGTTCCCTCCTTGGCGGAACATGCCTGCTTGTGCCGATCCATGAACCCGGCCCGCGCCGGAATTCCCTCATACCACAAGATGTTGTGGTGCCGCTCAAGCCGGCCACCAGATAGGAGGTAATTACAACACCGTAGTTACCGCCATGTCAATGAACGTGGGTGCTCGTCTTCCCTGGTCACAGCCTGCTCGCGAAGGTTCGCATCCGCTGTCTCAAGCAATCGCAGGTCACGGCAGGGCGGCCAATGGCGCGGCTACGGTGCCGCTGTGGCCGTGGTCATCGCTGTCGATGCGGGCACCTCAGGGGTCCGAGCACTTGCAATAGACGACAACTGCCGTGTCGTGGCGACCGCTTACCGCGAGCTGTCCCAGCACTTCCCCGCTCCTGGCCTCGTCGAGCACGACCCGAACGAGATCTGGGGTCTCGTCGAGGCGACTCTCTCCGAGCTGTGGGCTCTCCTCACCGATCGCGCGCTCAGTGTCGCCGCCATCGGGATCGCCAATCAACGCGAGACCGCCGTGGCCTGGGACCGCGCCACCGGCCAGCCTTGTCACCGGGCCATTGTCTGGCAGGACCGCCGCACGGCCGCCCGATGCGCCGAGCTGACGCGGGCCGGGTACCTCCCCCTCGTGCGTGAGCGCACCGGGCTCGTGCTCGATCCCTACTTCTCGGGAACGAAGTGGTCCTGGATGCTCGACCAAGGCGGGGTCGAGCCCGGCGGTTCGCTCGCCCTAGGAACGGTCGACGACTGGATCTGCTGGAACCTGACGGGGGGGACGCGTGGCGGTGCCCATGTCACGGACCCCTCCAACGCCAGCCGGACGCTGTGCTACGACATCGGGCTACGGGGCTGGTCACCGGAGCTGTGCGAGATCCTCGGGGTACCCCTCGAGGCCCTCGGCGAGGTCCGTCCCTCCTCGTCGAGGTACGGAACGGTGGCGGACTCAGTGGCGGGCGGACTGCTAAAGGGCGTGCCCGTGAGCGGCATCGCGGGAGATCAGCAGGCCGCGTTGTTCGGGCACTGCTGCCAGCGTCCCGGCGAGACCAAAGTCACCTACGGCACGGGGAGTTTCGTGCTCATGAACCTCGGGCCGCAGATACCGCCGCCGACCGAGGGCCTTTTGACAACAGTTGCCTGGGACCTCGGAGACAACGCCCCGCCCGGGGCGCCCGACGGCTTCACGTACGCCCTCGAGGGGGCGATCTTCTCCTCCGGGGCCACGATCCAGTGGCTGCGCGACGGTCTCGGCCTCATCAACGAGGCCGCGGAGGTCGGGCCGCTCGCATCGACGATCCCGGACAACGACGGTGTGTTCCTCGTGCCTGCCTTTGCTGGGCTCGGGAGCCCCTGGTGGGACTCGGAGGCCCGCGGCACGATCGTGGGCATTTCGAAAGGCACCGGCCGAGCACACCTCGCCCGGGCCGCGGTCGAGGCGATGGCCTACCAATGCCGGGACGTCCTCGAGGCAATGGGCGCCGCCGCTGGTCGCTCGCCGAGCCCGCTTCATGCCGATGGCGGGGCCGCGGCGATGGACATGCTGTTGCAGCTCCAGGCGGACCAGTGCGGCGCGCCTGTCTCCCGCCCTCGATCGACAGAGGTCACCGCTCTCGGCGCGGCCATGCTCGCCGGTCTCGCCGAAGGCTTCTGGAGCTCCCTCGACGAGCTGCGATCGCTGAACGGCGGCGCCCAGGTCTTCGAACCGACCCCGAAGCGGGGACGCGCAGAGGCCGACTACAAAGCTTGGCGGGCCGCTCTCAAGCGGTCCAGGGGCTGGGAGCGACACTCGCCCGGGCCGTCGGAGTCCTAAAGCCGGCCTCGGCCGACATCCGGCCACTCGACGCGTTGGCGCCGACGGTGAGGCCCTAGCAATACGCTTTCTCAATCCCGGGCCCACCGGTGCCGATGGTTAGTCAACGGATTTGTCACCTGATGACCATGCCGGAGCGAGGGAACGATGGCCGCAGGCGAGCCGACGCGCGCATCGAAGGGCTGGGCCGGATGGATCCCGGCTCTGCTCGCCATGTCGATAGCGCTGCTCATCGTCGTTGTCGTGCTCGACCCCATCGCCTCGGCGAAGGTCAACAAACCCGGCGGCTCACCCGCCGCAGGCCAGAGACTGAAGCCGGCACGTGTAGTTGCGAGGCGCAGTGTCGGAGCGCCGGGCTGGTGGAAGGGCGGGAGCTGCGACCCGGCCAACTATCCAGGCTCGCATCCCCTCGGAGCCTCCTGGCACGGGCTCATTGCCTGTGGCCCGGGGCCGACCCAGGGCGGGCGCGACCACACGGTCAGCTTCTTCCCCGGCTCGTGGGGCGAGCTCGAGTGGGAGTGCGTCGAGCTGTCGATGCGTTGGATGTACCAGGCCTGGGGGGTGAACCCCTATCCAGCCAACGGTTGGGACGTCGTTCGTGGCTACAACCTCGCCAACAACAAGGCCGCCTACAACCCCGACGGGCCTCAGCTCAAGGTGGTCACCAACGGAACACTCGGAGCTGTCCCCCAGCCGGGTGATGTCATCTCAGTGGCGCGCACGGCCTCCAACCCCTACGGGCACACAGCGGTCGTGACCGCCAGCGCCGTCAATGCCAACGGCGACGGGACGATAACGATCATCCAGCAAAACGGTGGCGTCGGCAACGACGGTTGGGCGAGCTATCCCGTCAGCGACTGGCTAGTCGGCGATGGCGTGAGTGGCTGGCTGCACGACCCGGCCTGGAGCTTCCAGCGGCCGGTCATCGGCTACTCGGGCACCGGCGGCGTCGCGGCCAGGATCGCCGCGCCGGGCAATGCCTACCAGGCGCTCGCGACGGGACCGGGGTCCATCGCCGTGGCCGGAGACGCGGGTGTGACGGGAACCAACGGGAAGGCGATCTACGGCTACATCGACCCGTCGGGTGACTTCCTCGTCCGGCGGGCCAGCTCTGCGAGCTGGACGCTCGTCGCCCATGGAGCCCAGTCCATGGCCGTCGCCCTAAGCGCGTCGGGAGCTCCGGTGCTGGCTTATCTCAGTGCTGCCGGCGACTTTTACGCCAAGGAGGGTCCGCTCACGGGCGCCTTTAAGCTCGAGGCCACCGGCGTGGCTCAGATAGCCCTCGCGGGAGGGACCGGCACTTCTCCCCCGCTGCTCGGCTACTTGCAGGTAGGCACAGGCGCCTTTGTTTTAAAGGCGGGCGTGACCGGGCGAACCCTCTCTGTCGTCCAAGCCTCCGGCGCTCGCGCCATCGCCATTGCCGAGGGCCCCTCGGCCACAGAGGCGCTCTTGGGCTACGTGTCTTCCGCCGGGACGTTCCTCGCCAAACAGGCGGCTCAGGCCCAATGGACCAAAGAGGCAACCAACGTGACCGCCATCAGCGTGGCCGAGCTCGGGCCGAAAAGCACACCGCTGCTCGGGTACCTCTCGGACGGCACCTTCTCCGCCGCCGAGAGCCTGTCGCCTATGACCTGGGTCAACGAGGCGTCAGGTGTCGCCCACATCGCGCTCGCTTCGGGCCCGGCGAGCGGAGCTCTCCCGGTCCTCGGTTATGTCACGACGACCGGCAACCTCGAGGTGATGCAAGGGCCACTTTCCGCCAGCTTCTCCACTCAGGCGCGCGGGGTCTCCTCACTCGCCCTGTCCAGCGTCACTGACTCCTGACCGGTCCGGTCGCGTGACCGGGTCGGCTCGTGATCGTGGCCCGGCTGAATGGCTCTCAGCCCGGGAGCCTTCCTCGGCGGCTTTGCCTGCTGGCGACTGCATGAGGCGCTCCCACTGGCCTATGGCGCTCGCGACGTCGGCTCCCTCGGGATCGAGGCAGTACTGGATCGCCAACCCGTCGACGATGGCGATCATGAGGGCGCCGAACGACCGCGGCTCGAGCGCGATGGCCGGTTCGGCGTCGCTTATGCACCGCCACACGGTCTCGCGATACCCGTCGTAGAGCGCGGCCACGCGCCGCCTAAGCGACGGGTCCCGCAGCGCATAGGGCAGCACCTCGAAAAACGCCTGGAACGACGAGGCGTCCGCGACGATGCGCGACTCGCCCTGCAGCAGAGCCTGCATACGGGCCGGTCCCGGTGGCAGCGAGGAGCACTCTTGGATCAAGGCCCGGTTCGCGTCGTGGGTCAACGAGTCGACGAGGGCCGCGACCAGGCCGTCTTTGTTGCCGAAGTGGTAACCGATGCTGGCCTTGGACTCCTGGGCCTCCTCGGCGATGGCCGAGAGCGTCAGCGCCGTGAAACCGTCGCGCACCAGCAGCCGTCGCGCGGCCGCGAGGATCCGTTGCGCCGTCGGTGCCAGCGCCTCCATCGGGTCCTCGAGCGCGAAGGCTTCGGTGACCTGAGGTTCCGACACGTACCGCCTGCGCCTGCTGCTCGGTTCGCTCACGATCCTCCCGTCATGGCCCGCTCGGAACCAGTTTGACAAACAACTTCGGTCCCATGGTAGGGTCCATTTGTCCGTCCGGTCAAACAAATCAAACGGACGGATAACTACCGGTTGGCTGTGACCCCCGGCCAGAACCGAAGGAGGAATGGTGATGCAGGACAAGCTCCCCGCACTGCGCAGGCTCCGAGGCCGCGACTTTCTCACCGACTTGGACTTCGCCCGCGAGGACCTCGAGGACATGCTCAGTCTTGCCGTCGTCTTGAAGAAGCTGTGGCGCACCAAACCGCTGACGCCGTTTTTGCCCGGCCGGCACCTTGCGATGATCTTCGAGGCCGCCTCGACCCGCACGCGGGTCAGCTTCGAGAACGGTTTCGCCGAGCTCGGAGGAAATGCGACCTACCTGCGTCCCGGCGAGATCCACCTGCCCGGGCGCGAGACCGTTGCCGACACGGCCCGCACCCTCTCGCAGTACAGCTCCGCCATCGTCATCCGCTCGAAGGCGAACGAGGTCGTCAACGAACTCGCCGCCTGGTCGACGGTTCCGGTCATCAACGCCATGGACCACGACCGGCACCCCTGCCAGGCCATGAGCGACGCCTTCACGATCCTCGAGCACGCCGGCTCGCTCGAGGGGGTCACTTTTGCCTACATCGGTGACGCCGCCCACCCGTGCAACTCGCTCTCGACGACCTTGACCAAGCTCGGGCTCAACGTGCGCATCGGCAACGCCCCGGGCTACGAGATCAGCCCGGAGGTGCAGGAGAATGCAGCCCGGTTCGCTGCGCAAAGCGGCGGCTCCTTCCTTCTTACCAACGACCCTCTCGAGGCGATCGCGGGCGCGGATTTCGTCTACACCGACTGCTGGTGGTGGACTGGCCAAGAGGCCGAGTACACCGACCGCATCGCCGCCTTTGAGCCTTTCCAGGTCAACTCCGAGCTTTGGAGCCACACCAAGCCCGGGGCCCGGTTCATGCACTGCCTGCCGGCCATGCGGGGCGAGGAGGTCACAGACGAGATCGCCGACGGCCCGGCCTCGATCATCTTCCCCCAGGCGCAAAACCGCCTCCATTTCCAAAAGGCCCTCCTGCTCGCGCTCATCGGCCTCGACGAAAGCCCCATCGACGACGAGCTGGCCGAGATAGCCGATGCCCTCCTGCCCGATGGTCCGAGGACGGGCGGGCAGGCAGCTGAGATCGTCGCTTCGAGGCGAGCGGCATCATGAGCAGGACGATCTCGGGCACACCCCGTGCCGACGGGTTCCGCATGCCGGGCGAGTTCGAGCCCCATGCCCAGACCTGGATGCTCTGGCCGGAGCGCCCTGACAACTGGCGCATGGGTGCCAAGCCGGCTCAACGCGCCTGGGTCGAGGTGGCGTCTGCCATCGCAGAGTTCGAGCCGGTGACGGTCGGGGTCAACCATGTCCAGTACGAGAACGCTCGCAATCTCCTGCCGGGCTCGCTACGGGTGATTGAGCTGTCCAGCAACGACGCCTGGGCACGAGACTGCGGCCCCACCTTCGTCGTCAACGACGTCGGGGTCGTGCGCCTCGTCGACTGGCAGTTCAACGCCTGGGGTGGGTTGCACGACGGCCTTTACTTCCCCTGGGACAAAGATCAGCTGGTGGCCCGCAAGATCGCCGAGCTCGAGTGGGTGGACCGCTACGAGGCCCCGCTCGTGCTAGAAGGCGGCTCCATCCACGTCGATGGAGAGGGCACGGTCGTCACAACCGAAGAGTGCCTGCTCTCGCCGGGGCGCAACCCGCAGCTGTCGCGCGACGAGATCGAGGGCTACCTACGCGACTACCTCGGCGCCGAAAAGGTCATCTGGCTGGCCCGGGGCATCGATCCGGACGAGACCAACGGTCATGTCGACGACGTCGCCTGCTTCGTTCGTCCGGGGGTAGTCCTCGCGGGCGTCACCGACGACAAGGACGACTGGCGCTACGAGCTGTTGCAGGACAACCTGCGCGTCCTCGAAGAGGCCACCGACGCGAAGGGGAGGCGATTGCATCTCGAGACCGTTCCCATGCCGGCGATCATGGAGCTGACAGAGGAGGAAGTCGCGGGCATCGACGGTGCCGAGGGTTCCCTCCCGTGCCGCGCTGGTGACAAAACGGCCGCTTCCTATCTCAACTTCTTGATCGTGAACGGCGGGATCGTCATGCCCGTGTTCGGCGACCCGAACGATGCCACGGCCAAGTCCAAGCTCGAGGCGGTGTTCAAAGAGCGCAAGGTCGTGACCGTCCCCGGACGCGAGATCGTCCTCGGCGGAGGCAACGTCCACTGCATCACTCAGCAACAGCCGGCAGCGGTACGCAGGGTCCCCTAGCCCGATGCGGACCGGTCCGGAGTTCCATCCCACCCGCCCGGGAGCTCGTGGGCCTAGAGCTGGTTTCAACCTCGTGAACGGAGGCAAGAATGGCAGTTGAAGCCAAAAGCGGCAGCGGACAGGTGTCTCTGGCCGACCAGCCGCGGACCATGGGCATCTTCTCGATGACCCTCTTCGCGGTCTCCGCGATGATCACTCTCGACACCGTGGCGATCTCCTCGGCGCTCGGGGTCGAGAGCATCACGCTGTTCGTGCTCTTCGCGATTATCTTCTTCGTCCCTTACGGCCTGATCACCGCAGAGCTCGGCAGTGGTTGGCCCGAGGAAGGCGGAATCTACGTCTGGGTGCGTGAGGCCTACGGGCAGCGTTGGGGCACCTTCACCGCCTGGCTCTACTGGGTCAATGTCGCCTACTGGGCGCCGGCGGTGTTCGTCCTCTTCGCCGGAACGCTCTCGGCGGCCTTCTGGGGTGGCATGAGCCAGACCTCTGCAGAGATCATCGTGATCGCCTTGATCTGGCTCACGGTGCTGATCGGGGTCCTCCCGATGTCGTTGAGCAAGTGGGTCAACAGCGCCAGCGCGGCGGTGAAGGTGCTTGTTCTCGTCGTCCTCGGCGCCATGGGGCTCGCTTACGCCGTCCACCACGGAACCGCCAACTCCTTCTCGCCCGGCAAGTGGGTCCCGACGTTCAGCAGCAACTGGAGCTTCATGCCGATCATCGTCTACAACTTCATGGGCTTCGAGCTCATGAGCTCGGCGGCAGGTGCTGTGAAGAACCCGAAGCGAGACATCCCGCGCATGCTGTTGATGGCAGGGGTGGTCATCGTCGCCGCCCAGCTGATCGGCAACTTCGGGATCCTCGCGACCATTCCTTTGAAGAAGCTGTCCATCGTCACGGGCATGGCCCAGGCGATGAAGCTCTCCTTCCACACCGTGCTCGGTAGCGCCGCGACACCGGTTTACGACCTGTTCATCGTCCTGTTGCTCTTCACCTTGATGGGCAACATGGTCACCTGGTCTATAGGTGCCAACCATTCCATGGCTGCGACCGGTCTCGACCGCTCCGCACCTGGGGTGTTCGGCCACGTGAACAGGCGCTTTATGACCCCGGACTACGCCTTTGTCCTCATGGGTGTGCTCGCTACGGCTCTGACAATCATCAACTACTCGTTCTTTGCCACGAGAGAGAGCGTCTTTTGGAGCATCTTTGCTCTCAGCTCAATCGTCTTCTTGTTCCCCTACCTCCTCATGTTCCCCTCCCTGATCGTGCTGAGAAACAAACAGCCCGATCGCCCGCGGCCTTATCGGGTGCCCTTCAACCGCGGTGGGGCTTGGCTGAGCGTGCTGCTCACGACGGGGGGCGTGATGTTCGCGATCACCTTGTTCTTCTATCTCGTCCCGACCGGCACGCCGAGGGCGACCTACTGGTGGGTGACCGGCGGTGGCACGGCGCTGAGCATGGTCGTGGGCTGGTGGCTGGCACAGCGAATCAGCGCTGACGGGACCGTCCCGGCCAGCCCCAGGCCCGGCGCTGGCCCGGCGGACGAGGTTCTGCCGCCTGAGCTCGTGGCACTGGGCAAAGGCAACTCCACAAGCCTGTTTTGAGATGATGATCCGGCAGCGGGACGAGCGTCGTCCCGCTGCCATCTGCGCAGTTGAGCCGGGATACAGCCGGCGTCCCGAGCCACTGAGGGAAGCCGCTCGGACTAGCCAAATGGTTAGGCTCGCGACCTTTTGGGAATACTCCATCCGTAAGCCGACGTAAATGACTTTGTAACACATCGGCTCTCTAAACGGAGGAGAAAGATAGTGAAGAGAAGATTCGTCATCGCCGTAGTCGGTGTAGCGACACTGCTGGCCGGCTTTGCCGGCGCAGCCCCGGCCGCTCTCGCGGCCCCTTCCACGGTAGCTTCGGCCCCTACTGGCCTGACCGCGACACCTGGCGACACCACCGTGGCGCTCTCTTGGACCGCACCAGCCAGCAACGGCGGGTCGCCGGTCACCGGTTACAACGTCTATCAGGGCACGACCGCTGGTGGAGAGAACTACTCGACGCCGGTTAACGGCGGCACTCTCGTCACCGCCACGACGTTCATCGTCACAGGTCTCACGAACTCGCACAGCTACTACTTCACCGTAGAGGCCGTGAACGGAATCGGTTCCTCGGTCGCATCCACCGAAGCCTTTGCGATCCCTGCTTCCACCGTCCCCGGTCCCCCGACGGGCGTCGTCGCCACCCTCGGTGACCTGTCGGCCACGGTGACCTGGACAGCGCCTTCTGACCAGGGCGGCTCCAACATCACCAGCTACACCGTTACCGCGGCTGACTCGACCGTGGCTTCTCGCGGCGGCCAGACCTGCGTGTGGAGCACAGGTCCGCTCACCTGCACCGTGAGCGGACTTACCAACGGTGACTCGTACACCTTCACCGTCACCGCCACGAACTCGCTCGGCACCGGCGCCGCCTCCAGCGCTTCGAGCGCAGTCGTCCCGGCCGTCACCGCGCCTGGCGTCCCGACCGGCGTTGTCGCCACCCCTGCGAGCACGACAGTCGCTCTCAGCTGGACCGCGCCCGCCACCGGGGGTTCGACGATCACCGGCTACAACGTCTATGAGGCGACCACCGCGGGCAGCGAGAATTACGCCTCACCGGTCAACACCTCGCCCATCGCCGGCACAACCCTGACCGTGACCGCCCTCACGAACGGCACGAAGTACTACTTCACCGTGAAGGCCATCAACGCCATCGGTTCCTCCGCGGCATCGGCTGAGGTTTGGGCCATTCCCGCCGGTACGGCACCTGGCGCCCCGACCGGCGTCAGCGCCGACGCGGGATACGCATCCGCGACGGTCACTTGGACCGCGCCTTCCAACGTGGGCGGCTCGGCCATCAGTCGCTACACGGCCACTGCAGCTGACGCGACCGTGCCCACCGGGGGCGGCCAGAGCTGCACTTGGAGCACCGGAGCGCTCTCTTGCTTAGTGAGCGGCCTCACCAACGGTGACTCTTACAGCTTCAGCGTCACGGCCACTAACTCTGTCGGCACCAGCGTCGCATCGAGCCCCTCGAGTGCCGTCACACCGGCTCTCAGCGCGCCCCTCGCCCCGACGGTACTGACCGCGGTGCCGAGCAACCACAGGGTCGTCCTCACCTGGGACGCACCCGCGAACGGTGGCGCGGCCATCACTGGCTACAACCTGTATCAAGGCAACAGCGCCGGCACTGAGAACTACGGCACGCCCGTCAACGGCTCTGTCCTCATCACGAGTGCGACCGGGACCACCGTCACGGGCCTCACCAACGGGCACACCTACTACTTCACGGTCGAGGCCGTGAACGCCGTCGGAGCCTCCAGCCCGTCCAATGAGGTCTTCGCCGTTCCGGCTGCGACCGTGGCCGATGCGCCCCAGGACGTCAACTCCACGGTGTCTACCAACGGCAGCGCCATCGTCAACTGGACAGCGCCACTCGACAGCGGAGGCTCGGCGATCAGCGGCTATGTGGTGACGCCGTACATCGGCACCACCGCCCAGGCCGCGATGGTCTTCGACAACAACACGGCTACCACTCAGACGATCACAGGCTTGAACCCGGGCATCGCCTACACCTTCACGGTGGCCGCGGTGAACGCGTCGGGCACCGGGTCGCAATCTGCGCCCTCCAATGTCATCACCGTGCCTATGGCGAACACTTCCATAGCCTTCACGCTGTCTGCTTCGAAGGTCACCTATGGCAATGAGCAGGCCGAGCACTTCTCGGTTGTCGTCTCACCTTCGTACCCGGGCCCTGTTCCGACCGGCACGGTCGCGATCATGAAGTCAACGACGACGTTGTGCACGCTCACGCTGTCATCGGCCAAGGGGTCGTGCTCGCTTAAGAGCGAGCAGCTCCCCGCGCGCGCCTACAGCGTGTACGCCAACTATGCCCGTAATACCAGCTTCGCTGGCTCGACGTCGTTCAAGACCAAGACGACCCTCACGATCGCCAAGGCCTCGACCAAGACCACGTTGAAGCTGACCGCGGCGAAGGTCACCTTCGGGCACGAGCAGACCGAGACCCTCTCGGTCAGTGTCTCGCCCCAGTACTCCGGCAGCATGCCGACTGGGACGATCTCGATCAGCGGCACCTCGTGTCTCATCAAGCTGTCGTCTGGCAAGGGCACTTGTAAGGCGAAGGCGGGCACCTTCAAGGTGGGCAACCACAGCCTCGTCGCTCACTACTGGGGCGACTCGAACTTCAATGGCTCCGAGTCCGCAACGAGCAAGCTCAGCGCCGTCAGCTAACAATCTCTAGCGAGGGAAAAGGGCGGGCTTCGGCCCGCCCTTTTTCTCACTAGCGCTGGAAAGAGAGAGCTGCCCTTAGACGAGACATACTGACAAGCGCCCTGACTGCATTCGGCCCGCCCGCCGACGGCCCGCAGCCCTAGGGTGGGCCGGAGGCCATAGTCCTCCGGATCCCGCAAGGGCACGCACGCAGCAGTTCCCGACGGCATCGACGACTGGGCGACGACGACATGGAAAGAGAGCCGAATCGTGAGCGACATGAGCAGCAATCTCCGCTTTGACGGGCGCAAGGTCGTCGTGACCGGTTCCGCCCGCGGGATCGGCTATGCCATCGCCCGCGCCGCCGCGAGAGCGGGCGCGGCGGTGGCGGTGCTCGACCTCGAGCAGAACAACGTCGATGCAGCAGCCGCGAAGCTCGTGAGCGAGGTAGCAGACGTCGAGGTGCTGGCGCTGAGTTGCGACGTCACGTCTTACGAGCAGGTGCAGGCTGCCTCGGACGAACTGGCGAGGCGCTGGGGTCGCACCGACGTGCTCGTCAACAACGCCGGGATCGCCTACCACGCTCCCGCCGAGGAGATGAGCGTCGCCGAATGGGACCGGATGCTGCAAGTCAACCTCTCCGGCGTCTTCTTCTGCAGTCAGGTCTTCGGCCGATCGATGATCGCCGCGCGCTGCGGGGCGATCGTCAACATCGCCTCCATGTCGGGCTTCATCGTGAACCGTCCCCAGCCCCAGGTCGCATACAACGTCTCCAAGGCAGGGGTGATCATGTTGACCAAGTCCCTCGCAGCCGAATGGGCGCCCCACGGCGTGCGGGTGAACGCCGTGGCACCGGGCTACACCCGCACCGACCTCATCGAGCACCTGGTCGATACCGATATGGCTCGCGACTATTGGATCGCTGGGACACCGCTTGGGAGGATGGGCACTCCCGACGAGATCGCGAGCGCCGTGCTCTTCCTCGCCTCTGAGGCCGCCAGCTTTGTGACCGGGGAGACCCTCGTCGCCGACGGGGGGTACACGCTCTGGTAAGAGGCGGCCGACGAACCGCCATCCGAATACCGACTGGTAGGAAGAAAGGGGCCGATATGGCCATCACCTTGCAGCAAGCCACCGCAATGCTCGCCGCGGGTGAAACGCGCGCCGCGGAGCTCGACGTGCCGGTCGCCATCGCGGTCGTCGACGACGGCGGCAACTTGAAGGCGCAGCACCGCATGGACGGGGCTTCCCTCGCCGCTGTCGAGGTGTCACTCGACAAGGCCTTCAGCGCCCTCGCTACCAAGGGCTCCACGGCAGCGCTCGCGGATCAGTGCCAGCCTGGACAGCCCCTTTACGGTCTGCAGAGCACGCACAACGGTCGGATCGTCATCTTCGGGGGAGGTGTCCCCCTTTACGACAACGGTGTCCTGATCGGTGCTGTGGGGGCGAGCGGCGGCACCGTCGCACAAGACGTCATCGTCGCAGAGGCCGCTGCTACAGCCCTCGGCAACCGGTGAACCGCGCGAAAAGCGCTACAATAAGTACATGGAATTGCAATAATTCCAACATACGTAGGGGAGGCATCGTGAGGCGTCCAAGCTTTCTTCTCGCCGTGGCCGGAGCGGCTGCGCTCGTGGCGGCTTCCGCGTTCGGAGTTGCTGTTTCCCTCGCCGCGACGGCGACGGTGCCTTCGAGCCCGACGGGACTGACCGCGCTACCGGGGAACAAGACGATCGCGCTCTCCTGGGTCGCGCCCGCCGACGGAGGATCGCCGATTCTCGGATACAACCTCTACCAGGGGACGACATCTGGCGGTGAAACGACAACGCCCGTCAACGGCAGCACGCTCATAACCCTTACCACGACGACGGTCACGGGCCTTACCAACGCCAGGACCTACTACTACCTAGTCAAGGCCGTTAACGCCATCGGTGCCTCCGTGGCCTCCAATGAAACTTGGGCGGTCCCCGCGGCGACGGTGCCCGGTCCACCCACTGCGGTCACAGCTAACGCCGGGAATGCTTCGGCGACGGTGACTTGGACGGCACCGAGTGCCGGGGGCGCCAACATCACCAAGTACACGGTGGTGGCCGCCGATGCAACGACGCCCGCCAAGGGCGGCCAAAGCTGTGTGTGGACCACCGGTCCCCTCTCTTGTCTTCTGACCGGGCTCAACAACGGTGACTCCTACAGCTTCACCGTCACCGCGACGAACTCCCTCGGCACAGGGCTCGCCTCTACCGCCTCATCGCCCTCTGTCGTGCCGACCATCACCGTGGCGGCGGCTCCATCGGGCGTTGTCGCCACCCCGGGCAACACCACCATCACGCTCGCGTGGGTGGCACCCAACAACGGAGGGTCGGCCATCACCGGCTACAACTTGTACGACTCGACCACCTCGGGGAGCGAGAACTACTCCGCGCCGGTCAACGGCGCCACTCTCATCGCCGGGACGAGCACGACGGTGACGAGCCTTGTCAATGACAAGGAGTACTACTTCACGCTGAAAGCGGTCAACGGCGTCGGTTCTTCGGCGCCCTCGAGCGAAGTCTGGGCAATCCCAGCCGGAATCGTCCCGAGCGCGCCGAGAACCCTCGCCGCGTCCAAGGGATACGGGTCCGCGACCGTCACCTGGGCGGCGCCTTCGAGCAGCGGCGGCTCCGCTGTGAGCCGCTATAGCCTGACCGCAGCCGACTCGACCGCACCCACCCGGGGTGGTCAGAGCTGTATCTGGACGACGGGGCCGCTCACTTGCATCTTCGCCGGCCTTACGAACGGTGACTCGTACACCTTCACCGCCATCGCCGCGAACTCGGTCGGCAACAGCGTCGCCTCCAGCCCTTCCAACGCCGTCGTCCCCGCCGTGAGCGCGCCCGTGGCGCCGAGCGGCCTCATTGCCGTCCCGGGCAACACGACCGTCGCCCTCAGCTGGGTGGCCCCGGTCGACAACGGGTCGACCATCGTCGGCTACAACGTCTATGAGGGCACGAGCTCCGGCGGCGAGTCGGGCACCCCCGTCAACGGCTCGGTGCTCATCTCCGGGACCCAGGTGACGGTGAGGTCGCTCACCAACGGGCACACCTACTACTTCACCGCCAAGGCCGTCAACGCCATAGGCACCTCGGCTAAGTCCAACGAGTCCTGGGCCATCCCGGCCCCGACGGTGCCTGGTTCACCGATGCTCGTGACCGCCACTCCGAGCGGCATCGGCAGTGCGGTTGTTGCCTGGTCCGCCCCCGCCAGCCCCGGCGGCTCGGCCATCAACTCCTATGCGGTGACGCCGTACCTAGACGGAGTATCCCAGGGATCGCACACTTTCGCTCCACCGGTGACAACTGAGCTGATCACCGGGTTGAAGCCGGGCGG
>Ga0182015_10004208_pt1 | contig 15648 bp, 11 predicted proteins | sample 712P3MmetaG_FD_120478 | JGI IMG/M metagenome (GOLD analysis project Ga0182015, IMG submission 120478) | Permafrost microbial communities from Stordalen Mire, Sweden - 712P3M metaG | ecosystem: Environmental > Terrestrial > Soil > Wetlands > Permafrost | place: Sweden: Stordalen | collected... | reverse complement strand
TATCGTTGTAGCGGGCGCGCGTGATGGCGAATTTCTTGCCGTCCCGTGACCACGCATAGGCTCGTATAAGCGCCGGCTCGGAATCGAAGTGAGTCAGTTGTACTGGCGCGCCCCCGGACAGCGGCTGCATGTAGACATTCTGCGTATTGCCCGTCGTATTGTGCACGTAAGTCAGCGCTTGCCCATCGGGCGTCCATCCGAGTTCCCACGCATTATAGGTTGAAGGCAAGTCCATCTCCTTCAGCGGCGCACCCCTCCAGCTTCTGCACCACGAACTTCGACTTTGCGCTGGCTCCCTGTCCATCGATCCTTAGATAGGCGACTGAAGCGCCGTCGGGAGAAACCGCTGGATACGAGATACGCCCGTGGGACAGTTCCAGCGGCGTGCCTCCGTCAACGGAAACTTTATAAAGATGTTGCGAAGCGTCTGCTTCCAGGTAGACCACCCATTTGCCGTCCGGTGTGCAGGAAGGTCCCCCCTCAAGATTGCCGAACCCGAGCTGCCTTAACTCGCCATTCGCAACATTCAGCCGCCAGATCTGCTGCTTGTTGTCTTCGGTCACCAAGGGCATCACGACCATGTCGCCAGGACCACAGGCGTAGGCGCCGGCAACCAAGGGATCGCTCTCCAGCAGGTGCGCCCGGTTCGATCCGTCGGCGTTGGTAATATAGGCGCGGTTCGTCGAATCAAGCTGAATAAGTTTGCCCGCTGCTGTCCATGAGAGTGCGTAGCCAGTCGCTTGTTCGCTTGAAATTGGGGTCAGCTTCCAATCAACTTTGTCACTCAGCACGGCCGGAGAGTCGCCCACGTAAATCGTTGCCTGCAGGCGCTCCTGCGTGGTGACAAACGATTTGCCGTCAGCGGTAACACTTAGCGAGGAATATCGATTCAAGTCGTTACTGATTTTAAATGGCTCTCCCGAGGGATAAGGCTGAAACCATAACTGCGGTCGCAAACCGGTGGCTTTCTCGGCCCCTACGAAGAACAGCCCGGAAGCGTCGGGCAGCCATGCCACGTCATAAACCAACATGGGCAGGGGAGAGCTTTTGATGATCTTGCCGTCTGTGGTGAGAACCATTATCGACGCCAGGATGTCTTTCTTTCCCAACTCCACCGTACCCACTGCAATGAGGTCGCCAGAAGTCGACCAGGAAGGATAGGTGTTGAGTCCCGCGCCGCCGGAATCGCGCCGAAGGATCACGGTCGCGCCGCTGCCATCCATGTTCGCCAGCAGCAGTTGATCTTCTCCTTTGTCTTGAATCGTGCGTTCGAACGCCATGCGCTTTCCGTCGGGCGAGAATGCCACCGCGCTGGCTACGTCACTTACGATTTGCCGGGATGCTCCACCCAGAGCCGGCACGCTATAAAGATTCTGGTTGTTTCCGTTGGCCGGGTCGGCGTGCGTGTAGTAGAGATAGTTGCCGTCCCGTGTAAACGTGACTCCCGAGCCAAAGAACCCGGTCTGCGGCGGCACCACCGTGACCTCGCTCCCCGTGATCACCTGTTTGACCCGCAGGCTGCGTTCGCCTTCCCGTCTGCCATACGCCACCAATCGGCCGTCGGGCGAGATGGTGGCGAAGGATATAACCTGTCCATGCTCGGTCAGCGGCCGGATGCTGATGTTGTGGGTGTCGATTGCCGGCGCGTTTCTGTGCAGAAGCTTGTAAGCGCCAAACGCCGCGGCGATAACCACGAGCACCGCAACTATTGCGGCCCCGATCAGCTTGCCCTTGTGGCGCTGCGCTTCGGCAATCAGCACCGAACTCGACGATGCCGAGGCGGAAGATGAAGCCGCCGCCGCTGAGCCAGAGGCAGCTCGCGGCTCAGCCGGACCGGAAGGAGTCGCAGAGGAAGACTCGGCGCTCACCCTGCCGGATTCTGTCTCGCGCTTCAGCCGCTTCAGATCGGCTCGCAGCTCGGAGGCGTGCTGATAACGCAGGTCGCGATCCTTCTCCAGAGCTTTATTGATGATGCGTTCGAGTTCAACGGGAACTTCCGGATTCAAGCGCACCGCGGCGGTCGGCGGCTTGTGCAGGATCGAGTCAAAAATGTCGCCCGAACCTTCTCCGCGGAACGGCACCGCGCCCGTTACCATCTCATAGAGAACCGCGCCGAACGAGAAGAGATCGGTGCGCGCGTCCAACTCCTTGCCGCGCACCTGCTCCGGCGACATGTAAGCCACCGTGCCCAGCGTGGCTCCCGGACTGGTCAGGTGCTCTTCGCTCGGCAGCGTTTCCTGAATGGTCGCGGTCGCGCCGTCTGAAACCCGGTTGCTGCGCAGCGTCACCTTGGCCAAACCGAAGTCGAGAATTTTGGCGTGGCCGCGTTTGGTCACAAAAAGGTTCGCCGGCTTGATGTCGCGGTGGACGATGCCGCCTTCGTGCGCCGCATCGAGCGCGTCGGCAATTTCGATGACGAGCGCCAGCACAGTCTCGATTTCCATCGGCCGTCCGGCGATTTGATGCTTGAGCGTAACGCCATCCAGAAACTCCATCGCAATGAACGTCTGGCCATGCTGGTCGTCTATTTCGTGGACGGTACAAATGTTGGGGTGGTTCAGGGCCGAGGCAGCCTTGGCTTCGCGCTCGAATCGGCTTAACGCTTGCGGGTCTTTGGCGACTTCATCGGGGAGGAATTTTAGCGCAACGAAGCGGCCGAGCTTAATGTCTTCAGCCTTGTAGACGACACCCATGCCTCCACCGCCGAGTTTGTCGACGATGCGGTAGTGCGAGATGGTCTGGCCGATCACTCGGAACGTTCATCCTCGGCGGGATCATCTTAGGAGGCAGGCAGGGGCAAGTCAATGGTTGGGACTGGATACTTTCTTACGGGGAGACCAGACTGTCGCCGAGCAATATCGGAGCTAGATCGATCCAGCAATTTTGCGAATCTTCGCGGACGAAAGTAAGGCGATCAAGCAAGATGCGTCGGCTGCCGGAATATTTCTGCCAGCGGTCTCGAGCAGTTTGTAAGGCTCGTTCCGCCGCCGGTTCGGAATGCAATTTCGCAATCGTCAAATGCGGCGTATAGGGCCATTCCTCGACGAAGCTCAAGACCTGGGTGTTCAATTGATCGTGCAGTTCGCGCAATCGCGAAGCGGCGTGCGTGACTCGAATGTAAACCGTGGGAGTAGTGGGAGTGAAGGTATCGATATCCCCAAGGTTCACTTCGAAGGGCACAACCTGGCCGCAAATGTTGGACAGCATATCTAGCGCGGCGCTTTCTGTTCCTTGCAGCGGGCGGGGCGGAAGCAGCGTGATGTGAGCCGCAAATTGAGGCAGGTCGGGATGCAGTTCCCGGCGGAGAGTTTCGACGAACTCCCCTATTGAGTTTTTTACGTACGCAACTAACGCATACCGGAAGCTGGGCATATCCAGAAGAAAATTATAACGCGCTTCCGTCTTTTAGAATCGGGAGGTACCGGATTTGTATCTTTAAGTTTTTAGGAGAGTCGAGCCGCAGCCCGAACGCAGCCAAGCATAAGCCGAGAGTTTCGGGTATCCACTTGCGATCGCTTGAACGTACCTTGAATACAACGAATGAATGTCAGGAGTAGACAATGCCGATAGAAAAAGCCGTATCGTCCGATGCCAAGTCCGATGCCAAAGCTACTAAGATTGCCATTGTCACCGGCGGAAGCCGTGGGCTTGGCCGCAACACAGTGCTTAGCCTCGCCAAGCACGGCGTCAATTCAATCCTCACCTACAATTCGAATCGAGCAGAGGCCGACAAGGTGGTCTCCGCGGTCAGCAAAACCGGAGCCAAGGCGATTGCGTTACAGCTCGATACCGGCAGCGTGGGTACATTCGACGCTTTTGTGCAAAGCGTTCGTTCGGCGCTGAATACGCTTGGGGCGAAACGGTTCGATTATCTGGTTAACAATGCCGGTAATTCGCACAACAAGCCGTTCGACCAGACGACCGAAGAGGAATTGGATGGTCTTTATAATGTCCACTTCAAGGGTGTCTTTTTTCTGACGCAGAAACTTCTTCCGCTGATTAACGACGGCGGCCGGATTGTGAACATCTCTTCCGGATTAACTCGTTTCTCATATCCCGGTAGAGCCTCTTACGCGTCCATGAAGGGCGCTATCGAGGTTCTGAGTCGCTATCTGGCGAAGGAATTGGGCGCGCGCGGAATCGCCGTCAATACGGTGGCTCCCGGCGCGATTGCGACCGATTTCAGTGGTGGCATGGTCCGAGACAATCCGGAGGTCAACAAACACATCGCTGAGATCACGGCGCTCGGGCGTGCTGGGGTTCCCGATGACATCGGCCCAATGATCGCTTCGCTGCTTTCTGAGGAGAATCGCTGGGTCAACGGCCAGCGAATTGAGGTCTCGGGTGGCATGCAGCTCTAGTCTGCGTATTGTATTTTTGCTCTGACGGGCGAGTTGTGCTGAGAAATCGTGCCCGAGTGGCACGAAAGTTGGAAAGTACTTTAGAATCAATTCTGCTGTTTATGTCGGGGCGTAGCGCAGCCTGGTAGCGCACCTGCCTTGGGCGCAGGGGGTCCGCGGTTCAAATCCGCGCGCCCCGACCAATTTTTCCTAAAGCACCAAATCTATAAAGCGGTGGTCCTGCGCCTTAGCGGGATTGCCAGCGCCTCGGATTGCGCCTGCCATGGAAGCAGGCTATCACCACAATCCGATTGTCTTGCACATCGAAGAATATGCCATAGGGAAAACGCCGCACTCCCGCACGGCGACGATTTCGATAGATTGCAGGGAATTGCAACGGATGTTCTGCTAGTGCCTGAACCGTGGCCTCGACCGCCAGCGCGAAACGATCCCCAAGCTCAGACCGAATGTTGTCATACCAAGCCGCGCTTCCAGCAAGTCGTCATTTGCCTCAGGTGTCCAAACGACCGGGAGTGTCACGGTTTCTCAAACAAGCCTGCTCGGACTTGCTGCCATGGGATGACATCGGAAGGTTTTTGCTCATGCCGAGCGATGCGGTAATCGAGCTCTGCCCGTTGCGCGTCAGTCAGTAATACTGCGTCCGCTTCCAGGCTTTCCCAGACTGTATCCAGCAGTTCCGCCTTCTCCGCGGGAGAGAGGCTGTTTATCTGCTCTCGAAAATCGCTCATATGCCTAAACCAGCGCGGTTTTCTTGGTCAGGCAAGCGTTCTAATCGCGCAGAGCGTCAAGCGCCCTCTGTAATACTAAAGGGGCACGCGTGATCCAGAAAGATCACTACGGAACGATCGCTGCCGCGCCGTCGATCGCATCTTTCTTTATAGCGGCCAACGCTTCGTTCGCTTGATCCAAAGAGAATACGGTCACCTTTGGTTGCAGCCGGATGTCGGCGGCGATCTTCAGAAAATCCCGGGCATCGGCGCGCGTCATATTGGCAACGCTGCGGATTTGGCGCTCACCCCACAGAAGCCGGTCGTAATCGAATTCCGGAATGCGATCAAGATGGATGGCGTTGATCGCGACCACTCCTCCTTTTCGCAGGCTGGCGAGCGCCGCAATGACAACATCGCCGCTGGGAGCGAAAGTAATGGCGCGGTCAAGCGCGGCGGGCGGTTGATCGGTTTCGCTGCCCACCCACTTCGCGCCTAACGATTCCGCCAACTTGCGATGCGACGCTCCGCGCGTGGAGACATACACTTCGCAGTTCCACGAATGCAAGACCGCAATCGCAAGGTGCGCGGATGCACCAAAGCCAAAAAGTCCGACGCGGTCGCCGCGTTCAACCCCTGCCACGCGCAAGCTGCGGAAGCCGATGATTCCGGCGCACAGAAGAGGTGCGGCGTGCAGATCGTCGAGCTCTGGCGGCAGCTTGAAAACGAAATCATTGCGCGCGCACGCGTACTCCGCATAACCGCCATCGACGGTATATCCGGTGAAGGCCGGAGCATCGCAAAGATTTTCCATTCCACGACGGCAGTACGGGCAATCTCCGTCGACCCCGCCAATCCATGAAACTCCGACGCGCGTTCCCACCGGAAGATCGGGAGTTCCGCCCTCGACAATATCTCCGACAATCTGGTGGCCGGGAACAAGCGGCTCTTTTCGCGAGGGTAAATCTCCTTCCACGATGTGCAGATCGGTTCGGCAAACCCCGCAGGCGCGGACCTTCAACAGAACTTGATCGGGAGCGCGCCTAGGCTGGGGAATCTCTTGAATCCGCAGCGGTGTTTTCGCGTTTTGGAATAGGGCAGCTTTCAATGTAAGCTCCGCTTCGAGATGTCGGACAATCCCACAACTCGCAATCACACATCTCGCAGGATAGCTCCGCTTTTCGATCCGCTCAATGCGTCCCGTCCTGTAGATGCTTTAGGTATACAGCCGAGGAAGTAAGGTAGAACCGTTAGCCCAACGCGTTCGCGGGATCGCGAAGGGCGTCGCAGAGATCGTTCATGAACATTGCGGCGCGGGCGCCATCGGCCACGCGGTGATCACTGGATAAAGACAAGGTCATCATTGGCCGAACGGCGGGCTTGCCTTCCACCACGACCACACGGTCTGCAATCGCTCCCACGGCCAGGATGGCGGCTTGAGGCGGGGTGATGATCGCGGTGAAGCGATCGATATGGAACATGCCAAGATTGCTGATGGTGAACGTAGCATCCGCAATATCGGCGGGGCGAAGCTTGCCAGCGCGAGCGCGTTCGGCGATGGCGTGCCGCTGGGTAGCGATTTCCGCAAGGCTGGCAGTGTGCGCGTTAGGAATGACCGCGGCCACTACGCCGTCATTCACCGCGATCGCGACTCCCATATTCACATGATCGTGAAGGCGAATACCTTGCGGCGTGTAACTTGAATTCAATCGTGGATGTTTGAGGAGAATGCGCGCCGCCAGCGCGACGAGGAGATCGGTGTGGGTAAATCGGATGTGATGAGTTCGCTCAATCTCGGGGAGCAATCTTTCGCGAAAGGCATTGAGCGCAGTGGCTTCAACTTCACGCGCAACGAAAAAATGCGGGACTGTCGTCCAGCTTTCGGTGGTGCGCTCCGCCATTAAACGGCCAAGGGTACTGGGCACTTCCAAGGCGCCGGATTTTGACGAAGAGATTGACGAAGCGGCGGTGGCACCCGCTTCCAGCGGAGCCGAAGCGGCAGATGCCTGCACGTCCGATGCGAGAATTTCACCACTCGCACCCGTTCCCCGCACCGTGGAAATGTCCACGCCCAACTCTTTCGCGAGACGCCGGGCCTTCGGAGAAATCCTTGCGGATGAAGTGGGAGACTGCACAGTTGTCGCCGACGCTGGCGAAGCCGGGGCTTCAATCTTTATTGAAGAACCGGCGCGCGCCGTAGGCGCTGATGCGGATGAGTTCTCGGTAGGAGGATTTTCGCCGGGAGCGACAATCCATGCGATTGTTTTCCCTACCTGAATGTCGGTTCCGGCTTCTCCTGTGATTCCCGCGAGAATGCCGTCCGCGGGCGCTTCCACTTCCATCACAGCTTTATCGGTTTCGATTTCGAGCAGTGGTTCGCCTTTGGTGACGCGCTCGCCTTCCTTTTTTCGCCAGGCAATGAGCTTGCCGGTTTCCTGCGCCATCTCAAGTGCGGGCATAACAACGCTGAAGGCCATAGTCTTATTTTGGGGAGGGCTCGACTACGGCCTTCAGTCCGCAACTCCTACGCGCTCGGTCTTGGCGCTCGCTTCGATCATGTCCAGAACGTGCTCGCTGGCAGGCGCCTCGGATTCGCGCGTAGTTGGCAACGGTCCGTTCACCGTGTGATAGTGCGCACCGGCAACCAGCAGTTGTTCCGCCGGGAAGCGCGTGATGACCTCGTGCCCGGTGGGCGTGACAACAATCTCTTCTTCAATACGCGCGGCGCTCCAGCCGTCGGTGGAAGGCCAGAATGTTTCCAGAGCGAACACCATACCGGGCTCGATTGTGACTGGGTGCTCGAATGAAACCAGACGGCTGATCACCGGCTTCTCCCAGATCGCGAGGCCGATCCCGTGGCCGTATTGGAGCGCGAAGGCGTCTTCTTCATTCTTGAAACCAAAATCCTGAGCTTTCGGCCACACGGCGGCGATCTCGGCAGTGGTGCGTCCGGGACGAACCAGTTCGATCGCGGCGTCGAGATAATCGCGGCAGCGCTTATACGCGTCGACCATCGCATGCGACGCGTAGCCGACGGTGAAGCAGCGGTAATAGCAGGTGCGATAACCCATGTAGGAATGCAGAATGTCGTAGTAAACCGGATCGCCCGGACGGAGCACACGATCGGAGAAAACGTGCGGATGCGGATTGCAGCGCTCGCCGGAGATCGCGTTCACGGCTTCCACATATTCCGAGCCGAGGTCGTAGAGGACTTTGCTCACCAGGCCGACCGCTTCGTTTTCGCGCAGCCCCGGCTTCATGGCTCGATAGAGTTCGTCGTATGCCGCGTCAACCATCATCGCGGAGGTATTCAGCAGCGAGATTTCATCCTGTGTTTTAATCACCCGCGCTTCCGACATGAGCGCCTGACCGTCGACCACGGTAATTCCTTCCCGCTGCAAGGCAAAGAGCACGGGCAATTCCACAATGTCGATACCGACCGGTTCTTTGTGCAGCCCGCGTTTTTCGAGCTCGATCCGGATTTTCTTGGCCACGTTTTCGGCGCGGCCCATCTCCGGCGTCATGGCGCCGCGCAACATTGAAATTCCGGAATGCGAGCGGCCATCGAGCCAGGGACAGTTCTGTTGGTGATGCTTGGCCGCCGAGCCAAAGTCCCACAAAATTGGCTCATCATTCTGAGGTAGTAAAGTGAACCGGTTGGCCTTGTCTTGCGCCCAAGTGCCGATGTGCGTGGACGTGAGGTAACGCACGTTGTTCATGTCGAAGCAGAGCAACGCTCCCATCTCCGACTTCGCCAACAAGGCTTTGGCTTTGGCAAGACGCTCGCGGCGCAAACGGTCAAAGTCGATCCGCTGCTCCCAATCGACCGCCATGGTTCCGTGAGTTTTCAATCCCATAATTCAGCTCCTAACTGACAGCGGCCCGCCCGTACTCGTCCAGCTTATGCCGGCTTACACAGCAGCCGGGCGGCGTCGAAAACCGTTTGCTCGGTGGGGACCGTCGCATCTTCCAGTGGGGGCGAGAACGGAATCGGAACATGCATTGCGCCCATTCGCTTTACCGGAGCGTCGAGATCGTAGAAAGCGCCCTCTGCGATCACCGCCGCAAGTTCCGAAGTGACCCCGTAACGTCCGTAGCCTTCATCCAACACAATCACTCGTGAAGTTTTCTTCGCCGACTCGATCAGAGTTTTTTCATCGAGGGGCCACGTGGTGCGCGGATCGACGACCTCTGCGCTGATGCCTTCTTTTTCCAGCATGATCGCGGCGCCCAGCGCCACTTGCACCATGCTGCTGGTCGCGACCAGCGTGATATCGTCACCGGCACGCTTCACGTCCGCAACTCCGAGGGGAATTGTGTAATCTTCCTCGGGAACCGGACCCTTCAGCTTGTACATCATCTTATCTTCGAAAAAGACAACCGGATTTTCGTCACGAATCGCCGTTTTCAGCAGGCCTTTTGCGTCATACGGCGTCGACGGCAGAACGACCTTCAATCCAGGGACGTGGCTGAACCAGGCGTGCAGGGACTGCGAGTGCTGGGCCGCGGAACGCCGGGTTGCGCCGAGAGTGGTGCGCATCACCATTGGCACACGCCAGTGTCCGCCAGACATGTAATGCGCCTTCGCCGCCTGGTTCACCATCTGATCCATGGTCAAGGTGATGAAGTCCCCGAACATAATATCGACTACGGGACGTAGGCCGGTCATGGCTGCGCCCACGGCCACACCGGTGAAACCGGCTTCGGAAATCGGTGTATCGAAGACGCGCTTCGCGCCGAACTCTTCGACCAGCCCGGAAAGCACCTTGAAGGGAGTGCCCGCCTCGGCGACATCTTCCCCGAGGATGCAAACCCGCGAATCGCGGCGCATTTCCTCGGCCAGTGCCTCGCGAACCGCTTGCGCAAATGTAAGTTCGCGTTCAGGCATAAACGTGCTTCTCCACTTCGTCTACGCTTGGATACGGAGCATCGATGGCGAACTTCACGGCCGCTTGCATGATCCCGCGAACTTCTTCCGTGGTTTGATTGAGCGACGCAGCATCAGCGTAACCTTTGTCGATGAGCCAGGCCGCCAACACAGAGATGGGATCGCGATCGGTCCTCCACAGATGTTCTTCCTGTTTTGTTCTGTAATATTCGCGGTTGATGTCGCCCACGTGATGTCCGCTGTAACGATAGGTATCACACTGTAGAAAAGCTGGCCCGCCGCCGGAACGCGCTCGTTCCACAAGCCTGGTTGCAATTTGATTTACCACGCGCACATCCTGCCCGTCGACGCTGGCAGCCTCCAGGCCAAATGCGGTTGCCCGTCCGAGTATGGTTCCGGCTGTGGTCTCCTGATAATGCGTGTACTCGTTGTACATATTATTTTCGCAGACGTAGATCACCGGCAGCGTCCACAACTGTGCCAGATTCATTACTTCGTACAACGATCCCTGCCCGAGCGCGCCTTCCCCAAAGAAACAAACCGCCACGCGATCGTTACCCAGATTTTTAGCCGCGAAAGCCGCGCCGGTGGCGATGCCCACGCTGCCGCCGACAATGGCGTTTGCACCCAGGTTGCCGGTTGCCGGGTCGGCAATGTGCATGGATCCGCCCTTGCCGCGGCAATATCCCGCCTCTTTTCCTAACAATTCGGCAAACATGCGGTCTGGCGACGCGCCCTTGGCCAGACAGTGTCCATGCCCGCGGTGCGTGCTGGTGATGTAATCGTCAATGCGTAACGCTTCGCAGATTCCAACGGCCACGGCTTCTTCACCGCTGTACAGGTGAGCCAAACCTGGCATGAGGGCTCGCGTGTAGACCTCGTTCACCTGCTCTTCGAAGGCGCGGATGCTCACCATTTGACGATAGGCATGAAGCCATTTTTCTTTTTCTGTCGTGGGAGAAGTTGCCGATTTCACGTTTGCTTCGGCTCGAGGAGCGACAGTCGTCATATTTTCTTACCTCCCTTCGTCACCGGGGTCGAGACACCGGACATCGCGGCCAACACATCGAACATGCAGGCGAAATCGTACTTCGTCCAACCCATGCCCCGCGCCGCCGTAAGGATTTCATTGCTTACCGCCGTGGTCGGCAGCGGCACATCGAGTTGCCGGCCCAATTCCATCGCCAGCACCATATCCTTCTGCATCATGTTGACGTCAAACCAGGCTTCTTCCGGCTGTTGAAGGACGAACGGGCCGCGATATTGAATCATCGGCGATGCTACCGCGCTATGGGTCAATACATCGACCGCGACCTCGCGAGCGATACCGCTTTTCTCGGCCAGCAGCACTCCCTCCGAAAACGCTAACATCTGCACCGCCAGGCTGAGATTGATCGCAATCTTCATGGAAAGCGCCAGGCCATTGTCACCAACGTGCGTAACTTTCGGCCCAATGTCGGACAACAACGGCTTCAACTTTTCGAAGGTATTGGAACGGCCTCCGACCATGACGGAAAGTTTGCCTTGCTGCAACGTAATCACGCTTCCTGAAACTGGCGCGTCCACCATGTCCGCGCCCTTTTCTCGCACCTTGGCCGCGAGCGCCCGGCTCACGTTCGGGCTTACCGTACTCATGTCAATAAAAGTCTTGCCGGCGCTCAATCCCGCGAGCAATCCATCCGGACCTTCAGTGATGGAATTAATGGCTGCGGCATTGGTTACCATGGCAAACGTAAAATCGGAAGCGCTGGCGACCGCCCGCGGCGTATCGCCCCACTGCATTCCCTTGTCGACCAGCCACTGCGCCTTCGATCGCGTACGGTTGTATCCGATGACCGTATGGCCTTTGCCGAGCAGGCGCTCGACCATGTGGCCGCCCATCACACCCAAGCCGATAAATCCCAGTTTCGCCATTCCGGTCAATCCTCCGATCTTCGCTGTCCATTTCTCTCGAACGCGGGGAGCCAATCTCTCGAACGCGCTAAGGCGTATTGGTCCGCGATACGTTCTTCCCGCGCGGCGACGGAAGCCCGTTTTGCGCCTTGGAATCCTCGCGTACCTGCTCCAAATGAGCACGCATCGCAACGCGCGCCATCTCCGGATCGCCGTGCTGCGTTGCTTCGAGGATGCGCTTGTGATGAAATTGGCCGCGCTGCGGACCACCCTCGACGTTGAAAATTTTTATGCGCTGCTCGCGCAGCAGGCCTACGATGGAATCAATCAACGACAAAATGAGCGGGTTCCCAGCCGCCTCCGCCAGCGCCAGATGGAAATCCAGGTCGGCTTCGATGTAAGCTTCGGGATCTTTCTGGGCGCGTTCCATCACTTCAACGGCTTCGCGCATAGCGGCAAAGTCTTCATCCCCGGCACGAACCGCTGCGAGCGCCGCAATGCCCGGCTCAAGGATCAGCCGGAGCTCCGCCAGATGGGGCGACCCCTCCTGCTGCCCGAGTTTAATCATTAGGTCAAACGACTGCCTCGCCGCCTGCGAAGTTCCGTCAGTGATGAAGGTTCCCCTTCCGGAGTACGCTTCGACCAATCCCTTCTCACGCAGAGTTTTTACGGCTTCACGAACCGCAGTGCGACTTACTCCAAGTTTTTGAGCCAGGTCGCGTTCGGCGGGAAGTTGATCGCCCGGTTTCAGCGTTCCGTTGAGGACCGACTCTTCGATTTGCTGCACGATTTGCTCATACAGGCGCGAAGTGCGAACCACTTTATACACCGGAATGTCTCCCGCAGAAGCCAGCTTGAGCGCGCTGGTGATGGTCCGACTACTATACCGCACCTCCAGGGGCATAGTGGGGACTGGAAGGGCGTCGTGTAAGGGCTGCGTCATCAAAAGGTCTTTAGGTATGGTGGTATGACCAACGGACAATAGCATGGCCCAGTCGGGAATGCAACCCAACCAACTCGTGTCTTTCCCGCCGAAATGAACGCTGCGACGCGGTGCCTTCTATGTCTCGAAAACGGCGAATTTCCTTGACAGTGGCTGTCGCCGAATGGTATGGCTGTCGGACCAGAAAAATCGGAGGCTGTCCATGAAGGTTCTCAGCGCCGCCAAGTCCGCGGATTGCGAAAAGCTTGAGTCGATTCGAGTCGCCGTTCTGGCGATCATTTTTTTTGCAATGTGTTTGCCCAGTTCGGCCCAATCCACTACCGGTCGCATACTGGGTACGGTGACGGACCAAAGTGGGGCAGCGGTCGCCGGCGCAAGCGTAATCGTCAGCGATCCGGAACGCGGGACTTCCCGCAACCTCACCACCGATGAAGCTGGCGCCTACGTTGCGGCGGACCTTACTCCAGGTACTTACAAGATCCACGTGGAGGCGAAAGGGTTTAAATCGGTGGAACGGCCCAACGTAGGCATCGAGGTCGCCACTGATGTTCGATCCGATTTCTCGCTTCAGCCGGGCCAGGTTTCCGAGACAGTAGTGGTCCAGGAAGAAGTTCCGTTGCTCAATACGACTTCGGCCACCCTCGGTGGAACGTTGAGCAATCGCGAAATTAACGATCTTCCGCTGAATGGGCGCAATTACGAAAATCTGCTGCAGCTTCGTCCGGGCGTCATGCGTTATCCGGGGGGCGGATTCTCCACCACCAGCACCGACGGCTTGCGCGCGGAAGACAATGCGTACTTCGTCGAAGGCTTGTTCAACAGCGAACCGTTTTCCGGTCAGGGCATTATCAACGGCGCGGGCATCGCAGGTGATTCCGCAACCATCCTGCCCATCGATGCGATTCAGGAATTTAACGTGGCAGAGAATCCGCCGGCGGAATACGGCTGGAAGCCGGGCGCGGTGATCAACGTTGGCCTGAAGTCAGGCACAAATTCGATTCACGGCACGGCGTTCGCTTTCGGACGCGATGGAGATGTGTTCGACGCACGTAACTACTTCAACGCTTCCCCCACTCCGGAAACTCCCCGCACCCTCGAACAATTCGGTGGCAGCGTGGGCGGCGCGATTGTGAAAGATAAAGTTTTCTACTTTGGCGCGTATGAAGGCCAGCGCTACGACGTGGGAAACTCTTATAGCGTCACCACCCCTTCCACGGTATCGGTACCGCTCTCCGCTGGATCGACGCCCACTTGCACTTCCCCGGGTCTCGCCGGGGTCGACTGCGGCGCCAGCATTCCGAATGCAATCGCCGACCTGGTTGCCAATGGCGTTCCCGTTAGCCATGCCAGCCAACTCATCTCCGGCTGTACAGTCTCGGCGGGCGGAGCCGTCACTTGCAACGGCACAGGCTTTCCCATCAACAGCACACCGTCGATCAATGTCGTGCAGGGATTTCCGAATAATGTTGGCGTGGACAACGTAATCGCTAAAGTGGATTACACGCTCAGTCAACAAAGCACTATTAGCGGGATGTACTTTTTCGGAAACAATTCGGGAACGGTTGAAGATTTTCCCGAGTTGCAATCCAGATGGCGCTCGAACATTCATACCCGCGCTCAGGTTGTCGGCGGAAACTGGATTTGGACTCCCAACGAGCAATGGGTGAACGAAGCGAGGGTTGGCTACAACCGGCTCTACCAACCCACATTTCCCGGTGACATTGACACACCGGCCTCCGCGTACGGGCTTGATACCGGAGTGAGCGGACCCTTCACGGGAGGCTTGCCCCGCATCGGTTTTGCTGGAGCTTTCGTCCCCGGACTGGGTGGCTTCAAATGGCCTAAGTTTCAAGGGCCCGATTCAATTACGCAATTCATCGATCACGTTTCCCATCCCATGGGAAAACACGCCATCAAATTCGGCGGCGAACTTCACCGGAATGACGTGAACGGCGGCTCTTTCGGCAACGCCCGCGGCAGCATTACGTTCCTTGGAGGAGTGGCTTTGGCGAACTCCACGCCGCTCGAGGATTTTTTTGCCGGCGATCCATTCAAAGCTTCAGTCCAGGTAGGCGATCCCAGCCGGGAGATCCATAACTGGGCCTATGGGCTGTTTGTGCAGGACGACTGGCGTGCCACGAGAAACCTGACCATCAATGCCGGAGTCCGCTATGAATTCAATTCAGTCATCTCAGCAGCCAACAATCTGCTGGGGAACTTCGATCCCAATTCGACAACCGGATTGATTCAGCAAGGAAGAAACGGCGTAAACGGCGTATACAACCCGGATCACACCAACTTCGCTCCGCGCTTCGGTTTTGCCTGGGACGTAACCGGCAAAGGAGACACGGTTCTGAGGGGTGGGGTCGATATGGTGTATGAAACCGTCAATTGGGAGGAGATGCTGGCCTTCAATAACGCGTTCGGTCTGGGGAATGTTCCGACGGGAGCGGTGATCGACGGCGCTGGGGACACTGCGGGCGGCACGATCACCGCGGGGAACGTGTCAGTTCCTCCCATTCTTCCGCAATGGGACAGCGGAGCGCCTCTCTATGGAAGTGCTACCGTAAATTGTTTCGCGAGTCCGTGCCCGATCATGAGCGTGGCTCGCAACATCACCACGCCATATGTGTGGAGCTGGAATCTGAACCTGCAGCACGCCTTCTCGCCGAACCTGACTTTGGAAGTCGCTTACGTTGGCAATCACGGCTCCAATTTGACTGGGGTTCGGGATATCAATCAGCCGGCAGTGGGATCAGGTTGGGTGGGCGGCCCAAGCGGCAACTTGACCGCTTGCCTGGCCAGCGCATCCACGGGGTACAACAATTGTGCGGTGAACAATGCCGCCGAAGCCGC
>Ga0182015_10004207_pt1 | contig 15649 bp, 14 predicted proteins | sample 712P3MmetaG_FD_120478 | JGI IMG/M metagenome (GOLD analysis project Ga0182015, IMG submission 120478) | Permafrost microbial communities from Stordalen Mire, Sweden - 712P3M metaG | ecosystem: Environmental > Terrestrial > Soil > Wetlands > Permafrost | place: Sweden: Stordalen | collected... | reverse complement strand
TGGATGCCCGCCAGCACTTCCGCATTTCCCATCTCCAGATGCGGTAGCCTTGCGACGATTACATCGGGCGCGTCCGCCGTACCAATCACGGCCGACAAGTCAGAAACTCGATGAATGATGTCTACGGCCCTTACACCTGGCGTTGAACTCCAGAAATCGGCAGATGCGGGGACGCCAGCGTCAGTACATACTGAAACTCTCATATGTATGCGTCTATCGGAAGGAATGCGTCACGAAGATAGGGGGAATACGGTCCAAAGATAGGGGGAATTCAAGAGCGCGATGCGGGGTTAGCCCGAGATGTCGAGGAATCCTGTCGAGGAAATCGCCGCTTCTTCCTGGGCTGGATGGGACGGCACGGTTGCAACCTGCAAGGCCTCCCCGATCCGCTCATTGACGCGGGCGATCGACAGCAGGTCCTCCACGGTTCCTCCGCCTGCAAACAAAGTGAAAATCCGCTTATCGATAAACTTGCTGAGACGGAGCAAGTTCAGGCGCAATGTTTCCGGCAGGGGGTTCGCGGGATTACTGAGCTCCACCTGCAGGAACGACCATAGCCGTTGGTTATACTGGAGCGTATCCGTGAGGTTGTCGTCAAACTCAGTCGTGTGGTTCTCCTCCCACTTGCGCGCGCAATGGCGTAATTTCTGCGCCCCGCGAAAGAGCACCGAGGCCTCCAGTTCGCGCCCTTCCAGTGTTTCCCGTTGCATCTCTTCGTAAATTTTAGTTTGTTGCATTTTCAACCTTCCTTAGGTCTGTCGAGTTTTGACTTCCTGCCGAAGATCCGACACCACCCGATCGGCTACGGGTCTCCAATTCCGCACGCTCTTCTGACGGAACAATCGCATGGACGGATACCACGGCGTATCTTCGCGATCCTGTAGCCACCGCCAATCGTTACAAGCCGGGAGCAGCGTCCAGACCGGCCTTCCCAGCGCGCCCGCCAGATGAGTCACGGACGTATCCACGGTGATCAGCAAATCGAGCTCCGCAAGACACGCGGCCGTTGCGGCGTAGTCGGAAAGCCCTGGGCCCAGGTCGAAGATCGCTCTCGAACGCAGCCACTGGTCTTCCGCCGGCGTCGGGCCAAGCTGCAGACTGAAGAACTGCGCGCCATCGATGTCGACCAGATCTTGAAGCAGCTCCAGAGGCACCGAACGATTGCGGTCGTTATGATGCTTCGGATTGCCCCTCCACACCAGTCCTACGCGAAACTTGGAGCATGACGCCAGATCCAGGGGGACTGTCGAACCCGGCAGCGGCCGCAGATACGCAGGCTCTCCTGGAATCGAATCGACGAGTGTTCCGAACAATCGGGGCAGACTCATCAACGGGGCGTGGACGTCGAACTCCGGCGCCGGCACGGGCCCTGAGAAGACCTGTGCGAGCTCCGGCATGCCTTCGAGAAGCGTCCGTAACGATTCCTGGCAGTGCACCAAAACCTTGGCTCCCTGGTGATGCAGCAGCCGGGCATAGCGAATGAACTGGATGGTATCTCCGGCTCCTTGCTCGGCGTGCAGCAGAATCGTTTTTCCTGCGATGCTCGATCCATCCCATTCAGGCTGCGGCAGCTTCCGTACGCCTGCACCGGGCTTTTTCCAGCGCCACTCGTATTCCTTCCAGCCTTGCTCGAAATCCCCCTGGAGCAGCGAAATCAAAGCGCGATTGGTGTGGGCTTCGGCATAATTGGGATCAATCGAGATGGCCTTGGAGTAACAACGCGCCGCTTCGCCGATGCGGGAAAGCTCCACGCACAGATTGCCCAGGTTGTTCCACGCCGCCGCGTTATCCGGCCGGATGGCCAGCGCTTTGCGAAGCAGGGCTTCGGCCTCCCGCAGCTCGCCGCCGGCGCGCAGCAGAAGCGCCAGGTTACTCAGCGCTTCCGGAAACCGCGGCTGGTGCGAGATCGCCTTGCGAAGGTGACGGATCGCGTCCTCTGCCAGGCCCATGTCGGCCAGTACGCCTGCGAGCAGGAAGCGGCTACCCGAATCGCGGGAGTCCGCATCACATAACGATTGCAGCACATCCCGCGCGGATTCCAATCGTCCCTCCGCACGCAACGCGGCTGCCAGCCGGTGACTGATCTCCTGATTCCCCGGTGCAACCGTCAGCGCCTGGCGGCAGACGATGGAGGCTGGCTGAAACAGCTTCAGCTCGAGGAGCGCGTCGGCCAGTGATAGATACGCCGGTTGGTTGCGGGGATCGATCTTCAGGCCCGCGACCCACTGCTGAGCGGCCTCGGCCAGACGGCCCTCGGCCTGCAGCGCTTTCGCCGAAGCGAAATGCCGCTCGACGCTCTGCTCGAATTCGGTTACTGGCATACCGCTTCTTGCTCGATAGCCACGGGGACATTTCGAAGCTCATCTCGGAGCTCACCTCGAGGCAGTCCCGCGCCGGCCACTTGAGTGAACAGGATGTCGATCTGCACGATGCCCGTGAAATTGCGAATCTCATCAACCCGGGCTATCACGCCCGGGGTCTCCGTCACCAGGAAACAGCCAGGGAGTCCGGGGATCGCTTTTACGCCGAAGCTCGAAAGCTCCGCCGGGGATTTCCGGATCACGCGTACCGGCTCGCCAGGCTCAATCAGGCGAATAAGGATGGCTCCGATGGAGATGAAATCGCCCGGTGCGCCGAAGGAGAAGCCCACCTCGAGAAGATTCGCGTCGCGGAACTGCATGGCGAACCGAGTCCAGCCCGTGCGGCGGCTCGAAAGCAAGTAGCTCTGGTCCGCGCGATGCGCCGCGCCGTCGTTCCAGAAGAAAATCATGCGCCTCGGATCTTCAGGACACTGGAACGCTTCGGGCCGCGCCTTTCTGAGGAAGATGCTGCGCACCGCCTCGCCAATGACTGGATTTATCTGGTGCGCCAAACCGAAGATCCAATACACGCTGGAGCTTTCGAGGCTGGCCAACTGATGCGCGGACGCATATTCGAGGTATTCAGGCTCAATGTCGGCGGCGATGAGCGCGCGGGTTCTAGCGGAACCCATGTTTTCATCGTGCACCCAGGATCCGAAGGCCGCCAGCTCCGCCTTCACCGGCTCAGTCAGCGAGCGGACCAGAATCGCTTCCAGAAACGGGCGCAGAACCAGGGACCCGATGGCCGCGATGGAAGGTGCGGCCGCGAAGCGCCGGACAAAATCGAGCATACCCTGCTGCACGCGTGCGATCTCCGCCCGCTGCCGCATCGGCAAATGTTGTTCGCCTAGCACGGGATCGCCCTGCGCGTCGTATCCGGTGGTGCTGCCAACATCGCACATCATGCATTGTTCCACCAGTTCGGGTGAGCGCATGAAGGAATGCGCGATTCGCAAAGGCTGCCCGTTCTCCGCCAGGAATCCCTCCGCGTGGGCGCCCGCGCGCTGGATCTTGCGCACGCCGCTGCCGGTAACAAGGTACAACCCATGGGTCTTAACCGGCACTTTCTCGTGATCGAGAATTTTCTGCAGGCAATGCTGAATCGTGCCCGAATAACCCAAATCAACCACCCCGATGCGTCCTGGTTGCGCTGGCACCGTCTTTCGGAAGTACGCGATCAACCGGCGTCGAGCCTCGGCCGAGGCTGCCACTGCGCGAGCCTTCAGCAGCGGATCTCCCGCAATCTTCTGCGCGAGCTTTCCGGCTGTTTCCGCGGAAATCAGCGCGTCGCCGTCGAGGCCCAGGGCTGACCAATCGATTCCCAGGGGCTCGCACAGATCCCGAGCGCGCGCAGGTTGCGGACGTGCCAGATAGCTTTGCAATTCCGCCGCATCGCCCCGGAAAATGCAGGCGCGAATCATGGCGTAACGGGAGGCGAAAAACTCAACCGTGTCGATCCCAGTACCGAACTCATCGAGCACGCGCTTCAAAATCCGGCCCTCGCGCATCAGGCAGAGTAGCGTGGGGATACCTTCCGCCAGCGAGCGCTCGATCACCCATTTTCCAAAACCCGCTATCACCGGACCGAGAAACAGAGCTCCCCAGGACCGCTGCGGATCCGTCCAGTTTTCAGAAGTGTCCACCGCCTGCGCCCGTACCGCGCTCAAACCCGCATCTCCGGTCCCGGGGAAATATGCCGCACGCTCCGATGGGGGCGCGGAGAGCTCCAGATCCAGGGCGCGCCGAAAATCCTCGGGCACGCGTGGACGCCACACCGCGGCCATCCCCAATTCGCGCGCCGATTCAAAGTCCGCGTGCCGGTTGTCGCCAATATGCAGGATCTGGCCAGCCTTCCATCCGGTCCGCCGCATGAGCTCAGCATGCAACCCCCGCGCTTTTGGTTTCCGGTAGTGGCAGGAGTTGACGATCACGTGCGGCGTCCGCGGCAGAATCGCGCGCAGATGAACCTCTTCAAAATAGGTATCGGAGACGAAGGCCGTCTGAATGCCCTTGGAAGCGGCATAGTCGATCAACTCAAGAATCTCCGGGTCGTGAAATGTGGATTCGCGCTCCAATTCGAGCTCGGCGCGGATTAGATCGGCCGCGGCATTTCCATCGCGCAATAACCCCGGCGGAAACGCGTGGTAAATCTCCTCGAGCGTCACTTCCCGATCGGAGTTTCGCCGTAAGCGGGCGGATTGCTCAGCCTCCATGCGCTCGATGGCAAAGCTTGCCGCTGACGTGGAAGGGTACAGCACGCCGCGTTCGATCAGCCTGGCTCCCAACGCGAAGAAGAGGTCCGTGGGAGCAGGGTACGTGCGCCAGACTGTTGTGTCGAAGATGTCAAGCGAGAGCAGCCGGATTTTGCCTGAATCGATGTGGCGTCGGGCGTCCTCTAGCGGTGCGTGCGGCTGATTCATTCGGTCCCCACGCATTACGGCAATTCGTTTGCCATTTCGTTCCCGCTGGAATCGCAAGAGATCGAGCGGTAGTCAGACCGGTTTCCTGACTTCGGAGTGCGTTCCATGACGACTAGGTGGCAGTCGTGATGGATTCCAGGAGGTTTTTCTCGTACCGCAGCAGGCGCTTCATCTTTTGCAGCGCTTTGTAATACTCTCCCGCGATGACCAGGCGGCTGACCTCCTGAAGCAGCGGGGCCATGCTCGATGCGGCGGCTAGCACTTCGCGCGTGAGGGCCAGGTACAGTTTCATGGTCTCTTCCCGCTGTTCCGGCTGGATGTATAGGAGCTCGATGGCCATATAGATACGGCTGCAGGGAGTCTCCGATTCCGGCAGGATGTCCGGACACCGAAGAATAGGGGTGTGAGTTTCGATCATCAATTGGGTGGAATACGCACCGTTGTTGCGGACCACTGCTCCGCCGAGGATGATCCGCTCTTGTGGTTTGAGTGTAAGAACGAGTCCCATGAGGCTCCTCGATTTATCGGCCGGCAGCCGCTTTTCGATTAGCGGCCGCGCGCGAAATACAGCCGTTCCAGTTCGTGGACTTCATCCCGGCGGCGCCGCCTTTCCTGCTCCAGGCGATACCACACCCGACCCAGCAGAAAGAGCGTCGCGTGTTCCGCTTCACCCTTCATTTGATTTAGCGTGATAATCTGCATCAGCTCCAGCTCGCTGTTGGACAGCAGATGCAGGGACGCGTCGGACTCTATCGGTTGGCGTCCGTCCTTTACTTTCGTCATGTGTGTTTCGCTCTCCGGCAACAATGCCATAGTCTGCCTTCGGGCAAAGTATCGTCCGCCGCGCTGCATCTTATGGGAATTTATTCCCAGGGAACGCTTGCCGGGAGATTTTGCGGGGAGATTTCCGTTTTTTTCCCCCAAAGAGTACCGTAGCGTGACGATACTTCGGTCGAGAGATGCGCCCGGAACTCGCATGTTAAACGCACACCTTGCCGACCGCGCCACCAAAGGCCAGGAATCCTACTGGGCTCTCAAAGGTTTACCTCCGTTTCCCGCCGTAGTGACACGTCTACTGGGGTTACTTGCTACCGATAACTACCAGATGCACCAGCTCGTGGACCTGATCCGCGCCGATCCGATGTTTGCCTCCGAGCTGTTGCTCGCCACCAATTCAGCCAAGTACGGCTCGCGGAAGGAGGTCACCGGCATCCGCCATGCGGTCGCGCTGCTGGGAATGGAAACGCTGCGATCCTTTGCTGTCGCCGTATCTCTGCGCATGTACGTCGGGCGCGTCGCACGTCAGGACCAGCTCGGGAAAATCTGGCGTCATTCGCTGGCCACGGCGGTGATTTGCGACCTGCTTGCCGAATGCAACCCTGAGATCACCAAGAATTCGCGCGACGACACGGCTTACGTCGCCGGGCTGCTGCATGATATCGGAAGCCTGGGGCTGATGGTCGCGCATCCAAAGGAATACGCCGAGGCGCTGGGCAATGCCATTCAGGAATCCAAGGATCTTCGCGAAATAGAACAGAATATGTTCCAACTGGATCACTGCGCGGCGGGGCATCGGATCGCGTGCGCCTGGAAATTTTCACCCGCGATTGCCGAGGTCGCGCTGCGGCATCACCAAGAGCCCTCCGGCGGCGACTTCACATTGCTGGAGCAGGTCAAAGTGGGAGTCTTGATGGCCGACGCATTAGGTTACGAGGTGGTTCCTCCCCAGCATGTCATGACATTAGCGGAGCTGGCTGAGCTCCTTCCAGCAGCCGCGCGGGTCCGTTTCAATACACAAATCGACATGCTCCCCGGACGAATCGCGGAGCGCATCCGGTCCTTTGAATTATGAGTTTTCGCTACGGAAAGGGAAGAGCAGAGTCATGTTCGTATTAGTCGGCATCTTGGTAGTCTTCGGATCGATTATCGGCGGCTACCTGATCGAGAAAGGAAATCTGCTGGTGCTGGTGCAGCCGGCCGAGTTGATTACCATCGGAGGGGCGGCCATCGGCAGCGCGCTCATCGCCAATCCCCCCGCGGTGATGAAGCGCATCCTCGCGGGAGTCCTGGCTTCGGTAAAGGGATCTCCCTACACCAAGGCTACATTTCTCGACACGCTGAAGATGCTGTATGAATTCTTCAGTCACGTCTCGAAAGTCGGCATGCAAGTCATCGAAGGTGAGGTGGACGCGCCCGACAAGAGCCCAGTCCTGTCGAAGTATCCCAAGTTCTTGGCGGACCAAAGCGCACTCGCGTTCGTGTGCGATACCATCCGCACCTATTCCTCTGGTTCCATGAGCCAGCATCAGCTCGATCATTTGATGGAGATCGATCTCGAATCGGTGGAGCATGAAGATCAAACGCCGGTCTCGGCGTTGGCCACCATCAGCGATAGCCTGCCGGGATTGGGAATCGTTGCGGCGGTGCTGGGCGTGGTGGTCACCATGGGCTCGCTCGGCGGACCTCCTGAAGAGGTAGGGCACAAGGTCGCCGCGGCGCTGGTGGGGACTTTTCTCGGGATCTTATTGTGTTACGGCCTGGTGGGGCCGATCTCCTCCAACATGACCAAGCTGAACGAAGGGCGCGCACAGTATTACCAGTGCATCCGCCAGGGCTTGCTGTCGTTTCTGGACGGCAGCTCGCCCATATTGGCAGTCGAATTCGCGCGCCGATCGTTGCCAGCCGATCTCCGGCCAACGTTTAAGGATCTCGAAGAGACTTGCCGCAACTCGAAGAAGGCATAATCGGTGTCCTCCGGGCCGGTCATCATCGTCAAGAAAAAAAAGAGCCGCCATGGCGCGCATCACGGCGGCGCCTGGAAAGTGGCCTACGCGGATTTCGTCACTGCCATGATGGCCCTATTCATTGTCCTGTGGCTGCTCAGCAGCAGTGAGCGCGTGCAGAAGACGGTGGGAGGCTATTTTCGCGATCCCCGAGGAAAAGGCAGAATGGTCGGCACCACTGTTTCGGGCGCGGGCGAAGCCATGCAGGTCAAGGTCGACGACATGGATAGCCTGAAAAAGAAGATCGAAAAAGCGATGGCGCAGGAGATGAAGGATTTTGACCGGCTCAAGGATTTCGTCAACATCACCATCACGGAGGAAGGCCTGCGCATTGAGCTGGTGGAGTCCGCCGCCGGGCTTTTTTTCGACAACGGCAGCGCAGTGCCCTCCCAGGCCGGCGCGGAGATCTTCGCGAAACTCGCCGAAGAAGTCGGTGCGTTGCCGAATCTGGTTGTTATCGAAGGCCACACGGACGCCAAACCATTCAATGGGAACCGCGAATATTCCAACTGGGAGCTTTCCTCCGATCGCGCCAACGCTGCCCGCCGCCTCATGATGAGCCACGGCTTGCGTCCGGATCAGGTCGCCCAGGTACGCGGATACGCCGACCAGCATCTTCGCAAGCCTGACGCTCCAGAGGATCCTTCCAATCGCCGCATTTCGATTCTGGTGAAGCGCGCCGAGCCATCCCTACCGGCGGACCAGCCTGAAGTCGACCCAAAATCGGCCGCACCGCCCCGGACTCAGGCCACTAACACGCGATGACCGCCTGCCTTTGATCCGGCGTCCACGCCCTTCGTCAAGCGATCCGTTACCGACGTTGCCGTATCCCCAGTCTGGAACATGGTGCAGCCGATCGTAACTGTAATCTGAACCGCTTTTCCCCACCAACGGATGCCGGACGCCGAGATCAGGGCGCGGATCCGTTCGGCTGCGATGGTAAGGTTAGCGATCGCCGGAACTTCCATAATCGCTAGAATCGAATGGTCTTCCCAACGTCCTGAGATGTCGGTAAACCGAATACAAAGCAGCGTCGTGCGGCTCACCATTCGAAGCAGTTGATCTCCGGCTTCGCGGCCCAGATTCCGGTCGCGATCCCCCAGATGGTCGATCGCGATCAACAGCGTTCCAGCCGTGATGCCATCCTCCTGGAAATGTTCGAGTCTCAATTCGAGCTGCTTCCGCATGTACTCCTGCGACGCACTCTCGATTCTCTCGTCCCACAGCCCATGCTGGTTGAGCACCCGTCCGCGCCTGACAAGAGCAGGGATGTCCTTGCTCTCGCGAAGGATTTCACGCGCTCCGATCACCTCCCCGGTCGCCGATCGCACTGGCATGGTCCGCACCTCGACCGCGATTCTGTGTCCCTGCTTGTGCAGAAGAAACATGCGAGCACGCCGCTCCAGCTGATCGTCGAGCGTTTCCCGCAGCGGCACGCTGGCAGCCGGCTCTCCTGTTTCGCCGCAGTAGGAGAGGATATCGCGGAATGGAGCGCCCAGAGCTTCGTTCGCTGCGAATCCGGTAATCGCCTCGGCGCGTTTGCTCCAGAACCTGACGATGCCCTGCCGGTCAGCGAACCAGACGCCGTCGGGCAAGGAATCGAGGAGCGCTAAATGCAGCGGCTCAAACTCCAGCGGGAGCTCCTCCAGTTCGCTTCGCATTTAATCCTCCCGCACCAGGCTCTCGACGGCGAACGCCATTTTGCCGCCGGCGCTGACTGCCCGTCCTTGATACTTTGGCTTGCCATTCACTTTCAGAGTCATCACCGACTTCGCCGGGTGATCCACGATAAGCACATCCCCCGCCTCCAGCGAAACCAAATCGCTGATGGAAATCGAAGGCGCACCCATGGTTGCTTCCAACCGGACCGTTCCCGCCCGGATCTTCCTAAAAATCTCAGCGGGTCTCGCCGGACCCGTCTCCACCTTGCGCGCCCTCCACTGCTGGTCAAATTTTTGACGCATCATCTTGAGAATGACACTCGGAATGGCCAGGTTCATCATTCCCGACACTTCGCCGATCCGCATTTCGATCCCGATCGCCACCACGGCTTCCTGCGGCGCCAGCACCCGGAACGATTGGGTCTCTGTTTCCACCGCTTCGACGGCGAATTCCAGGTTTACAACGGTTCTCCAGGCCCCCTGGAGATCCTGTAGCATGATCCGGAACAAGCTTTGGAGCAGCTTCAATTCAATCTCGGTGGCTTCACGCGTGAGCGTCACTGGCTGCCGTCCGCCGCCACCTAGCAAAAGCTCAATCATGGGGAAGATCAGAGCTGGATTCAATTCCATCACCGCGTTGCCTTCGTAGGGCTTTAACCCTAAGGAAAGTAAACAGGTTGGCGACGCCAACCCGGCGCTGAATTCCTGATAGGAGAGCTGCTTGACACTGACAATCGAGGCCGTCAGATAGGCTCGCAGGTAGGCGGATAAGCTCGCCCCCAGGTTGCGCGCAAAGGTTTCGTGAAGAGTGTGGATAGCCTTCAATTGCGCCTTTGAAATCCGGTCCGGACGGCGAAAATCGAAGAGGGGGTTCTTCATAGCCAAATTCGCGTCAAGATCGGCGGTGATTGGCGCGTCAATGGCCTCTTCTGTGACAGGTTCCGAGGATGGTTGCGACACGTTTTCTCCATTCAAAACATCTCTTTCCGCAATGCACGTACCCTGCCATTGAGCTTGGCATCAGACTTGCCCTAGAGATTGCGCATGAGTAAACGGTTCGCGTTTCCCCTCCAGAAGGCGCTCGATTGGTATCGCCAAAGTCTGGCCGCGGAGCAGGCTTCGCTCGAACGCATCATTGGCGAGGTCCACGGGCTCGATCGTCTGAAAGAATCTCTCGAACGCCGCCAGCATTCGGAGCACGAAGAGCTTCACCGCGCGGATCCCATATTAGGTAAGGACCTACGGGGGCTCGCCAACTACTCGGCGTTGATCCGGGCAGATCTCGCGCGCCTGGCGGCCGAAAAGAGCCGGAAGGAAGCCAGCCTCGTCGAACAGCGCCGGCGGGTGGGCGTGCATCACCGGCGCGTACGGGTGCTGGAGGAATTGGAACAGCGCCGCAAGGCGGACTGGGTGCGTGGCGTGAGCGTGGAAGAGGACTCGCTGGCCTCGGACGTGTTCCTTGCCTCCATGTCTCGGAAAAACACGCGCAACCGCGCGCCAGGGAGCAAAGAGCAAAACCCGTGATCACCAACATCCCCACTGCCGAGGCGGTTTCTTCCATTCGCAAGGCGGCCATCTTTCTAGTCATTCTCGGCGAGGAAGCCAGCGCCGAGTTGCTGCGCCATTTGTCCGGCGACGAGGTACAGAGGCTGTCACACGAGGTCGCCCGGCTGGGCGCGCTTCCGGCCGAGCAAACAGAGAAGGTTCTGGCCGAGTTTTATCAGATGGCGGTCGCCCGGCAATACGCCAACCAGGGCGGCGTGGACTTCACGAAAAAGTTGCTGGCCCGCGCATTCGGGCCCGATGAATCGCGGCGCATGATCGATCATCTGGTGCGATCCATGGGCGCCAGCCTGGCCAGCTTCGATTCGCTGCAACGCACCGATCCCCAGCAACTGGCGCGTTTCATCCATAACGAACATCCCCAGACCATCGCGCTGATCCTGTCGCATCTGCTGCCGGCGCAGGCGGCTGCGTTGCTTGCATCGCTGCCCGTCGAACTTCGGTCCGACGTGGCTCTGCGCATGGCCAGCCTCGACCAGATATCTCCTGAAATCATTTCGAAAATCGCGGGCGTAATCAGCCAGAAACTGAAAAGCATCGGAGGCTTCAGCCGCGAAGCCTATGGGGGCGTGCGCGCGGTCTCCGACATCTGCAATCGCCTGGATAGTGAAACGAGCAGCCAGATCCTCAATGAAATCGACCTGAGCGATCCCACCGTCGCCACCACCATCCGCAACCTCATGTTCGTTTTCGAGGACATCCTGATGCTCGACGAACCCGCCATGAATGAGGTGATCGGAAAGGTCGATCGCAAGCTGCTGATTACCGCGCTCAAAGGAACCAGCGAACAGCTCAAGGACCACTTCACGCGCCGCATGTCGACGCGCGCCAAGGAGATGCTGCTCGAGGATCTCGACGCCCTCGGCCCGGTGAAGATTAAAGATGTCGAGGCCGCCCAGCAGCAGGTAGTTGCTGTAATCCGCCAGCTCGAACAGCAGGGCGTCGTCTCGCTGCGCGGATCGGTGGGGGAGCAGTACGTTGTTTAGATTCGTTCTCGCGCTACTTGCCGTTTCCACGGGGGTCGCGCAAACGGCTGCTCAGCAACAAACCGCGCAAATTCGAACGCAGATGGAGGAGTCTCTGCGGAAGCAGACGGAATCGGTGGCGCGCCAGATCGAAGCCATACACACGTTGCAGCCTGGCGCTGCCCCGCCGCCGCCGCTCGCACCGCGCTCCTTGCGGCCGGTGTTGAGTACGCTGCGCCCCTGCGATCCTATCTCGCCCGGTTCTTTCGATCCGCAAATTCGCGCCGAGGCCGACCGGCAGGGTGTCGCGCCGGAGCTGCTGCGCGCCGTCATCTCCGCCGAATCCGCTTTCCTCCCCTGCGCGGTTTCTGACAAAGGCGCGATGGGGCTCATGCAGTTGATGCCGGGAACCGCCGCGGCCATGGGGGTTTCCGATCCGCTGGACCCGGACGACAACCTGCGCGGAGGCGTCCGCTATCTGGGCCAGTTGCTCGAACGCTATGGAGGCGACCTCAGGCTCGCGCTGGGCGCCTACAACGCTGGCCCCGCTCTGGTGGACAAATTCGGCGATATCCCGCCCATCCCGGAAACGCAGAACTATGTCCGCGAGATCCTGAAAAAGCTCGCGATCCCCCCGCCCGCTGCTCCGAAACCGTAAGCAGGCGGTCTACCGTATGAGCTGCCAGAGTCCCGGTTCAACCTCGGCAAACCCGTGATCGCGATAGATGTTGCGCACCGGGATGTTGCGCGGCGTTTCGATAATCCGCCCAGTGAGCGTTTCCTGAACCTCGCCAATCATGTGCCGCAGGAACTGGTGCTCGATTTCCATACCCAGCACGCGACAGCTCATCGCCAGCGCTAAAATACTCCCATTCACGATAACCGCGCCCCCTGTTAGCCCGTGATCTCCGAAGCGGTCTGAGACATCCAGGGAAAACAGATGCGCCGCCGAATTGGAGAGCAGCCCCGCAAGCTCGCTCAATGGAAATTTCCGGCCCGTGGTATTGAACTGCGTCGTGCGCTCAAACAGTTCCGCGAACCGTGACAGTCTGGAGTCGTTCGTTAATCCCTCAATACGGCACTGTATCTGAAGCGAGGAAAGATACTGGCCTTCGTCCATGCTGTCGGCGCGGAATTGCTGGCGCTCCAGTTGCGCTTTCACCAGGGTCGTGCGGACGGCCGATTCCTCGGTGATCACCGGAACTTGCAGCCGCGGATCGTTGAGCAACATCCGCCGCAGGCTGAAGGGGTCCTCGCCCCAGACCTCGACTTCGGGCAGGCGCTGGCGCACACGGTCGCGCTCGACAGGATGATCGTCGATAAACACGAATGTATCCAGCGCAAAACCCAGCTCTTCGGCGATTGCGCGAATGTTATCGACCTTGTCGTTCCAGTTGACGCGCCACGTCACGAAATCGTCGGGCCCGAGCAAGCGGTTGCGTGGGTAATTGTCGGGATATTTCCACAGTTCGCGAACCGTCGCCTCGTCGTTCTTGCTGACGCAGGCCAGCACCAGGCCGCGCTTTTTGAGACAGAGCAGCGCCTCGTGCAGGCCGAAGTAAAGGCCCACGTAAGAGAAAACTCCGCTGATCTCCGGCGCCCACGCAAAGGGGCTGCCGGTCTCGGCCAGGACGCCCGGCCATAACGTGCCGTCCAGATCGACGATGACACATTTCTTGCGCCCGATTCCCAGCACGGTCCTGAGAGCATCGATATGGGTGCGTGCCAGCGCGCCTTCCCGGAGATAGGGATCGCCGCCCACCCATTGCGCCAGCGGCGCCGTATCCGGGAAAATTCCGTGCACCGCGGCTTTCTCGCTTTCCGGCCGTTGCAGCATCCACCCGGGCGATCCGAAATGAGTGAAGGCCACCTGCCCGTCGTCCAGCATCCGTTCGGAACCTACCGCGCCCAACGCCGCCGCGACGTCGACCACATGCACGCCGGGCATCATCCCGGCCATCTCCGCCAGCGCCACATTGGCTAGGCGGAAACGCGCGCGGTGCCCCGTGATTCCACGCTCCGCGAGCCCCAGCGGCTGCACGGTTGGCTCCGGCAAATTGTCGATCAGGATAGGCGCGGACGTCCTTTGGCGCAATTGTTCCAGTAACAGCCGTGCCTGCGCGAGATAACCCGCGTGCGCGTGTTGGCCTGGCACGGGCGGGCCGGTCATGCAGTGCCGCGCTCTCAGAGCGCCGACAAAAATTGCGTCGTGTTTGTGCTCGGCGGCGAAGCGCACATCATCGGGAAAGGTCGCGGAGACGCGCAGGTCGATACCGCTCTCGGCCGCTTCCCTGCGCAGGAAATCCGCCTCCATCTGGATGTCGCAATCGCCGAACAGCAGGACCTCCACGCGTTGTCTGGCGCCGCCCAGATCCTGCACTCCATACCTGGCCCCCGCCGCCCAACCGGAAGCGACGCCTTCCTTCACCTCCCGCCGGTAGCGTTCCAGCATTTCGGCGGGATCGCGCCCGTGCGTTGCCGAAAGTCCGGCGCCGGCCGCGGCCAGTTCTTCTTCCGGCGTTTTCTCGGTGAGGATCTCGCGCTCCACCAGCCCCGCGATCGACCCGGCGATGACATCGCGCGAATACGGAATCAGATCGCCGATTGCGCCACAATCGTCCGGGATGCGGCGCGGTTCGCCGAAATAATCCATAAGGACGCTGATTTCGCGGTCTACCGGCAAGCGCTCGTTCCGGATGGCGTGGACGATCAGAAAACGGTCTGGGCCAACCGGCAACTTGTGAATAAAGCGGGAGCGGCGCAAAACCATCCAGTCCTCCCCTGCCTTATTCGGCGCACGCAAGGGCGCGTTCAGGATAAAGAAGATCCTGATCGGCCCGGTAAGGCGCTTCTCCCTCGTGCAGCCGGGCATTATTAGCCAGGCGCAACTTCACTTCCTCTTCGCTGTAGAGAAAAGGCAGGCAGGCATAGCGCGTGCCTTTCGTGATGGGCGTAACCTCATGCAAGGCTCCGCAGGAAAACACGATAGCGCCGCCGGCTGGGGCTCGGTAGGTCCGCCGCCCAAACTCCGGGAACATCAGATCACAGCCCTCGTAGTTGCTATTCAGGTTGATGGAAACGGCAAACCGGCGGTGCTCGGCGCCGGCGTTCAGGTTGTCACGGTGGCGGCGAAAATACCCGCCGATTTGGCTGTCGTAGCAGGAGACGGTATAGCGGTCTATGCGCGTGGCCTTGAACGAAAAATAGAGTTCAACGGCCGGCAGCAGCCGCGTCACGATGCGCTCACGGATCCTCTGGCGCAACTCGGGCAGAGCGATGACCATATCCTGGCGGCGTTTTTGGCTGTGAATCCTGACCGTCGCTGTCTTGCCATCATGATCGACCAGAAACCCGGAATCCCGGCCGCCCACTTTCTCGTAGAGGCCGATCAAAAGTTCGCAGAGCGGAAAATCGAAGACGCGCGGCACAATCAGGGCCGGCGCCGTCAGCGGCACGCCCGCGGAGTTGTCCACCGGCGGAAGATCCGCTAGCAGGCGCTCTAAAATCGCATCGTGTCCGTCCGGGTGATCGCAGGGGATGTCCGCGATGGCGCGCAGCATGGGATCCAGGGCCACTGTACGCGGCATCTCATCCGCGCCATAATGCCTTCCAATTGCGCCGTCGTAATCGGAGATAAACCTGAGAACGGGGCCGCTCATGGCCGCGAGCGCCTCCGCATTGTGCGGTGGAGTGGCCAGCACGGCATAAATGAGCATGTGATCTTCGGAGAACGAAGCCGCCTGTTTCACCAGCGCCGCGAGCCTGATTTGCGTTTTAGACTCGGCCAGAGACCCTAGAAACGCCAGCACGATCCAGCGTCCGGCGGAGACATGCAGATCCTCCCCGCCGCCAGAGATGTTGGTCGCCTTAAACCACGGAACCGGATCGCCAAGCGTG
>Ga0182015_10004205_pt1 | contig 15661 bp, 9 predicted proteins | sample 712P3MmetaG_FD_120478 | JGI IMG/M metagenome (GOLD analysis project Ga0182015, IMG submission 120478) | Permafrost microbial communities from Stordalen Mire, Sweden - 712P3M metaG | ecosystem: Environmental > Terrestrial > Soil > Wetlands > Permafrost | place: Sweden: Stordalen | collected... | reverse complement strand
TGCTTGCTTGCTCTGCCGAAAATGACGTTTACGTGAGCGAAGCAAGAAAGGCGGCGTCGCCGAAGACCATCGCGCTTCGGCCGGCGATCGTAGCAGTGCTTGGTTGTAGCGTGCTTTTCGTGCTGCTTGCGATCTGGCAAACAATTTCGCCCTTCGTGCCGCACGTGTTCTACGGAGCTGCCTTCGACCTGTCGAAGTTCAGTCGTATTACACGAATGTACGCGGGAGAATTACCGCGCGGCATGCACATCGCAATCGGCGAGCATGTGCTCGAACATGCGGACGGCGACATACTACGCGGCTATCGGCTGCGCGTTCCTAAAATCGGCGACGAAGTCCATGTCTCAACACCGGACGGCATCGTCGCTATGTCTGCGGTGACGACATTTTATCCGAAGCGCGATAGGGTGCCGGAAGCCCTGCGGCAAGCGAGCACTGCCGTGGCGATCGTGTGTGCCGCGCTTTTCTTTATGCGTCGACCAGGATTGATGTCGTTTGCCTTTTGGCTGTGGGCCTTGATCGGGCTCGGCGGCGGCGATCTGGATTATTCCTTGGACCGGCTTCCACGACCGGTTGGGCTTGGATTCGATCTGCTGTTTTGGGGACTCAACTACTCTGGGTTTGCCCTCATATCATTCGCGCTCCGTTTCCCTACGGGCAGCGTGTCGTCGCGATTGCGCTGGCTCGATGGCACGGTATGGGCGGTACTTGGCTGCTCGTTCGTCGTCGAGGTCGCCGATCGCGCGCTCTACCTCGCGGGGCGCACGCCGGCGCAAGTGTCTGCGGACATTCGACTGGCTGCATTGCCAATGATCGCTGCGGCGGGCGTTCTGCTCTGGAAACAGGCGCATTCCGGGCCGTTCGAACGCTCGAAGATTGCTTGGGCCAGCGCGGCATTCGTGGGGGCAGCCGTCGCGCGGGCAACCGCTTTCATGATTTCCGCCGGCGACCAGTACCAGTACTGGCGTCTGATCGAGGTGGCGGCGGATCTCCTACCGCTGCTTGCGATCTACCCCATTTTGCGCTATCGCCTCTTTGACTTAGGCTTCGTCGTCAGTCGCGCTGCCGTCTATTCTGCCCTCTGTCTCGCGGCATTTGGGACGCTCGCTGCCGCGAACTGGTTCGCGCAACACTTCGTCACCGAGCGACTCGCGTTCGTGTTGCAACCGGTTGCGGCTATCGCCATCGGGCTCGGCTATTTTCGCGTGCGTGGCTGGGTGCAAAATCTGATCGAGCGCGTGCTCTTTCGCGAACGCTTTGCGGCCGAGCAACATATGGAAGCGACCATTCGCGCTCTTCCACTCGTCGCAAGGTCCGAATCAGTTGACGACGTCCTCGTATCAGAAGTGGCGCGGACGTTGCATCTTGCATCCGCGGCACTCTTCCGTACGACCGATCAAGAGTTTGAGCGCGTGGCGGCGGTCGGTTGGGACGGCGACCTATTGCTCCGAATTTCTCGCGACGATTTGCTCGCCCAACGTATCAGCGGGGAAGACAGGATTGTCCAACTTGCATCGATGCGATGGGAAGCAGAAGGACTGCCGGCACCGCCAAACGATCCGGTCTTGGCGCTTGGCATCGTTCGCCGTAGTGCGCTGTCAGCGATTGTTTTGTACGGACGTCACGATAACGGCACGGAAATCGAACCTGACGAGCTCAAAGTTCTTCGGCGAGTGGGCGACGCAGCGGCGATCGCATATGAAACTGCCGAGGCGGAGGAAATGCGAGAACGCATGAAAGTGCTCGAGGCGCGGTTACGCGAGTTCGAAAGTGACACGGCATCGGCATAAGAAAAAGGCGACGGCGCCATAGCGTCGTCGCCCTTTGCATTAATAACCAACGTTTTTAACTACATCCGCTCGTTGAGCCACACGAGTCGCACTTGAGGCACGTGCCGTTGCGGACGAGTGCGAATTGACCGCACGTTCCGCATGCGTCGCCGCTGTAGCCCTTGGCGAGTGCTTCGCGCACGCGTTCGGCCATTGGTTGGACTGAGGCCGAGCCGCGTTGCACCGGTGTTGCCGCGGATGCCGATGCAACACCGGCCATGACCGGAACGGGTGCCGGTACCTGGACGGGTGCGGGCTTCGGTAGTGCTGCCGTTACCGGACGGATGGCATCCGCCGTGCGGTAGGTGGTGTCGCCGTCTTCCTCGCCGGTGTATTCGGGATCGGGGCCCATCGCATCGATCTGTTGCGACGGTTGCACTTGCGCGAGATCGTAGCGGCCAAGATAGCTCACGGCGAGTTCGCGGAAGATGTAGTCGAGGATCGAGGTCGCCATTTTGATATTCTCGTGACCGACGACCGGACCATTGGGTTCGAAGCGCGTGAACGTGAACGCGTCCACGTATTCTTCGAGCGGCACGCCGTGCTGCAGTCCGAGCGACACCGCGATTGCGAAGTTGTTCATCAGCGAGCGGAAGGCCGCGCCCTCCTTATGCATGTCGACGAAGATTTCGCCGATCGTGCCGTCATCGTATTGGCCGGTCCGCAAGTAGACCTTGTGGCCGCCGACGACGGCCTTTTGCGTGTAACCGCCGCGGCGATCCGGCATCCGCCGGCGTTTGGCAATGTAGCGGTATACGATCTTCTCCGCGATTTGTACGGGCGTCGTGTAACCCGTCGGCATGTCGGCGTCCTCGTCGGGCGAGCCGATGTCTTGCGATGCCGCTAGTGGTTGCGAGAGTTTCGAGCCGTCTCGATAGAGCGCAACCGCCTTCGTCATGCGCTCCCACGAGTAGCGATAGGCTTCTTTAACGTCGCCAATCGTCGCGTCTTGCGGAAGGTTGATCGTCTTCGAGATCGCGCCGCTGATGAACGGCTGCGCGGCCGCCAGCATGTCGACGTGTGCGAGCGGACGGATGTAGCGTGAACCGTGCTTGCCGCACGGCGTCGCGCAATCAAAGATCGAGAGGTGCTCGTCTTGAAGGAATGGCGCGCCTTCGAGCGTCATCCGGCCGCAGATCACATCCGAGGCTTCGTCGATCTGCTGCCCGGTGAATCCGAGAATATCGCGCAGGATCGAGATGTTCCAATCGGCGAGCTGGTCGGGCGTCATCCCAAGCTTGGTCGTGCAGAACTCATCTCCAAGCACGAAGTGGTTGAAGACGAAGCCGATCTCGAACGCACCGAGGAGTTGCGATTCGATCTTCGCGAGGGTTTCATCGTCGAAGCCCTTCGCTTTGAGTGTCGCACGGTTGATGTGCGGCGTGCCTTCGAGCGTGTTCGTTCCCTTGGCGAAGGTTTCGATCGCTGCAATGTGCTCCGAGCTGTAGCCCAGTCGTCGCAACGCCGGTTCGACCGACTGGTTGACGATCTTAAAGTATCCGCCGCCGGCGAGCTTCTTGAACTTCACGAGCGCGAAGTCGGGCTCGATGCCCGTCGTATCGCAGTCCATCACGAGACCGATCGTGCCGGTCGGCGCGATGACGGTGACCTGTGCGTTGCGGTAGCCCGCGACCTCGCCGATCGCGAGGGCGTTGTCCCACATGACGCGCGCGAGCGCCCACGTCTCTTGCGTGAAGAGCGATGGGGCATGGGTCACCGGCGTGATCGTGAGGCCTTCGTATTCGTTCTTCGGGGCGGCATAGGCGGCGCGGCGATGATTGCGCAACACGCGCTCCATCGCTTCACCATTGTGCGCATAGCGCGGGAACGAGCCCAGTTCGCGCGCCATCTCGGCCGACGTCTTGTATGACGTTGCCGTCATCAACGACGTGATTGCCGCGCACCAGCCGAAGCCTTCCTCGGAATCGTACGGCAAGCCGATGCGCATCAGCATCGTGCCGAGGTTGGCATATCCCAAGCCCAGCGTGCGGTAGTCGTACGACCGCTGCGCGATCTCTCTGGACGGAAATTGCGCCATCGTGACGCTGATCTCGAGCGTCGTCGTCCAAATGCGGCAAGCATCAGCGAAGCGCTTGGCTTCGAAATGCCCCGTCGCATCGAGGAAGTTGACGAGGTTCAGCGACGCGAGGTTGCATGCCGTGTCGTCTAAAAATAAATATTCGCTGCATGGATTACTTGCATTGATCCGGCCGTCGCTTGGGCACGTGTGCCATTCGTTGATGGTCGTGTCGAATTGCAAACCGGGATCTGCGACTTGCCATGCGGCGACCGCGATCTTTTCCCACAGATCTGCAGCTGGGATCGATTTCGCTACACGACCATCGGTGCGTTGCGTCGTGTCCCAATTCTGACCGGCGTCGAGACGCGCGAAAAACTCGTTTGGAATGCGAACGGAGTTATTCGAGTTCTGACCCGAAACGGTGCCGTACGCTTTGGAATCCCAGTTCGTGTCGTACGTTTCGATGAAGAGTTCTTTGTAGCCCTGGCGCGCGAAATCAAGCGCGTACTGAACGCTGCCAGGCGGAATGCCCATAGCCAACGCTTGCCGCATCGCGGTCTTCAACCCGGGGTTGAGTGCGGGATCGAGCCGTGCCGCTTCGGGCAACGCTTCATTGCTCGCCGCTTTCATGATCGTGTTGAGATGTTTCTCACTTACGATCGAACCCGTAACGAGATCCGCGACTTTTTGTTCTTCACTGACTTTCCAGCCGATGAACTGTTCGATGTCCGGATGATCGAGATCGAGCACGACCATCTTAGCCGCGCGCCGCGTGGTGCCACCCGACTTGATTGCGCCGGCCGCGCGATCGCCAACGCGCAAGAATGACATCAACCCCGAACTCGTACCGCCACCGGAGAGCTTCTCACCCTCACCGCGAAGTGCGGAGAAGTTCGAACCTGTACCGGAACCATATTTAAAAATACGAGCTTCGCGAACCCAAAGGTCCATGATGCCGCCTTCATTGACCAAATCGTCACTGACGGATTGGATGAAGCAGTTATGAACCACGACATTGTTCGTTAGGAACGCGTGACTCTCTGTCTCGATGTCGTAGACTGGCTGTTGGCTAAGAAACTCAACGTTTAGGACAGGGACGCCGACCAATCCATTGCTTTCGCTCATTTCAAGCAATGGTGCAACGGCACTCTGGACACGCGCGGTCGCGGCTAAAAAGCCTTCCCGATCAAGAAGTCTGATTTGGTCGGCAACAGGGCCCCTATGAAATTCATATCGGCCTTTTGCTGTTCCATTTCCGCAAGGGATACCAATTCGTTCAAATAGAGTCATGCCTGGGCGAAGACCGCCTACGGGAATCCATTTCGGTTCCCCGTCTTCATAAGCTCCCAAAACGAGATGGTCTGCGGTTGCGTCGATGAAGTTTCTATTGTCTAAAGCAACGCGGTAAACGTTTCGGAATCCGGTTAGCTTCGCAGCTACAATTTTGGTCGTACCCGTCGCATCGTAGACTTCGATGCCAACGAGATTTCTGTCGATGATTTCGCCGATCTCGATCGGACCGCTCGGTGTCGAGACCATGGCATCACGCGGGAGGCAAGCGTGAGGAGCTGGGTGCTCGTACGCGCTCGTTGCGACGGTGAGTTCGCCGGTTTTGGGGTCGACAAAATGGTGGCCTTGCGCCGGGCCCGCAATCCCGTACGCCCAGTGCAGCCCCGTGTTGAACCATTGCGGCGAATTGGGCGCGCCGATCTGGCGAGCCAGCATCCCGCACATCTCGTCATAGTACGTCCGTGCATCGCTCTCGGTATCGAAGTAACCGTACTTATAGCCCCAGTACGTCCACGTCCCGGCCAGCCGGTGGAAAACCTGACGGGCATCGGTTTCGGGCCCGAAGGTCGCATCGTCGGTGGGCTCGGAGCGCCATAGCCACTGCGGAATGTCGGGTTCCTCGACGCCCTTGAGGGCGCTCGGGACGCCGGCTTTCCGGAAGTACTTCTGGGCGATGATGTCCGTCGCGACCTGACTCCAGTCGGCCGGGATCTGGATATCCTTGGCTTCAAAAATCATCGAACCGTTGGGGTTGACGATTTTCGAGGTACGCGGCTCGAAGGTGACGCCGGCGTAGGGCTCACCGGGCGCGGAGTAGGTACGGGCGAATTTCATGCGGGGCGGTCCTCTTCGAGCGTCGATGCAGGTGGCTAAATGAGGGGAAGAAGAGTATCGAACAGACGTTCGATTTCGTCAAGCCCTAAGGCGGACGAAAACGGGACGGGCACTATATATTGTGTCTGGCCGGGCTTAGCACCTACTAGATATACAACCACGTTCCTTGTGGACTGGTGGCGCAGAACCACATTTTCTTGTTCATGGATAGGCCGGCGCGGCGAATGCGCCGCCGGGCGGAGTGGGCGGGGTGTGGACGGAACCGGGGATAGCGTGGATATGCTGCGGCCCGACGGGCACGCGGCGTCGCTGAGCGACGTCGCCATCGACGGCCTCTGGGACCGCGGATGGCGCGGAATCGTGCTCGATCTCGACAACACGTGCTGCGCGTACCACCGGCCGGAGCTGGCCGACGGGGTAGCCGCTTGGGTCGCCGCGGCGCTCGATCGCGGCTTCCGGATCGTGATGCTCTCGAATAACTTTAGCGAGCGCGTAGCCGCGATCGGCGCGCAGCTCGGCGTCGCGACGGTCCCGAACGCCCTTAAGCCCCTGCCATTTGGGTTTTTGCGTGCCATGCGGCTGCTCGGTACTCCCCGCCGCGGGACGGTCGTCATCGGCGATCAAGTGTTCACCGACGTGCTGGGCGCGAAACTCCTCGGGCTGCGGACCGTGCTCACCGAGCCCATCGTGGCGCACGATTTTCCCCTGACCCGCGTCCTGCGCTTGTTCGAACGGCTGGTCTACAAGCGCACGCCTCCGGCGCCGGGCCTTCCGATTTTTCACGGCGAAGAATGAGCGCGTGAAGACCTACGAACCGCCCCAGGCGGCAGCGCATGATAGCGGGACGCCGCCCGAATTGCTGACGTTCATGACCCAGTCGTGGGCGGTGCCCACCGGCCCCGTCCCGACCCTTGCCGGTCGCGAGCGCTTCGCGGCGCGCCGGCGCGCGCTCGGGCGGCAGTTTATGGGCGACGTGCTGGTCGTGCCGACCGGGAACGCAAAAGTCCGCGCTAACGACACGCACTATCGTTTCCGTCCGGGCACGGACTTCTATTACCTTACCGGGATTCACGAACCGGACGTCGTGCTCGTGCTCGTTCCCGACGGCGACGCACATCGCGCAATCGTCTTCACCGAGCCCAACCCGGGCAAGAGTGACGCAACGTTTTTCACCGATCGCGCGAAGGGCGAACTGTGGGTGGGCCCGCGGCTCGGCGTCGCCGCGACGGCCGCGCGCTTCGGCGTCGAAGCGCAGCCGATCGACGACCTCGCGACATTTCTGAACGTCACGATGGGCGCTCGGCCCACGCGTTTGCTGCGCGGACTCGACACCGACACCGCGAACGCCGTCGTTTCGAGTCTCGACAACGATAACGCCCTAGCGATAGCCCTCTCCGAAATGCGCCTCATCAAGGACGAGTTGGAAATTGCCGAGCTGCGGGCGGCCATCGCCGCTACGAAACGCGGCTTCGACGACGTCGTGCGCGCATTGCCGACGGCCGTTACCGAGCGGGTCGTAGAAGGCGTATTCAACCTGCGCGCGCGGGTCGAAGGCAACGACGTCGGCTACTCGACGATCGCCGCCTCCGGCCCCGACGCATGCATCCTCCATTGGGTGCGCAACGACCGGCGCATCGGATCCGATGACTTGCTCTTACTCGATGCCGGCGTCGAAGCCGTCTCCCTCTACACCGCCGACGTCACGCGCACGTTGCCGGTCAACGGCACGTTCACGCCGGCGCAGCGCGAGATCTATACGCTCGTGTGGGAAGCGCAGCGCGCGGGGTTCGAGGCTTGCAAGCCCGGCAACGACTTTCTCGAGCCCAACGCCGCGGCGATGCGCGTGCTCGCGCACGGCCTCGAGCGGCTCGGCATCCTCACGTCGGCGGAAGAAGCGCTGCGCGACGACAAGCTCTTCTATAAACGCTACTCGCTGCACAACGTGAGCCACATGCTGGGCCTCGACGTCCACGACTGCGCCAAGGCCCGCGCCGAAACGTACAAGTTCGGCCGGCTCGCTGCGGGAATGGTCCTGACGGTCGAGCCGGGGCTCTACTTCCAGCCCGACGACCTCACCGTGCCCGAGCGCTACCGCGGGATCGGCGTGCGGATCGAAGATGACGTCGTGATCACGTCCGACGGCTACGACAACCTCTCGGCGGCGCTGCCGAGCGAGCCCGACGCCGTGGAATCGTGGGTCCGTTCGCTCGCGGGCACGACGCCGGAGCCGTGGGTCGTCCCGGTGCCCGAATGAAAATTTCCGGCGGCTGCAAACCTTGGGGACCGGCCTTGGTTACGACTTGGGTGAAGTTAGATCATTTGGTGCAATCATAGCGCGCCCGGCGAGACGTCCGGCCAAGCGCCGTAAACCGGCCTCGCAGCGGGTCGAACGGGTCGATGAGTCGGCGAAACAGCCGATGATCGAGATGTTCGGCACGATCAAGCAGGTCTACCCGAGCACGACGTTCGGCGTCGAACTCGAGAACGGCCACGAAGTCCTCGCGCACATCGCGGGACGCTTGCGCCGCCACCACATCAAACTGCTTTTGGGCGATCGGGTCGAACTCGAGATCTCGCCCTACGATCTGACGAAGGGCCGCATCATTTACCGCTATCGTGCGGGTGAAGCGCGCCGTTCAACCGCCGCTCCCGCATAGCGCAGGCGCCATCCCCGAACTCGCCAAGTCGTACGATCCCGCCGACGTCGAGCCGCGCTTCATTGCGCGAGACCTTGCCGCCGGCGTTTTTCATGCCGAAGTCGATCGTTCGCGGCCCCCGTTTATCATCTCGATGCCGCCGCCGAACATCACGGGTGCAGCGCATCTCGGTCACGGCTCCACCTATACGCCGATGGACGTGCTCACGCGCTACCACCGGATGCGCGGCGACAACGCGAACTGGCTGCCGGGGCAAGACCATGCGGCGATTGCGACCGAGGCCGTGCTGGTCCGGGAGCTGGCCAAAGAAGGTCTGACGCGCGACGGGCTCGGCCGCGCGGCGTATCTCCAGCGCGCCTGGAAGTGGCGTGACCAATACGGCAACCGCATCAACGAGCAGTTCAAACGCTTGGGCTTCGGAGCGGACTGGCAACGCGAACGGTTCACGCTCGATCCCGAACTCTCGGCCGCCGTCACGCGCGTCTTCGTCGATTTGCATCGTGAAGGTTTGATCTATCGCGGAACGCGGCTCGTGAACTGGGATCCCAAGGCGAAGTCGACGCTCTCCGATGCCGAAGTCGAAAACGAACCGCACGCTGGTTCGCTCTGGCATGTGCGCTATCGCGGTGAGGACGGCGGCGAGGGTGTCGTCATTGCAACGACGCGGCCGGAGACGATTTTGGCCGACGTTGCGGTTGCCGTGCATCCGGACGACGAGCGTTACGCCGGCCTGATCGGAAAGAACGTCGTTTTGCCGCTCGTGAACCGGCCGATACCGGTGATCGCCGATAGCGCGGTGCTGCGCGAATTCGGTACCGGTGCGGTCAAGGTGACGCCGGCGCACGACGCGACCGACTACGAAATCGGGCAGCGGCACGGGCTGCCGATGCCGACCGTGATCGATTACGACGGGCGGATGATCGCACCGGCGTGGCGCGTCGAACCCGAGCCCGCGATGCGCGCACGGTTCGACGTCGGCCGCGCCGGGCTGGAGAAGTACGTCGGCATGGATCGCTTCGCGGCGCGCACGGTGCTCGTTGCGGATCTGGACGCGGCGGGCGCGCTGGTGCGCGTCGAACCGTACGAGTCCACGGTGCCGGTGTCGTCGCGTTCGGGCGAAATCATCGAGCCGCTGCTTTCGCTTCAATGGTTCATGGCGATGGAGTCGCTAGCAAAGCCGGCGCTCGCCGCGCACCGCGACGGTCAGGTGCGTTTCGTGCCGGAACGTTTCGGCCGCACCTACGAGCACGGGCTCGAGAACCTGCGCGATTGGAATATCTCGCGCCAGGTGTGGTGGGGCCATCAGTTGCCGGTGTGGTACACGCCTGCCGGCGACGCGATCGTCGCGCTGAGCGAAGACGATGCGTTGCGCGAAGCGCAGGCGCGTTACGGCACGAGCGAACTCGCGCGCGATCCCGATACGCTCGACACCTGGTTCTCAAGCGCGCTGTGGCCGTTCTCGATCCTCGGTTGGCCGCACGCTACGGCCGAACTCGAGGCGTGGTATCCCAATCAGGTCATGATCACGGGCCGCGAAATCATTTTCTTGTGGGTCTCGCGCATGATGATGATGGGGCTGCACTGCGTCGGGCGCATTCCGTTTTCGACGGTGTTCATCACGCCGCTGGTCTTCGATCTGCAGGGCCGCAAGATGAGCAAGAGTCTCGGCAACGCGATCGATCCGATGGACCTCATCGAGAAATACGGCGCCGACGGCTTTCGCTTCGGCATCTTACGGCAGATGCGCCTCGAGTCGCAAGAGCTGCGCTTCGATGAGGAAAAGTGCGACGAGGCGCGGCGCTTCAACAACAAACTTTGGAACGCGCTGCGCTTCATCGCCTCGCTCGACGAGGGGTTGCCCGACCGCATCGAGCTGCCGCCGATCGAAACCCTCACGCTGGCGGATTGCTGGATCCTCGCGAAGCTGCACGCCGCGGTGAACGCGGTGACGCACGCCTACGATCACTTCGAGCTGGGCGTCGCCGCCGATGTGCTCGTGCAGTTCGGCTGGTACACGTTCTGCGATTGGTACCTGGAGTCGGCCAAGGCGCACGCGCAGCGCCCGACGCGCATGGGCGTGTTGACGTACGTGCTCGACACGTTCGTGCGGCTGATGCACCCGATTGCGCCGTTCGTGACCGAGGAGATCAGCTCGGTGCTGCGGCCGGACGGCCCCTCGATCGTCGTCTCGGCGTGGCCGGATGCACGCGACATTCCCGCCGACGCCCTCGCCGAGGCCGACTACGATCGTTTCATGACGACCGTCGAGCGGCTGCGCAACGCGCGCTCCGAACTTGGCATCGCCCCGAAGGCAAAGGTCGTCGTCACCGGGCCCCAGCTCGATGAGGCGATCGCCGAACAATTGCGGCTGCTCGCCGGCGTGGATTTCCGCAGCGACGATTCGGTTCCGGGCGAAACGTTTGCCCAACGGCTCGATGCGCTGCGTTTGCAGGCCGATCCGGCGATGCTGCGCGAGCGCTACGTGCGCGAGATCGCGAAGCTCGACGTCGAGGTCGAACGGTTAGAGAAGAAGCTGGCCAACGAGAAGTTCGTCGCCAACGCCAAGTCCGATGTCGTCGCTGCCGAGCGCGAAAAGCTCGACGATTACCGGGGGCAACGCAATGCCGCGCGTGCGGCCCTCGGCGCCTTGGCGTAAGTGCACGCACTCGCCGCCTACCAAGGGTTCTTTGCCGCCAGCGTCGGCGCTGCCGCCGCGCTGATCGGCCTGTTGTTCGTCGCGGTCAGCATCGCGCCCGAACGCACCTTCGGCGCCGAAGCCGATGCCGAACGCCGGGCCGATGCCCAACGCGCATTCACGGCGCTGGCCAATGTGTTCTTTGTCTCGCTCGCAGCATTGATGCCTCACAACGCGCGGGAGGCCATCATCGTGATCGCGATCTTCGGCATCGTGCAAGTGCTACTGGCAGGATGGGCGATGCGCAAGGGTTTTTCCAAGTGGGCGGGTTTGATGCAGTCCGGACTCTTGTCGCTTTGCATCTACGCGTTCGAGTTGGTCACGGCCGTCCGTGTCCTGCAGGGCAGCTCTCCCGATACGCTCGTCTACATCGTGCTCGGCCTCTATGCCTACGCGCTCCGCACATCGTGGGGATTGCTCGGCGCAAAGGAGACCGTCAAGACGCCATAGGAGCGCATGCGCGCCACGGCCTCAAGTCCGGCGGCCGAGCCGATACTCGGGAGGCGCATCGGCCCCGCGCACAAAGGGCCGGAATTGTGCGCGCCCGAACCGCCGTTCGATGCCTGCGCTTGCTCGCCGTCGCGTCCTGATGTCGCCCGCTTCGATCGAGCGGGCGGTTTCTCGCATGGCGCATCAGATCATCGAACCCGAAGAAGCCCAGAGCGGGCTCGTCTTGATCGGCATTCGCCGCGGCGGAGAATCGCTCGCGCGCCGGCTGGCCTCTGAGATCACCTCGATCGGCAACGTAGCGCCGGGGCTCGGCTTCCTCAATATCAATCTCTATCGCGACGACGACGTCGCGCGTGAATTGCCCGAATCGGAGATTCGCAGCGAAATTACGGGCAAGACGGTCGTGATCGTCGACGACGTTCTCTACACCGGCCGCACCGTGCGCGCGGCGCTCGACGCGGTCACGGATCTCGGCCGGCCCCGAGCCATCCGCTTGGCCGTTCTGGTCGACCGGGGACTGCGTGAGTTGCCGGTGCAGGCCGACTATGTTGGGAAATCGATCCCGACGAGCCGCCGCGAGCACATCGATGTGATGCTCTCGCCGCAGCGTTCGGATGACGACTCCGTCGCGCTGGTCCTCGATGAGGAACGTGCCGCCACGTAACTTAATCGACGTCGATGACGTCTCGCCGTCCGAACTGATCGAACTCCTCGATCGAGCCACGGCGTTCAATCAAACCGCCCCGCGACGCGACTTGCTCGCCGGCGTGCCCGTCCTCAATTTGTTCTTTGAATCGAGTACGCGGACGGCCACGTCGTTTACGCTCGCCGAACAGCGCGTCGGCGCGGACGTGATCTCGTTTGCCCCCGGGGCATCGTCGCTCGGCAAGGGTGAGACGATCGCCGATACCGCGATCACCTTGCGCGCGATCGGCGTGCGCGTGATCGTCGTGCGGCATCCGGAGTCGGGCTTTCCGCGGCGGCTGGCGGAGTCGTTCGACGGTCACGTCATCAACGCGGGCGATGGCACGCACGCGCATCCCACCCAAGCGCTGCTCGACCTGATGACGCTGCGCGACCATGCCGGTCATCTCGAGGGCCTGCGCGTCGCCATCGTCGGCGATATCCTACATTCGCGCGTGGCGCGTTCGAACATCGTCGGGATGCGCATGCTGGGGGTTGAAGTGACCTTGGTCGGTCCGCGCACGCTCTTGCCGGACTCCTTCGAGACCCAGGGCGTCCGGATCGAGCGCGATCTCGACGCGGTGCTTGCGCACGTCGACGCGATCATGATGCTGCGCATCCAGCGCGAGCGGATCGTCTCGGGGCTCTTGCCCTCGCTCGATGATTACACGCGCCGCTTCCAACTCAACCCGACGCGCCTGGCAAAGCTTTCCCGCGATGCGGTGATCATGCATCCGGGGCCCTACAACCGCGGTGTCGAATTGACCGATGAGGTCCTCGACGACCCGCGTTCGCGCTACGTCGTGCAGGTGCATAACGGTGTGTTCGTACGCATGGCGGTGCTTGAGTTTCTCATCAACAGCGCTCGGGTGACGGCATGAAGACGATTATCCGCGGCGGGCGCGTGATCGATCCGGCGAGCGGCCTCGATGCGGTCCGCGATGTCGTGATCGAAAACGGCTTTATCACGGAGATCGGCGAGCACGTCGACACGGCCTATGCGCGCGTCGTCGATGCGACCGGTGGGATCGTGGCGCCGGGCTTCATCGACATGCACGTCCACCTGCGCGAGCCCGGAGCCACGCATAAGGAAACGATTGCGACGGGCGTCGCGGCAGCGGTCGCCGGCGGCTTCACGGCGGTCGCCTGCATGCCGAACACCGAACCCGCGCTCGACTCCGCGACGATCGTCGCCGACGTGCTGCGCCGCGCCGAGGCGGCAGGCTTAGCGCGCGTCTATCCGATCGGTGCATTGACGAGGGCGCGCGCCGGCGTGGAACTCGCGCCCTATCATCTGCTCGTGGATGCGGGCTGTGTAGCGTTCAGCGACGATGGAACGACGGTCGCGAATGCGCTCGTGCTGCGTAACGCCGCGCGCTACGCCAGCGATCTGAGCGCGATCTTCGTCTCACATTGCGAGGATTCCGACCTCAAGGGCGATGCCGTCATGAACGAGGGTGCGCCCTCGGCGCGGCTTGGCTTATATGGGAGTCCGGGACTGGCCGAAGACGTGATCGTCGCGCGCGATCTGCTCATCGCCGAAGATACCGGGAAGCCGTGGCACATCGCGCACGTGTCGACCGCGACCTCGCTCGATCTGATGCGCTGGGCACGCAGCCGCGGCGTCCGCGCGACGTGCGAGGTGACGCCGCACCATCTGCTCTTGCTCGACGACCGCTTCGACAACTATCGCGCCGACGCCAAGGTCAACCCGCCGCTGCGCGCGGAGCGCGATCGCCAAGCGCTGCTCGAGGGCGTGCGGGACGGCACGATCGACGTCTTTGCGACCGATCACGCGCCGCACGGGCTCGACGAGAAGGCCCAACTCCTCAGTGCCGCGCCGGTCGGCTTCAGCGGGCTCGAGATCGCGCTCGGCGCCTACGCGGCGGCGCTGCCGGACGTGCCGCTGGCACGCATGATTGAATTGCACAGCGTGAACCCGGCGCGGATCTTGGGCGTTCCGGGCGGCACGCTCGCGGTCGGCAGCGTCGGGGACGTGACGGTCTTCAGCGAGCGCCCCTGGACCGTCGACGCGCGGCTGTTCCACTCCAAAGGGAAGAACACGCCGTTCGACGGGGCGACCTTCCCGCGCCGCGCGGTGGCGACGATCGTTGCGGGCGCCGTCGTCTACGAACACGGACGCGTCCTCCCGCGTGACGAAGCAGTGCATTCGTGAACCCGGGCAAGAAATACCGAACCAAGCGCGCCGTTCTCTTACTCGCCGACGGCACGCGTTTCGAAGGCGACGGCCTCGGACCCGACGCAACGGCGCTGGGCGAAGCGGTCTTCTATACCGGCATGACCGGTTATGAGGAAGCGCTGACCGACCCGTCCTATGCCGGGCAGATCCTCACGTTTACCTATCCGCTGATCGGGAACTACGGCGTCTCGCGTACGGTCGCGCAACATCCGCGCGGCACAGTCGCCGGCTGCGTCATAAAGCATCTCTCGCGCCGGCCTTCCCACTTTGAGAACGTCGTCGACCTTGGTTCGTGGCTCGAAGAGCAAGCGATTCCGACGATCATCGGCGTCGATACGCGCGCGCTTACGATCGCCTTGCGCGAACACGGAACGATCGGCGCGGCCTTGGCGATCGGCGACAAAGCGGTTGCAGGCGTCGATGCGACGCTGGCCGAGTTCGTGCGCACGATGACCACGAGCGGACTCGTTGCAAGCGTCGCGGATGCCTATGAGGCCGGCGAGACAATCGGCCACGGCGACACGCACATCGTGTTGCTCGACTGCGGCGTGAAGCGCGCGATCATCCGCGAACTCGAGGCGCTGGATGCGCGCGTGACCGTGCTGCCCTTCGGCGCGACCCGCGATGAGATCAACGGACATCATCCCGATGCGATCGTCATTTCGCCCGGCCCCGGCGATCCGCGCGACTTGCCCGCGACCGTCGAGACGCTGCGCGGATTCGTTGGTGAAGTGCCGTTGTTCGGCGTGTGCTTGGGACACCAGTTGCTCGCGCTGGCCTGCGGTGCGCAGACGTTCAAATTACCGTACGGTCATCGCGGCGGCAACCAGCCGGTCAAGGATCTCATCAACGATGAAGTACTGATCACTGCGCACAATCACGGCTACGCCGTTGACGGGGCGACGCTGCCCGACCACCTCGAAGCGACGATGATCAACCTCAACGACGGCACGAACGAAGGTTTCCGCCATCGCACGCTGCCGATCGCGGCGGTCCAGTTCC
>Ga0182015_10004204_pt1 | contig 15663 bp, 14 predicted proteins | sample 712P3MmetaG_FD_120478 | JGI IMG/M metagenome (GOLD analysis project Ga0182015, IMG submission 120478) | Permafrost microbial communities from Stordalen Mire, Sweden - 712P3M metaG | ecosystem: Environmental > Terrestrial > Soil > Wetlands > Permafrost | place: Sweden: Stordalen | collected... | reverse complement strand
GGAATCGTCAACTTCCAGCCATCCAAGTTATACGGATTGGTGTAGCCGCTCTTGGGGTAGGCCTTGTCGAACTCGACCGCCGCTTTGGTGGGATTGGCAATTGCCCAGAGCGTGCCCTTCTTCACGGCCGACATGAAAGCTGACACCGTCGTGGGATTGGACTTGGCGTAGCTCTGTGACGTCGCGTAGACCCAAATAGGGATGTTCGGCGCGCCAACGGCCGTGCCCAGCAGTGTCGGCTCCTTGCCCTTGAGCCCCGACGTGTCAAAGCCCGCAACCTCGTAGTTCGACGTGTTGGTCGCAATGTTCACCTTGCCGTCGAGCAGGAATTTGAAATCCTGGCCCGTGGGGTCGGTCACGATGTCGACCTGCTTGTCGGTGAGTCCCGCCTTCTTCAAGACAAAGGGCAGCATGGACTCGGTCCACGTGTCGCCGTAGGAGAAGATCTTCTTGCCTTCGAGTTCTGTTTTGAGATTGTTGGCCGAAAGGGCAACGCCGGGCTTGGCGAAGAGGGCCCAGTTGTTGCTCATCGTGTAATTGCCGATCGACAGCACCGGGGCGCCGGCGTTGACGGCGACGCCCATGTCCGTCGTGGTGATGAAGCCAATATTGGCGGCACCGGTCACGAGCAGCTTCGTCGTGGTTGACGTGTCGGGCGGGAAGACCACCTTGACGTTGAGACCGGCCTTCGTGAAGAAACCTTGGTCTTGCGCGACCACCATCGGAATGAGCTCAAAGTCCGGGCCGGGAAAGTCGTACGCGTACGTGACGTTGGTGACCGACGCGGCCGATGCCCCGCTGCCGAGGGACAGCATGACGAGCGAACCGACAGCCAACGAACTGGCGAGGACAAGCGCCGCCGTGGAACGTAATTTCATAACTCTCCCTTTTATGAACGATTAGCCAGAAGGTTAATGGCCCGTGGACGTGCGGTCCACGTCGGGTCCACGGTGAAACAGGGATCGTCTCGCGACCGTGCGTCGCTGCCACGGTGTGGCCACGACCTCACTCGCGACAATCAACAGAAACCAACTAATGCCGATGGCCGTCATCACCATGGTGGTGCCGTAGACCGCGGCCGTATGGAAATTGGTGTTGGCCTCCTCTTGATAGAGCGCCAATGATCCGCCCGCGCCGCTGGGGGTGACCAACTCGCCGATGATGGCGCCAGTGACCGCGTAGGTGGCACCAATCTTGAGTCCGGCGAAGAGTGAAGTCGTACTCGCGGGAATCTCTATCAAGAAGAACGTCCGCCATTTGGAGGCACCGTAGACGCGCGCCAGGTTGAGCAGGTCCTGATCGACGTGACTAAGACCCGCCAACACATTTACCGTGACGGGGAAGAAGACAATCCACGCCACGATGACCACCTTGGGGGCAATGCCAAAACCGAGGATGAGCACAATGGGGGCGCCGAGGGCAATAATCGGCACACCTTGGGAGAGCACCAGTACGGGATAGACCATGCGGTGCAGGAACGGTGCCTTGGCCATCACGACCCCGAGACCAATGCCGAGGATCGTGCCGCACACAAACCCGTAGATCGTCTCGCGAATTGTGCCGAGCACGAGAGGCCACAGCGATCCCCAGTTGTCCGTCACCGACTGAATCGCGGCCAGCGGTCGCGGCGCAATATAGGGCGCTACATGAAACACGACAACGATTGCCTGCCACAGAAGAAGCAGCAGGGCAATAGACAAAATCGGGATGCCCACGTTACGCAATAGAACGCGCCGGCGCGACTGAGTGGAGCCAACTACTGCACCCGATGACGTGGCACTGTCGGGGGTCACCGTAGACACCGGAACGTTCTGAGCATTCGAGTCCATCGTCAGGCGCCGCCGTGCAGCAAGTGCAGTATCTGACTCTTCAGTTCCACAAAACGAGCATCAGTGAGCACGTCAAGAGAACGCGGGCGTTCGAGCGGATTAGCAAAGTCCGCGATGATCCGCCCCGGCCGCGGGGACATGACCAGCACGCGGTCAGAGAGGAAGATCGATTCATCAACGTCGTGGGTAATAAACAAGACGGTGCGTTGGGCTTCCTTCCACACCTGGAGCAACCACTGCTGCATTTCGAGACGAGTCTGCGCGTCGAGGGCACCGAAGGGCTCGTCTAAGAGCAGCAGTGGATGTCGCGTCACCAGCGTGCGCATGAAGGCAACGCGCTGGCGCATTCCGCCCGATAGTGCGTGCGGGTAATGACGCAGGAACTCGCCCAGTCCATATTGTGTGGCGACGCGTCGGGCTTCCGCCCGGTCCTCGGTGGTCACCCCGCGAGTGAGTCGCGCCGCCATCGTGATGTTGTCTTCCACCGTGCGCCACGGCATCAAGAGGTCCTTTTGCAGCATGTACCCCACGTGGCCCGAGGTGCCGGTGACCACCTGATCCGCCACGTGCACCTCACCCGAGTCGGGCTGTAAGAGTCCCGCGATGACGTTAAAGAGTGTCGACTTGCCGCAGCCCGACGGTCCCACAATCGCCACGAAGGATCCGTCCTCTATCGTCAGCGACGTTGGTTCGAGCGCGACGGTGGAGCCGAAGGATTTTGCAATATTGTCCAGCTGCAAAAGTTCGTTCATACTCACGCGACAAATGTAACCGGGGCCTCGCGGAGTAGCCTCATGTGGTCTATGGCTCTCTCAATTGGCATCGTTGGTCTACCAAACGTTGGCAAATCCACACTCTTTAACGCACTGACGAACAATAACGTGCTCGCGGCCAATTATCCCTTCGCGACGATTGAACCAAATATTGGTGTGGTCGCCGTTCCCGATTCGAGGCTGGCGAAGTTGGCCGAGATCTTCAAGTCCGAGAGGATTCTTCCGGCGGTCGTCACCTTCGTTGACATCGCGGGCATTGTGCGCGGCGCGTCGGAGGGCGAAGGACTCGGCAATCAATTCTTGGCCGCGATTCGTGAATCCGACGCCATTTGTGAAGTGGTCCGTGTCTTCATCGACGACGACGTTATTCACGTCGACGGCAAGATTGACCCGGCCAGCGACGTCGCCACCATCGAGACGGAACTCATTCTGGCCGACCTGCAGACCATAGAGAAGGCCATCGTTCGACTCGAAAAAGAGGCCCGACGCAGCGGCGAAGCGGCCACCAAATTGGTTGAAGTCCAAAAGGCGCAGAAGTCACTCAACGAAGGAATCGTCATCTCCAAGGTCACCAAGGGTCTGGACCACGAGGCGCTCGCGGACTTGCACCTGCTCACCGATAAGCCGTTCATCTACGTCTTTAACGTGGACGAGGAAACCATTGGCGATGTGGCGCGAACCAAGGAGCTCGTCGATTCGGTCGCCCCCGCGCCGTGCGTCGTGCTCTGCGCCAAGGTGGAGGCCGAGCTCTCGGGACTCGACGAAAGTGACGCGCTTGAGCTGCTCCAGTCGTACGGCCAGGAAGAGTCAGGATTGGCCCAACTCTCTCGGGTGGGATTTGGTGCGTTGGGGCTACAGACCTTTCTGACGGCGGGCCCCAAAGAGACCCGGGCCTGGACCATCCACCAAGGCGATACCGCGCCCGAGGCGGCCGGCGTCATCCACACCGACTTTCAGAAGCACTTCATCAAGGCCGAGGTCGTTGCCTACGACGACCTGATCGCCGCCGGTTCCATCGCGGGCGTAAGGGCCGCGGGTAAGGCGCGGATCGAAGGTAAGGAGTACGTGATGCATGACGGCGACGTCGTGGAGTTCCGGGTTAACGCCTAGCCAGTATTATTTATGCAGGCGATTTCGACAGAGGTCGGCGCCTGTGGAGCAGTATTAATTCCTTAGGAGAACCATGACCTCTGATACTTTTGATTTCAAAGTTGCCGACCTTTCACTGTCCGACTTTGGTCGCGCCGAAATGACACTCGCCGAGCACGAGATGCCCGGTTTGATGGCGATGCGTGCCGAATTTGGTGACGCAAAGCCGCTAAAGGGCTCTCGCATTGCCGGATCGCTGCACATGACGATCCAGACCGCCGTGCTGATCGAGACACTCGTCGAGCTTGGCGCGGACGTGCGCTGGGTGAGTTGCAATATCTTCTCCACTCAGGACCACGCGGCAGCGGCCGTTGTCGTTGGCCCCCACGGCACCGTTGACGACCTCCAAGGCGTGCCGGTCTTTGCGTGGAAGGGCGAGAGCCTCGAAGAGTACTGGTGGTGCACCGAGCAGTTACTGCGCTGGCCGGGTCACGACGGACCGACGATGATTCTCGACGACGGCGGCGACGCCACGCTGTTCGTGCACAAGGGTCTCGAATTCGAGCGCGCCGGTTTCGTGCCGGCGCCAGAGAGCGCGGACTCCGAAGAGTATCGAGTGATCTTGGCGTTACTGAACAGGATCGTCTCCAGCGGCGAGAAGATATTCGAGCCCATGAGCGCATCGATCATTGGGGTCTCGGAAGAGACGACCACCGGCGTGCACCGACTCTACGAAATGGAGCGCGACGGCACGTTGCTGTTCGCCGCCATCAACGTGAACGACGCTGTGACGAAGTCGAAGTTCGACAACAAGTACGGCTGTCGGCACTCACTGATCGACGGCATCAACCGCGCGACCGACACGTTGATCGGCGGCAAGGTCGCCATTATCTGCGGCTACGGCGACGTGGGTAAGGGATGCGCCGAATCCCTCAAGGGCCAGGGCGCGCGGGTCATTATCACCGAGATTGATCCGATCTGCGCGTTGCAAGCAGCGATGGACGGATTCCAAGTCACCACACTCGAAGAGGCGCTGCCCATCGCCGACATCATCATTACCGCGACTGGGAATAAGGACATCGTCCTCGTCGAGCACATATTGATGATGAAACACCAGGCCATCTTGGGCAACATTGGTCATTTCGACAATGAGATCGATATCGCGGGGCTGACCAACTTGGCCGGCGTGCGTCGTGAGAACATCAAGCCTCAGGTGGACAAGTGGATACTGCCCAACGGGCGCGCGATCGTGCTGCTTTCCGAGGGCCGACTGCTCAACCTCGGCAACGCGACGGGCCATCCGAGCTTCGTGATGAGCAACTCCTTCACCAACCAGACCATGGCCCAGATCGAACTCTTCGTCAACAATTCGAATTACGAGAAGAAGGTCTACGTACTGCCCAAGCATCTGGACGAAAAGGTGGCCCGCTTGCACCTCGACGCACTCGGGGTGAAGTTGACGACGCTCACCAAGCAGCAAGCGGATTACATCGGCGTGTCGGTCGACGGTCCGTTCAAGCCTGATACGTACCGTTACTAACAACATCAAGGCGCGCGACGTTAAGTAGCGAGTGCGTCTGCGATCTTCGTGCACGCATTTCTGGGACTCGCTAATTGGTTGTGGGTAGTCTGAACTGCACGGGACCAGGACGACCCAAGTGAGATGGAGCATCAGTGACCGAGCAGCCTTCAGGGACCCGGGTACATGATGAACCCGAAACCCCGGCAGCAGCACCAAGTGCACGCCGACGATTTCCCTTGGTCGCCCTAATTTTTTTGTCCATTGTGCCCTTAGCCGCAATCGCAGTTCTAATTTGGGCCGGCCACTACCAACCGCTGTCACAGAACTTCGGTGGCGGTTACGGCTCTCAGATTCTCACGATGAACAATCAGTTGGCGCCACACACCTACGGCACGTATGGCCCACAAAGTGAATCGGAAACAATCTGGAACGAACCGGCCGGCTCTTACAAGGCCGCGGTCCAGTTCACGCTCAATAACGACGGCTCATTCCCCATCACCATTGACCAGGTTCTCACTCCTTGGGCACAGGGATACAACACGCATTTCGACACATTCTTCGACTCGACGAAACGAGACCAGGGCGGGTACGGTTACCGCGGCGGTCCAATTTTTCACGCGACGACGTTACCCGGTCACGGTGATCTCACCCTGGTGATGCACTGGACCGCACGGTGCATCCCCGGTGCGAGCACGACAACAACGCTCACGACGACGCAAGTCACGTACTCATTTATGGGGATGCACCACACCGTGAGCGTGCCGCTGCAACCCTTTGAATTAAAGTACCGACCAACGTGTTAAGCGGGCCCAAGAATTAGCGATAACCGGCGAAAATGTCGCTCACGCAGCCATCAACGTGTTGGGGATTCGTGATCCGGATGAACCATTCAGTGCCCATCACCTGCTTGAACTGCTCACGGCCCATCTTCATCCAGAACGAATCTGCTATCTGACTCTGGTGCGCCGCGAGGGCGTCAAATTTTGCGTCGCTGACATCCGAAATGTCAATCGCGGCACTGATGTCGGCGTCGGGGGTTCCCATCGGGATTTCATCCTCCTCGTTCGGGACTTCGGGCTCGTGCACGATTCCCTTCTCGAGGTCGGCCGCTATCTTTTCGCGCTCCTCTTGTTCCCAGCGTTCGCGGAAGCGGGCCATCACTGAATTGGGGATCGCGTTGTAATAGAGCGTCGGCTCGTAGTCGAGCAGCTTGATGGCGGCGTGCGTGATGAGGTGGGCCTGGATGTGGTCGGGGTGTCCGTAGAAGCCGTATTCGTTGTAGGTCATGATCACCTGGGGTCGCTCTTCGCGCAATACTGCCGCCAGTTTTTCCGCGGCGACCGACACCGGCGTCGCCCAAAACGACTCCGGATCGGAATTCTGTGGCCATCCCTTCATGCCCGAATCGCGGTAACCCAAACGGACAAGTCGGCTGATGCCCAGAATTTCTACTGCATTGTCGAGTTCAATAGCTCGCACGGCCGCCACTTCATCGCCGTCGTGGTGATCAGCGTCGGGCTTGGAGCCGTCGGGGCCGTCGCCACATTCGCCGTTGGTGCAGCACACGAGCACCGTGCGCACGCCCTGGTTGGCGAGCAGTCGGTAGGTGCCCCCAGTGGAGCTCGCTTCATCGTCGGGATGCGCGTGCACGGCCAAGAATGTCAGTTGTTCCACTTACAGTCCTCCAAAAAGATCAGTTGCATCTCCAGCCGCCTCGCGGCGGCTCCACGCGCGTTGAAACCACTCGGTTCCGAACATCAGGGCAAACAAATCGGGTTCCATCACTACGAGGTCTGCGTTATCAGACTGCGATGCGTGCGTGCGCAGCGCTTCTTGCTTTGTGCCGACGTACTCGTGCACGTCCATGGTGGTTGCCAGAAGCTCGTCGGGGATTCCGAAATCCGCCTCCGTAATAAACCGAGGCAGTTCATACCCCTGCTGCTGGGCTCCTTCTACAAAACCCTGAATGGCCCCTCGCGGCACGACGGGATAATAAAGACGTTCGGGCGACTCGGCGAAGTCGAGCGCGCGGCGAGTCACGACGTTGGACATGATGTGGTCGGGATGCCCGTAGAAACCATTCTCGTCGTAAGTCACCAGCACCGTCGCGTGTACCTCATCGAGAAGTGAGGCCAGCGTTCTCGCGACGCCATCAACGTCACAGTTCATGAAGGCGCGGGGATTTTTATTCTGGGGCCAGCCCACCATGCCCGAGTCGTCGAAGCCGAGCGTCACAATCCTGCTGAAGCCCACCAATGCGGCGCTGCGCTGGAGTTCAGAGGAACGAGTGGCGATAGTTTCGAGGTCGTCGTGCCCTTCGATATCTCCCGCGCGGTCTTCGGCGTCATAACCGAGGCGACCATTGGTGCAGGTAACGAGCACGACGTCGTATCCCAGTGCGGCGTAGTGCGAGGTTATTCCCGCGGTGAAGATTGCTTCGTCATCGGGATGCGCGTGCACGCAGACCAGCGTTTTAGAAATTGTCATTGATAGAGACTATTTGGTAGCGAGTTGGATGAATCGCACGACCAGCACGATGCCGGCAATCAAGAGGTAGGCGCTCTGGCCACGCATCAAGAGTCGCCGGGCCCGGGAGCTCACCATTGGGGCCAACAGTGTGAGGCGCGGTGTGCGCCAGTCGCGTCGATCGATGTCGTAGATCCGCGGTGGTTCACTTCGCCGCAGCCCGATGGGCAGTCCAATGATGAGCCCGAGTGTGGCGACCACGGACAGCACTTCGAGCAGCCCGATCACGTCCACCGACGTGAACAGGGTCGAGATCATCATCGTGAACGACAGCACCACGAGCGCGGTGATAATGATGACAGCCGCGATGTTAAGTCCCTTGCTGTTGACCCAGGGGCCCATGATCTCGCGATCGTTCGCGAGCAGCAACACGATGATGGTCGTGCTCGGCAGCATGAGCCCGCAGATTGCCTGGACCGCCAAGGTGATCAGTGCAAGCGGTGCTCCGGGGATCAGCGTCACAATGCCGGCAACCACCAACAGTGCGGCAAATCCTCCGTAGAAGCCCTTCGCCTCGGAAAAACGCACGTCCAATCCTTTGTTCGAACCCGACAGGTCATTAATCGCGTAGGAGCTCGCCAGGGTGACACAGGTGGCGCCGATGATCGAGGCGTTCAGCAGCACGAGCGCAAACAAGGCTCCTGCTCCATGACCCACGCGATGACCCAGGCCCTGGGCGACGCCGAGCGCGCTCGTGAACGACGTGGTGTCGCCGTGACGCGACAAGCCCGCAGCGCAGATGGCAACCAACGCCGAGGCGCCAATCACCACCACGAACGAGCCCAGAATCGTATCGACTCGCTCGTAGTTGAGCCAGCGCGGTGAAATTTTCTTGTCGACAATGTTGGACTCTTGAAAAAAGAGCTGCCACGGTGCGATCGTCGTGCCGATTATCGAAATGATCAGCAGCACCGCCGTGGACGTCGCTCCCCCACTGATACCGGGCACCACGAAGTGATGGACGGCGGTCGTGAAGTGAGGCTTGGTGACAATCAACAGCGGCACGACGAGCAGGTTGATCGCGACGAAGAGCATCATGAAGCGCTCCCATCGCTTGAAAGAACCCGATGCCGTGACGGCGAACAGCAGCAAGATTGCCACCGGCACCGCCACGTACTTGCTCACACCGAAGTACTGCATGGAGTACTCGACGCCGATGAACTCGGTGATGATGATGAGGAAATTGAGAAAAAGGATCGAGAAGATCGACAGGTTGCCCCAGTAACGTCCTAGTCGTTCTCGAATGAGACGGCCGTAGCCCACGGCCGTGACAGCGCCAAGGCGCGCGACCATCTCTTGAATGATGATGAGTACCGGGATCAGCAGCGGCAAGGTCCAGAGCAACGTGTAACCGAAGTTCTGGCCGGCCTGGGCGTAGGTCGAGACCCCGCCGGCGTCGTTGTCGCCAATCATGACAATGAGACCGGGTCCGATGATGGCGAGCAGCGTCAAGAGGCGGGCGCGTAATCCTCGACGGTCACCCGTGTCGTGTTCTTTGATCGTGCCAAAGGCTCCGCTGATTTGTTGTTCGTTGGTCCGTTCGCGCTCCACGCTCCACCTCCTTTCGTTTCGTTGTGGTCGTTCGGCGAAACAACCACGCGGAAACCGAGGCCGAGCTGTTAGCCCGTCAGAGGAGTCGTGCGAAGTTGTGTCGAGACGTCAATAGCCCTCAGGCTGGTACTAGGGGGTTTCAGAGAAGCCCCCTTAGAACGTGACCTTGATCCGGGCGGAACATCTCTACTCCTCCGCCGCGGTCATACCGAACTCGCGCCGCCAGCCCTGGGGCAGGAGCTCTTCGAGCAGGTCATCGACAGTAATGACACCAATCATCTTGCCGTCCTCTTCGTCGAGCACGGGCAGGACAGTCAGATTGAAGTCGCTCATCTTTCGAGCAACGCGGTGCAAGTCCCAGTGAGGGTGCACGAATGTCATTTGCGTGCGCGCAACCGTGAGCGCCAACTCAGCATCGCGCGCGCGCACGAGTGGCGCCACTGAGGCAGCGCCAATCGGCAGTCCGTTCTCGTCGAGCACGAAGACAGCGTGTAGGGATTCGGCGGGCGCCGTCGAGGTACGAATAGCTTCTAGCGCTTCAGCCACCGTGGCGGTCGCGGGCACCGACACGAAGTCGGTGTTCATCATGCCGCCCGCGGTGTCGGCGTTATAAGAGAGCAGGTTACGGACCTTCACCTGTTGGGCCGACGGCAGGTGCTCCAGGATTGGTAGTCGGCGGTCTTGCTCAATCTCATTGATGAGGTCGGCCGCGTTGTCGGGCTCCATTCGTGACAACAGGCGCGCGGCGTCCACGTCAGTTCGCGACTCCAAGAACTCCAACTGGTGCGTGACGTCGAGCTCTTCGAAGACGTCTGCCTCGAGCTCTCGGTCCAGACCTACCGCCTCAATGATCTCTTCGCCCTCTTCGTGGCTCGCCTGCTCGACCAAGTCGGCAATCTGCGCGGGGTGGAGTTTGGAGAGTTTGCGGTACGGAATACGCAGTCGGGCCGAGGGCACATGGGCCACGAAGGGTTCAATGGAAGCAAAGTCGACAATTGACTCGGCCTTCACGCGCTGGCCCATTTTCTGTCCTAACACCCGACGGAAGAACGGGCGACGACCGGGGTCCACGCCGACGACCTCCCAGCGTCCATCGATCTGGGCAATTTCGATCTCGTTGGCAATGATGAGGCGGCCGCGCACGAGGTTGATGAGGTGGCGTGCCAGCAGGTCCTCGGCGAGCAAGAGTTCGCCGGGGCGGCGCTCGAATCGGCGCAGGTCAACGCGACGGCCCTCAAAGGTCATGCGCCCTTCACTCAACCCACCGATCTTCCTAATGGGCACAAAGAGATTGCGCCCTTCGATACGAATGACGGCACCGACAATCGGCGGGTGCGCGTCGTCCCCGAGACGCGCGACTAGGTCCTGGACGCGACCGATCCGGTCACCGTCTTGATCAAAGATTGGACGGCGAAGAAACGTAGAGAGGTGGAGAATTTCTGCCATTGTTATGCCTTTAGGACCCTCTCAGGCTACCGCTTGGGACCCAGAAGTGGCCAAAAGATATGTGAAGGGCTGGCAAACTCCCGGTGACGAGCGGTCAGCGCTACGACGTCGACGGCGTGAAATTGCGCAGCACGTCACCCACGTAGTTGACGTCATCGTCGTTGACGCCCGCGTGCGTGACAAAGCGAACTCGCTGAGGCGCGATGGTGCCGCCCTCAACGCCAAGCGCGACGAGTTCGGCCACGATCTGCCTCGCCTGGGGGTGGTCAAAGGCCACGATGTTCGTGCGGCACGTCGCTGGGTCGTACTTCGATTCGGGAAAAGCCGCCGCAAACAATTCCGCCAGAGCCCGTGCTCGCGCGTGGTCCTCGGCGAGTCGCTCCACCATTGTCTCGAGCGCTACGAGTCCGGCGGCGGCGACCACACCGGCCTGGCGCATGGCGCCGCCCAGTCGCTTGCGCTCGATGCGCGCTCGCACCATGAGGTCAGATGAACCGGCCAAGAGCGAGCCGACCGGCGCACAGAGACCCTTGGTGAGACAAGTCATCACCGTCGCCGCCGGTGCCGCAAACTGTGCGGCCGACGTGCCCGACGCCACCACCGCGTTAAAGAGTCGAGCACCGTCGAGATGGACCGGACGTGCACCCACGGCGCGGCACAGCGCTTCGATGTCGCCAAGGTCCCACACCGTACCGCCCGAGGGCATATGCGTATTCTCAATGGCCACCATCGACACGTGCGGCTGATGATCCTGTTCGGACTCAATGATCTCGAGCACGTCCGACAGGGCCAGTGTGCCGAGGTGATCATCAATGCCCACGATCTGCACCGACGAGTTGCGGGCCGCGGCGCCCATCTCGAAACTCACCACGTGCTGGCCGCGTCCGGCGATGACGAGGTCGCCCGGCTGGGTGAGCACGCGCACGGCGATCTGGTTCGCCATCACGCCCGAGGGCACAAAGACGGCCGCTTCTTTTCCCACCATCGATGCGTAACGCTCTTCGAGCGCGTTGACGGTGGGGTCCTCGCCGTATCCGTCATCGCCCACGACCGCGCTCGCCATGGCCTCGCGCATGGCAGGGGTGAGTTGGGTCACGGTGTCGCTGCGCAGGTCTACCCGTCGAGTCATGACCAGAGGATACTGTCCGCTTCTACACTGGTCCGATGAGCGACAACTTCCTCGAACGACTCCCCCACGGTGAAAACGTGCACGGCCTGCTCGGTGTCGAGGTCGTGGAAGTGAACGCCGACAAGGTAGTCATGCAGGTAGAAGTCGGGCCCAAGGTCCACCAGCCCTACGGGATCTTGCACGGCGGCGTGTCGGCGCTGCTCGCCGAAAGCGCCGCGTCATTCGGCGGCGCCATGAACGTACAGCCCGACCAGATCGTCGTGGGTACCGAGCTCAACTGCTCGCATCTACGCTCCATGGCGGGTGGCATTTTGACCGCCACCGCGACGCCGGTGCGCGTTGGACGTCGGGTGCAGGTGTGGGCCATAGACCTCACTGACCAGGACGGACGCCAAATATGCGTCGCCCGCTGCACTTTGCAAGTATTGGACGCACCGTTGCCGCTCTAGAGCGACCACGTAGACTTTTAGCAAGACAAGTTTTGCGAAGGGGATGTGATGGGAGTTCGATTTAAGGGCTGGGGTATTGCCGTGCCCGACCGAATCGTCACCAACGACGAACTCACCAAGACCCTCGACACCTCCGACGCGTGGATCACCGAACGCAGCGGCATCAAGGAGAGGCGCATCGGTGGCAGCGCGCGAACGCTCGGCGCCTTAGCGGCCCAGCGCGCCCTCGACGATGCCGGTTACAAACCCAAGGACATTGACTTCATCGTGCTCGCAACGACGTCACCCGACCGCATGCTGCCCGCGACGTCCTGTCTCATTGCCGACGACATTGGATTGACCTGTCCCGCAATGGACCTCAACGCAGCGTGCAGCGGATTCATGTACGCGGTGCGCGCGGCCCAGGGTCTGCTCGAAACCGGCAACAAGCGGATCTTGGTGATCGGTGCGGAACACCTCTCACGCTGGGTTGACTGGACCGATCGCAATACCGCCGTGCTGCTCGCCGACGGCGCCGGGGCCACGGTGCTCGAATACGATCCCGACATCAACGACGTGCTCTCCTTCAGCCTCGGGGCCGATGGTTCAGCCGCCGACTTGCTCACCTGCGAGCACGGCGGCTTCATTCAGATGGACGGAAAAGAAGTCTTCCGACGCGCCGTTCGCGTCGTGGTCGAATCTGCCGAAAAGGCCATGTTCGACGCCGATATCAAGGCCGAGGACCTGGGCATCGTCATTCCCCACCAGGCGAACATTCGCATTATCCAGGCCGCGATGAAGCGCCTGGGCATCGAGATGGAACGGGCAGTAGTTGTGCTTGACCGTTACGGCAACACCTCAAGCGCGTCAATTCCGTTGGCCTTCGAAGACGCTCGCCAGAACGGTCGCATCAAGATCGGTGAGTACGCATTACTCACCGGCTTCGGCGCCGGCATGACCTGGGCCTCGTCAATAGTGCGGTGGTCGTGATGAAAGGTCCCACGCTCGTCATCCTCGCGGCCGGACGCGCCCGCCGATACGGCGGCTTGAAGCAGTTGGCGCCCATTGGCATGCACGGCGAAGGGGTCATTGACCTCATTGCGTCAGACGCCTTCGCCGCCGGATTCGATGACGTGGTCATCGTCATCAATCCCGAGACGGGGCCGCGCATCATTGATCACGTCGCGCAGTTCTGGCCCAGCGACCACCACGTCTCGTTCGCGATTCAAGAGAACCTGCGCGGCACCGTCGACGCAGTGCTCTGCGCCATGCCCTATCTCAGCACGACCATCCCCTTTGGCATCTCCAACGCTGACGACCTCTACGGTCGCGACGCCATGATGCAGTTGGGCCGGCACCTGGTGTCGAGCCGAAACAACTGCCTCATTGGCTTCCAGCTCGACAAAGCCCTCGTGGGCGACCTTCCGGTCTCGCGCGGCACGTGCAACGTCGTCAACGGCCACCTCACCGAAATTGTGGAGCGGCGCAACGTCCAAGCGACGCTCGAGGGATTTCTTGCCGACGACGGCGAGACGCCGGCGATGCTTTCGCCCGAAGCGATCGTCTCGATGAACCTCTGGGGATTTCAGCCAGGTATTTGGCCACTCATGAAAGATGCCGTCGAAGAACACGACTTCAGTGAGAGCCCTGAAGTGCTGTTGCCGGTCTTCGTGGGCGACATCCTGGGCCACACGCCAATGCGTTTTGACGTACTGCGAACGAGTTCACGGTGCATTGGCGTGACGCACGCCGAGGATCTCCCCTTGGCCCAGATCCTGGTTCGCCAGGACATTCAGTTGGGCCTACGTCCAGAGTTCGCCTTTTCGTCCTAGCGCTGATCGCGCCGCTGAATGGGTACATCGACTCAGCGACGTGGACCCTACTTAAAAGGAGACGGCGCCCCAGTTGTTGCCTGCGTCGCTCGTCTTAATTAACGAAGTCTCCACCTGATTTGAACTTCGCTGCTCGATTGCGAAACCGGTTGAGTGACTCGTAAACACAACTTGAGAGACAGGGTGGTTGAGAACGACGTGCCAGCTTTGCCCCCAGTTCGTGCCGCGCACCAACTGGGAACCGGACTTCGTCGCCTGTTGGAGGAGAACGGTTCCGGGTACGGGCGCTGCCGGCAGTCCCGGCACCGTCGAGTAGCTCCCTTGATAGGAACTTGAGAGTTGTCGTAACGGCTTAAAAGTCGCACCGCCGTCGTAGGAGATGAAGAGCCACGACGCTCCCCGGTTCCAATCACGGGGCACCGACGAAGCAGGTGGATATACGAATCCCGCGCTCTGGCACTCGACGAGCAGGACTTTGTCTGTCACGGCGACAATCGGAGTAAAGCTCGCGCCGAATGTTTCAATAGAAGGTCTATTCCACTCGACCCATGAGCCGTCTTTAGACAGTCGTGCACTCGCAGTGAATCCGCGATCATTCCCCGCCACAAACCATCCAATGGATCCGGCGAAAGTGAAAGCGCCTTCTAATTGCGTACCTCCTGCAGGCATCTCCAATTGTGCGTTGGATTTGCTCACCCACTGATCCGCGCTTGAATGAGTAGCGAGGATGTAGGCGCTACCGCTATCGTTTGATCCCCCGAACAGGTACGTCCACGCTCCATAGGTCGCCATTTGGATCACGCCAGCAGTAATTGAGAGCGGATCGAGGCGAACTTGTTGCCAAGTCTTGCCACCGTTGTGCGTCGACCACAGTCGATTCACCCAGTTCGGATTCTCCGTGTTCGACGTCACGGGCGCGGGGACGGTGCCATAGATCCAACCGTTCTGCGCGTCGGCAAAGTGCACGTTGAGCGTTGCGTACCCAGAGCCGTATGTGCCCCACGAGACGAGTTGCAGATTCTTGTTGAGTTCGCTCGGAGTCGGTACAACATTCCACGACGTAGCGGCATTGTTAGTACTTCGCAGGGCGGCACAGGTGTTCGTGGCGCAGTCATAGAGCGAAAGGACGTACCCGAGTTGGGGTGAAGGAAACGACAGAGAGACAGGGTCCAGTGGAAGAGAAGACGCCTCAGCCAAAGTCGGTGTGAGGTTCAGCGACAACACGAGGAAGATACCAACTAGCAGTAGCCGTGTTCTCAATCGCTGTTTCACCGGAACTCCCTTGACGTGCTTGGTCTATCACGCAGAGGTATCGCATGGCCCTCCAGGTGCCGTGTTACAAGAGATCTCATAAGTCGTATTCTTCTCGCATGGTCAGTAGTGATGTATGGGATGAGAAGACCGCTGCGCTCTATGACGAAGAAGAGTCCACAATGTTCGCCCCGGACGTCGTAGATCCTGCGGTCGAGTTCCTCTCTCAACTTGCCGGTTCCGGGCCCGCGCTCGAATTCGCGATCGGGACCGGGCGCATCGGCATT
>Ga0182015_10004203_pt1 | contig 15664 bp, 16 predicted proteins | sample 712P3MmetaG_FD_120478 | JGI IMG/M metagenome (GOLD analysis project Ga0182015, IMG submission 120478) | Permafrost microbial communities from Stordalen Mire, Sweden - 712P3M metaG | ecosystem: Environmental > Terrestrial > Soil > Wetlands > Permafrost | place: Sweden: Stordalen | collected... | reverse complement strand
CGTCCTCCGCGAGCCCATCTTCAAGGGAAAAGATCGGGTACTTCTTTAGCCAGTCCGCCCAGATCGCAATCATTTCGTCGGAACTCTTTCGTGTCTTGTCGGACTTGTGAAAAACGTACTGGCCGTTCTCGTAGAACTCGCTAGCAGCCGGGTCCAGGTTGACGCCAATATCCTTCCCCGGTTCGTATCCTGCCTTCTGGATAGCGGACAAGATCAGTTCCATTGGTTCTTCATTGGACCGCAACCGAGGAGCAAAGCCACCTTCATCGCCGACGCTGGTTTCGTAGCCCTTCTCGTGCAATACCTGTTTAAGCGTGTGGAACGTCTCAGCGGCAGCGCGCAATGCCTCGCTGAAGCTGGGTGCCCCCACGGGGACAATCATGAACTCCTGAAAGTCCACGTTGTTGTCTGCATGTCTACCCCCGTTCAGAACGTTCAGTTGCGGCACCGGCAAAACGTACTCATCGCGCGGTGCGAACTGCCGGTAGAGGGGGATTTTCTTTTCCGCTGCCGCGGCTTTTGCGGCTGCAATCGAGACCCCGAGAATTGCGTTGGCCCCCAGGCGGGACTTGTTGGGTGTTCCATCGAGCGCGATCAGTTCTTCGTCCAGGGTTTTCTGGTGGCCGGCGTCCATTCCCTTGACTGTTCCTTGGATGAGTTTGGTTACGTTGTGAACCGCTTTCAATACTCCTTTGCCGTTGTAGCGCGCCTTGTCCCCATCCCGAAGCTCGACCGCCTCATGTTTCCCGGTTGAAGCTCCCGAAGGGATCTTTGCAACGCCGATGGCGCCGCTCTCTAACAACACGCTGACTTGGATTGTTGGATTTCCTCGTGAATCGAGAATTTCCATCGCATCAACACTTCTTATTTTTGACATGAGTTCTCCGTACTATGAGTTCGTTACACCGATCCAGTTTGAAGCACGGTAATCAAGTCCTTTTCCACTTCTTGCGGAAACTGCAAAGCCTTCAGCCGCCCGATAGTCTCATCCACTGCGTATGGGAACGACTTCAACGAAAATGAGCCGTCCTCCCAGACTGCGTAACACGCATCAGACCTTCCCGTTTTTGGTTGCCCTAGACTTCCAGGATTTACCACAACACGATTCCCGATCTGGCGGACAAACGGGGTGTGGGTGTGGCCAACGAGCACCGCATCCGCTTTCACTTGACCCAATTCCTTCAACCAGTCTTCAGATTCTTCCGGGCAGTAACCGTATAAAAGATCCGATGGCTTGGCATGACACAGATAGAAGCTGGTGTCTTGCCGTTTCAATTCCAGTTTGAGCGGCAAGCCGCGCAGGAATTCCTTCTGGTCTTTTTTGAGTACGGAAGCGGTGTACCTGCGTGTTACGTCGGCCATCTTTTGGTAGCGAGCCCCGCAACGCGGGTCCACATCGTACCCAAGCGAGTGATCGTGATTCCCACGCACGACGACCGTACTGTTTGCTCTGACGAAATCAACCACTGCGCCCGGTTCTGGTCCGTAGGTCACCAAGTCACCCAATACCCAGAGTTCGTCGTATGCCTCCGGCAGCGCACGTACGGCGTCATAATTTCCGTGCAGGTCGGAGATGATGGCGATCTTCATGACATTTCTTTTCCAGTTCGAGAACCACAGGGATTCGGACCAACAAAGAACTGCATGGCTCGCGGCACGGAATCCTGCTCGCGTCCCGGAAGCTCGTTGCGATACTGGTAATCACGTTTGCGAATGAACTCTCCCAAGTCGGCCGCCAAATCGCTGAGTTGCACACGGAGTTGGGAAAACAATTCCTCACGCTTGCGAGCATCCTTCCATGTCTGGAGGGACAGTTCGCCATGCCGTACGCAAAGCCCATGTTTAGCTAGAGGCTTGTGAAACTCCTCCTCGTCCACGAGTTCTTCGAGAACCTGCGCTAGGAACTGCTCCTTGTCTCGGTTGTCTTGGCAGAACATGCAGTCGTGTCCCGGCACGAATATGGGCTTCTCCCGGCGTCGGAGTAGTGAGGATCGGGGGTTTGGCTCGCTTCCAGCTGCTTTGGCCAGCCCCGAACCAGCCAATGATGCGAGATCACTACAAAGGATTGCGATTCCGAAACCGCCAGTTTGCCAGGCGTATTCTTCGATAGCTTTGGCCATCCAGAAGTGGTGGAGACAGAATCCGCCTCCATCTAGAAACTTTTTCCGCACCGAAGGAAACATCATGCCTTCATGCAGAAACGAGTAGATCCCCTTCCGCTCAGCAGCATGCACCGCGTTGCAGATCGCGCAACCACCCAGCGCAAACGCTTTGGCGAAAGCGTTACGCGTGAACCACAGGCCCTGTCCTGGGCCAGACTGCTTTTCGAGCTCTTTGCTCCGCTTCAAGAGGCGTACCCGCGTTGAAATCGCAATTGGGATTAGGGCCGTCAAGATTGAGCCCGTAAAATCCAAAAGATCGCTTATTTTGAGGAATCGTTGCCGGGACATGACTCCGCGACAAGGATTCATCCGCTTGTCAGGAGTCATCAGCTGTGCCCGGCTATGTGGTGGGAACAGCGGTTTCGGTGAACTCCTTCACCGTTGATAACAACTTAAGTACAGCAAAGAGGAGGGGAGAAGTCAACGGGTTTTAGTTTCTGTTCTCTCTTATCAAATCCAAAACAAACAGCCTCCCTGATCAGAAGACATGACGCGTTCCAACGTGGCACTTGCCGCCTTCGATTCATCTGTGTTTGAATGATGGCGGCAATGGAGTTTGCCGCCCTGGTGTTCCAGGGTAAACTGCCGCCGCAGCTGGCGGCTGATGACTCCTCTCAAATCCTGAACCGCAGGTCGGTTCGTAAGGAACCTACGATGGGAGGAGTTTCTCACCAAGTCCGAGGGATTCAAGTATTCACTCGAAACCTGTCTCTGCCCAATCGGGTGGTCACAGGAATTCGTCTTGAGCAGGCATCTGTTTCAGCCTCTGAAGATCGCTGGGGTCCACGATCATGATCGAGACCATCGGGTATAACTTCCTGCAGGTCCTGTTCGTACTGGCCTTCGCGCCTTTGTATGCAGGCGTCCTTGCCCGCCTGAAGGAAATGGTACAAAGCAAGCGCGGCCCTTCTGTCGTGCAACCCTATCGGGATATTTGGAAGCTCTTTCACAAGGACCAAATCGTGTCGTATCAGACGACATGGATCTTTCGCGTCACTCCCTATCTGGTGTTTGTCGTGCCGATCTTCGTCACCATTTTGATTCCGGTGCTGACCGACTACCCATTGGTGTTCGCATTCATGGGCGACATGCTGGCCGGAGGTTTTTTCCTGGGGCTCGGTGGATTCTTCGCCGCGCTTGCTGCGGTGGACACGGGAAATCCTTACGGACCGATGGGAGCTAGCCGGACGCGCATGGTCGGTTTCCTCGCTGAACCAGTATTCATGATCGTGTTTTTCACGGTCTCATTCGTCTCGCAATCGACGATTCCTTACATCGTGCAACAAAAATGGGTGGCGAACGCTGCCGCTTTCTTCTCCCCGGCCCACGTACTGTTGCTAATCGCTTTTCTTATGCTGATTTTGGCCGAGGGAGGACGAATCCCGGTGGACAATCTCTCGGGCCACTTCGAACTGGCGATGATCGATGAATCGAAAGGTTTGGAGTTTTCGGGTCGGGGCGCGGCGTTGATGAAATGGGGCGGGGAGATGAAGTTCCTTGTCCTGACTTGCATCTTCCTGAATGTACTGGTTGCTCCCTGGGGCCTGGCTCACGGCCACACCGTTCTTAATGTTCTTACCGCAGTTCCACAAATCCTTTTCAAGATTCTTTTGTTCTCGCTGGTGTTGGTCGTGATTGAAACATCTCTCGCCAAGCTGCGGCTGTTCCGGATCAGCGAATTTCTGGGAGCGGCATTCATCATTTCGGTCGCAGCCATGGTGACGAGTATTTTCCCGGGAGGCTAACTGATGTCGACATCCATACCGGAAGCGCTGAACACGCTATGCGCGGGGTTGATCCTCATTTCTGCGTTCGCCATGGTGGCAACCCGGCAGGTTCAGGGAGTTCTGCGGTTCTTTGTGGCGCAGTCCGTGCTCCTGGCCGCGTCATCCTTTCTGCTCGCATACAGCCGCGTGTCGATTCATCTCTGGGCGCTCGGAGCGATTACCATCATCGGCAAGGTGCTGGCGATTCCCTGGGTCCTGCGGCGTCTTCTGCCCGCCGAATTTTATGAGAGGCGGGAAATCGCCCAGGCGGTCAACATCCCAACCTCACTGTTGCTGGCACTTATGCTCACAGTAGTTGCTGAGTTTCTCATGGGCCCGATTGTAGCCACGACGCATGATGCAGTGATCCGCGTGAACCTGCCGATCGGCCTGGCGGGGATTCTCATTGGCGCGTATTCGCTGGTAGCGCGCCGGGAAGCGATTCCGCAACTCATCGGAATTCTGGCGATGGAAAATGGAGCCTTCTTCGCAGGCATTGCGATCGCCCCCGAGTTACCAATCATCGCTGAACTTGCAGTGGCAGTTGACGTCGTTCTCATCGCAGTAGTGGTCGGATTGCTCACCCGCAACATTCGTGAAACGGTCGGAACTACCGAGGCTGCGGCTTTGGACGAACTCAAAGAGGAAGCGACTGCATGACGCTGATCGCAATCCTCGCGCTTCCTCTCCTGGCGGCGCTCCTCGGTTCGATACGGCCTCTCCGCCTCTATGCTTCGGCCATCACGATTGTGTCTACGTCGGCCTGTCTTGCCCTTGCAGTGTACGTTGCCGCCCAAGTGGCCGGTCATGGGCGAGTCGTCGCTATTCCCGGATGGTTTGAAGCTGATGGCCTGAGTGCTCTCATGCTGGTGCTGGTGAGCTTCGTCGTTGCGCTGGCATCGGTCTTCGCTCATGGTTACATGCAGCATGGCCACGACGCGGGGCGCTTATGGTCGTTTTACGGAAACTATAACTTGCTGGCCTTCGCGTTGCTGGCTGTTCCCTCGCTGGCAGAACCGAATCTTGTGTGGGTCGCGGTTGAACTCATTACGCTGTTCAGCGTCCTGTTGGTTGGCTTCGATAACACCGCGAATGCATTGGAAGCGGCCTGGAAGTTCGCGGTTCTCACGATTATGGGAGCGCCCATCGCGTTGCTAGGATTTTTTCTACTGTTTTGGACGTACCGTTCCACCACCGGTGGAGCCGAGGAGACTTGGGAAGGTCTTCGCCTCGCTGCGGCTTCCATGGACCCCAGTCTTCTGAAACTTTCCTTTTTGCTTGTCTTCGTGGGCTTTGGGGCCAAGTCAGGACTGGCGCCGATGCACACCTGGTTGCCGGACGCTCATAGCCAAGCTCCCACTCCGGTGTGCGCCGTTCTTTCCGGCGTGAAAACGACGGTGCCGCTCTATGTAGTCCTGCGGTTCCTGTCGATTATTCTGGCTTCTCCAGTGGCGCGCGTGGGCAACTGGATGATCGTACTGGGTCTAGTATCCGTCGGAATCGCCGCCTTTCTTCTGATCCAGGTCCGCGATTACAAGCGTATGTTCGCCTTTTCGACCGTCAAGCATATGGGCATCATCCTGACTGCAGCCGGCATGGCGACCCAAGCGGCGGATTTCGGAGCGGTCTCTCAAATCCTCAATCATGCCATCACCAAGTCGCTTTGCTTCTATGTCGCAGGAGCCATGCTGCTGATCCTGAGCACGCGCGAGATCGCATCGGTGCGAGGCCTCTTCCGAGTCTCGCCTTTCGCCGGCGGAGCGCTGTTGCTCTCCTCCCTAGCCATCGCCGGCGCTCCTCCATTTCCGATTTTCTTGAGCGAGCTTTCCATCCTCTCTGCAGGAGTTCAAGCTGGGCACAAAGTTGTGGTTGCCGTGCTCGGTGTTTTGATCGTCATCGCCTTCGTGGCCATTCTGTCGCATGTCAACCGTATGGTAATGGGCAAACCCGCAGAACACGTTTCGGCTGCAGTGCTGCCCGCAAGCTGCCGCTTCACGGTGTGGGCAGCTGCTGTGCCAGTGGTATTGCTGGGGGTGTACGTTCCGGCCCCGGTTCACCATCTGCTGCAACTCGCAGCACAACAATTAGGGGGCCGCTGAATGAGGCTCGCTGACTCCTCTACCGCGAAGGTGCAGAACATCAACCCCCAGGGCTATGACGCCAAGAGTCTGGCGGCTGCAATCGAGAAACGTTTTTCCCCGGCGGTCTCGCCTTCGGCGAATGAAGAGAGCCGATTTGACCGTGCGTTCATTCTGACTCAGCCCGAAGCGTTGCCCTCGTTAGCGCAATTTCTGTTTGGGGACGCCGGTTGTTCTTTTGGAGGACTGATTGTCGAGGAGCGCGAAGAATGGATTCTGCGTTACGTTTTCCTGATTCACGGCGAGAGCTGGATTCATTTCATTCTGCGTCTACCACTGGCGACGAAAACCGTACCGAGTATCAGCGCGCAGATTCACGCCGCCGACTGGTATGAGCGTGAAGCCGAGGATCTGTTCGGCCTGGAGTTTGAAGAGCATCCCCGCCTAGGAGACTTCATCCTCCATGATCAAGTCTGGCAAGAAGGACTGGCTCCCATGCGCAAGGCATTCGATGCCGGACAGACTCATCTCAAGAAGCGGCCGAAAGAAGACTGGCATCCGGTGCTGGTGGTTCAAGATCCCGGTGCGTTCGCGATGCCAGTCGGCCCTGTCTATGAGGGAGGCATCGGCGAGTCCGTCCATTTCCTGCTAGAGACGGTTGGCGAAGACGTGATCCGGGCTGTGCCACGGCTGTTTTACAACTATCGAGCTGTCGAAAAGGTCGCGGAGGGAAAATCGGTTCTCGATGCCTTGTTGCTAGCCGAACGATTCTCGGCCAAGTCGGCGTTCGCGCATTCGCTTGCCTACTGCCAAGCCGTGGAGAGGATCTTCCAGCTGCAGGTTCCGCTCCGCGCCCGTGGCTTGCGTATGGCACTGGCTGAGCTAGAACGCCTGCGGCATCACGCAGGATCGATCGCTGCCATTTGCCAGTCCACAGCGCTCTCCGTCTCCGAGGCTCATGCGGGCATCGTCGAGGAACAGCTCCTGCGTGCCTCGTGCGCATTTGCCGGGCATCGGTATCTGTTCGGATTGAACACCCCTGGAGGACTGCGACGCGATTTCGATGCGCAGAACTGCCGGAACTTGTTAGGAACTGTCGACACCGCTTCGCGCCAACTGCAGAAACTGGAGGAGCGCCTTCGATACAGCAGCAGTTTCCTCGACCGCCTCGAAGATGTCGGCATTATCAGCCCGGAGAGCGCTCGCGACCTGGATCTTGTTGGCCCATTGGGGCGCGCATCCGGTCTCGCTCACGACTTGCGCCGTGCTTGTCCCTATGGCGGTTACGAACGGTACCGTTTCGAGGTGCCTTGCGAGAAAGAAGGCGATGGATTTGCCCGATTGCGCGTGATCTTCTCCGAGGCGCAACAATCCGCGAAGCTAATTCGCCAGGCAGTCGAGTCGTTGGAACCTGGTGAGACTTGCGCGCCAGTCACTCAGGCTGATGCAGGCGCAGCATCGGGATGGGTTGAGGCACCCATCGGCGCCGCGGTGCATTGGATAAGACTGGACCGCGAACACAGAGTAGAGCGATACCGAATCTTATCTCCGTCTTTCCGAAATTGGCTGGGCCTTCATGTGGCGGTGGAGGACTTTGCGTTTCAGGATTTTCCCATCATTTTGGCAACCTTTGGGTTGTCCGCATCAGAGTGCGATCGTTAGATTAGGAGCGGCAATCGATGAGCTCGTGGTTCTGGCACGGAGTACGAAGAGGGATTCAGACGACGCGGTATCCTCAAGCGCCGGAAACAGCCGCGGGCGTTTCACCGGGACGGCCCTTAGCAACAACCTTTGCTTCCCCAGAGCAAGCATCCCAAGCTGCGTCAAACTGTCCAGTGCGTGCAATCACGGCCAGCGAGAATATTGCGACCGTAGATCTCAGGACTTGTGTGTGGTGCCAGCGCTGCCACTTTGGCAGTTCGAATCTGCTCAGCTGGGACGCGAGTTACGAATGGGCGCAGACACCTGTCATAAGAAAGGACTATGACCGATTGGAGACGGCCTTTAGTCAGTCGCTCCACGTCATGGTGGTGGATGCAGGAGATTGCGGAGCCTGCCTGCATGAGGTCAAGCAATTGAACAATCCGTTGTACAACATGCACCGGCTGGGCATCTTTCTGACCGCTACTCCACGGACTGCCGATGTCCTGCTCGTAGTCGGGCCGGTAAGTGAGAACATGCGGGGGCCGCTGCTGAAGACCTATGAAGCCATGCCGGAGCCAAAGCGTGTTCTGGCTGTCGGAACTTGCGCCATTACAGGCGGTGTTTTCGGCAAGAGCTTCATGTCGGCTGGTGGCGTGGGTATGGTCCTTCCCGTCGATGTGGAAGTACCCGGCGATCCACCTCCGCCGCTTGCAATCTTGCACGGTCTGCTCGTCGTGGCAGGCAGAAAAAAGCCAACAACTGCTCCCACGCAGACACGAGAGGAGGCCTAAGATGGTTGCGTACGCTGGCGCCGCTCTTCTGCTCTTTTTCGCTCTGTGTGCAACCGGGCCGATCCTGTCGTCGCTATTTCGCGGCAAGTATGCCTCGCTGGCCATCGCCTGGTTCGGGACACTCTGCTCCATCGTCCTCATGGCTGCGGCGGCTCTGCGTCTCGCAGCCGGAGCGGATTTCCATTTGAATCTTTGGACGCTCAACGGTTTCGGAACTCTGTCTCTTCATCTCGACGCACTGTCGGCTATTTTTCTCTTCGCAGCTGGCTTGGTCTATCTCTCCTGCTGTTTCTTTGCTCCGGACTACCTCTCCCGAGATGGGCACCCTGCTGGGCGCTATGGCTTACTCCACTTCGCTCTAATGGCTTCCGTAGTTTTGATCCTCACTGCGGGGGACGTTCTCATCTTCCTGATCAGTTGGGAGTGCATGTCGATCTTGTGCTACCTGCTCGTCAACTACGAGCAAGAGCCTGATGGCGATTTCGCCGCCGGGTACATCATGCTCGCGATGAGCGAGGCGGGATTCCTGGCTGTCGTGATCGCGTTTCTTATCGCTGGAAACGCTGCTGGGGGATATTCATTTGCCGCACTGCGGATGGGGGCTGCTCATTTGTCGGGTACGGCGACGTGGTGCGTGTTTCTTCTGGGGTTCCTCGGCTTTGGTGTAAAGGCGGGCCTGGTGCCCCTGAATTTCTGGTTGCCCAGGTCGTACACGGCTGCGCCGCCCGTTTTCATCCCAGTGTTCGCGGGCGTGACTCTGAATCTCGGTTTCTATGGAATCCTGCGTCTGAACGCCGACCTGGTTCCCGGCCATGGCATTGGACCGGGCCTAGTCGCTCTCGTAATCGGAGCCGTCACCGCGTTAGTGGGCATTCTCTACGCCACGACTGAGAACGACCTAAAGACGATGTTGGCGCACAGTTCCATCGAGAATGCCGGAATCATCGCGGCTGGGATCGGAGCCTTTCTGGTATTCCGCAATTCCGGGAACGCGATTCCCGCTGCTCTTGCGCTCACTGCCGCGCTTTATCACATGCTGAATCATTCGACATACAAGGCACTGCTCTACCAGGGAGCTGGTCACATTGAGGCCGCCACCGGCACGAGAGACATGGATCGACTGGGAGGCCTGATCCGCTCTTTGCCGGCGCTGTCGATCGTATTCCTGGCTGGATGTCTCGCCATCGCGGCGGTGCCACCCTTCAATGGTTTTGTCAGTGAATGGTTAACCTTGCAGACCTTCCTGCGCAGCGCGCTGCTTCCATCGGCCGCAGTCAAGATCGTCTTCGCCCTTTCCGGTGCCATCCTGGCGCTGACGGCCGCGTTGGCCGTCACTTGTTTCGTGAAGACGTACGCCATGAGCTTTCTGGGAACACCGCGCAGCAAGTGGGAATCAAACGCCGAATTCGCGCGCAGGCCACGTTTTTCCCTGACACTTCTCGCGGTGGCTTGTGTTCTTCTGGGAGTGCTGCCAACTTATGTCATACCGGCTTTGAACTGCGCCGTGGAACCTCTGGCGGGGGCGAGTGCAACCGCTGCGCTCGTTCCGCCGTTCTTTACAGCGACGCAAGCGAACCAACAGCTTCCACCTGCCTTCCTCGCGGACTTTCATAACCTCGGAGCACAAACCGGAGACCGATGGGTGCCCGGTCGCGGCCTCGTAATCCTGCTGCGAGGCGGAGAGCAAAATCCGGTGGTCTTTGCCATGTCTCCTTCTTACAGCGTCGTGGCGTTGACGATTCTGCTGCTGCTCTCTTGGTTCATCGCCACACGCCTTACTCGTAAACGCTCGCTCGTCAAGAATGAAGTCTGGGCCGGCGGCATTCCAACTCTGCTGCCTGAAATGACCTATACCGCAACGGGATTTTCCAACCCCGTGCGCGTCGTATTCCAGGCGATTTTCCGCCCGAATATTGTCGAGGACACCCGCGAAACGGTGGCCGTGCATTTCCGGACGGCAATCCGGCGACGCCGCGATGAGACGCACCTCGTGGATCGCCTCTTCTTTCATCCCGTAGGAATGATCGTGAACTCTGTCGCGAGACTGCTGGCAGGAATGCACCATGGACGTCTGAACGCGTACGTCGCGTACGTCTTAGGTTTTCTGATCCTGATTCTCGTTCTTTATCGAATTGGGTAAGGAGGGGCGCAGGAAGGATAAGAACATGTCGCATCCGTGGCATGACATTACAGCGGGAGAACACCTGCCGAAGGAATTCAACTCGGTGGTAGAGATTCCGCTCGGTTCCAGTGTCAAATACGAGTTGGACAAGAAGACGGGTTTGATACGAATGGACCGCCTTCTCTACTCGGCCGTTTACTATCCAGCCAATTACGGATTCATCCCCCAAACATTGGCTGAAGATGACGATCCGTTGGATGTTCTCGTATTATCACAAGAAGCGGTTGCACCGCTGACCATCATACCCGCGCGGGCGATCGGATTGATGACCATGATGGACACGGGAAAGAAGGATCACAAGATCATCGCCGTGGCCACGAGCGATCCGGAATTCAACGCTTATCACGAAGCCAGCCAACTCCCACTGCATCGTCTGCGCGTGCTTCGACGATTCTTCCAGGACTATAAGCAGCTTGAAAAGAAGATCGTCGAAGTAGAAGAAATCGCTCCTGTAGAAATGGCATATCCGGTGATCGAAGACGCGTTACATCGATATAGCGATCTCCGGCAACGGGGTTTCAGAGCATAGACGGGCAAGAATGGTTTCAGATCGAAAACCTGGCGGGAGCGACGGGTCTCGAACCCGTGGCATCCTACGTACAGGCAGGCGATTCTAAACCAAACCAACAATGAACTGTGCTGTGAGCATAATGGCGCGTTGTGGCATAAAAGTCATGATTAGGCTCTAGAGGGCGGCAGCCTGTGCAAACGCAGGAGAGAATTATCCGTAGCTAAAGGTACACTGTGACGGCTGAATCATGATGGAGTCTGCGCTCGGGGCCGGTGACAGGGCAGCGTTCTAACCGGAGGGAGTGGTAGCCGACTATCAGAGTCATTGAAGGCGTTTCCCGCGATCCCGAGAAGATCCGTCATAACCCCTCTGCGATACGCTCAGCAGATAAATTCCGGTGTTACCCAGCGGCCAAAACCCGAGGCGTGACCAGTATGATCTCAGCTTCCGAACGGCCTCTGCTTTGCCGATGTTGGGCGGCGCAAGTCTTTTCAGTGCTTCTGGATCGTCCGCAACGGACGGAGTGAACTGTAGCGGCCAAGGCTTGCAGGCTACCATCCCGCACCCTGTACCAAAAATGTCGATCGTACGGTGAATGGCTGACTCAGCGATCCCTAATCCCCGAAACTTCGGAAAGACCGCGACGTAGTCGATGATCAGTAGATCGAGGTCTACCACTTCGAACTCGTTTTGTATTTCTTCTTTCGGATAGCCAGTTTCCACGTCGAAAAGATGTTCCCAGTATTCTGAGATGTCGCCGGAGATGCCATCTCCAAGTCTTTCCGCACGGATGCCGTGGTTCAGTGCCTCGCCGAACTGAACGAGTGAAGCTCCAATATATCCGGCGTCCTCTTTTCCACGGCCTTCCGGTTCGGCAGTCATCCTTCCAAGAATGGAATGGACGAAGTCTGTCTCAACGGAGTCGTGCAGTTCGGCACGGACCACAAACTCAACATTCGCAACGACATTCTCATTGGAATCGGTTTCGCCAGGCTTCTCAGCCATTGTTTTGGTCGGTTTCATTTCCCGTCACCCCGCTTTTCTGAGCTTCCTATGCACGCGTTGCACGACACTTTCCGGGATTCGCAGCGTGGTATAGCCTCGCTTATACCGTGTTTCACCGCTCTCCCACTTGATCACTCCAGGTTCGTCGGTGAAAATACGCCGTATTGTTCGTTCGCTTAAGCCCCACAATTCAGCGACTTCACTCACGCAATAGTGTTTTTCAAAAGCCACACTGGCCGGCATCGCTGGCTTGCTTGGAGGAGCGTAGCTGGGCTGGGGAGAGGGTTCTGTTGCCATAGCACACCTTGTTTGATGTATGTAGTATGGGATTGAAATTTCGTCAAACGGACGATTTACCGGGCGGCCGAGACTTCTGCGCTAGGGGTGCGAAAGGGCAGAGGGGCTATTTCTTCTTGTTTTCGACAATTAACCCGTCTCTGGCGTCGGTAGGAGCGATTTGGCTGTGACCACGAAATGGGTGGTGACAGGTACGCCGCACATGAATAGCGAAACCGTTAGCTAGGAAAGGGTTTTGTACTAAGAACGTGCGGCACGCCTCACGACTTTGCCCGAGCGCCCATCCGCTATGTTGATCACCGGGGCGGCGGTGTTCAGACCCATCGTGGACCATGCCGTTCGAACGCTCGTTGCCAGCCTCTGCTGCCGTTCAAGAACCCAAGGAGCGTAGTGCTTCTGCGTAATCAGCACACTGGAGTGACCAAGCAACCGGGAAACCTCTTCCAAGGGCATCCCCGCAAGGAGGTACTCGACCGCAAATGTGTCTCGCAGCATGTGAAGATGAGCTGGTCTGGAGCTGCCATCAACCTCCAAAAAGAGCTTGGGATGTTTCTCGGTAGCCTTGTCCAGGATCTTCCCAAAGATTTTGATCCAATTCGAAACTTCGCTTTTACGTTTACTGCGACCACTCCAAAAGAAATAGCTCTGATGTGTGTAGGCGTTGCGCGGCACGTTGCGTAGTTCCTCGGCCACGTCGTGTGGCAGTAAGCCATAGACGGCGGAACTTGCTTTTCCTTTGACCTTCTTCTGGTACAGGAAAAGGGAATCATCGTCCCGCAACTTGTCCCTCGACAGACACGCAGCGTCCCCAGCCCTTAGGCCACTCCAACGCAAAAGCTTCAAATAGGTGCGCGCACGGCGAGCGTTTACCGTATCGCCATTCTTCTTGCCGTCACGACTATCATAGAGCCACGTTGCTTGAATCAACGCATCATATTGTTCGCGGGTGAAAGGTTGGGTCTCGTCCTGCTCCGGAGCAACTTTCTTGATTCTCCTAGCTGGATTTTCTTTCATCCATCCTTGTTCGACACAAAAGAAAAAGAACGTAATAACCCGCTGGTGTTGGTTGTGCCGGGTTGTGGGTGCACCGGGCCACGAGTGGATCCACCGACGCATGGTCTCGACATTCAACTCGGAAAGGCGAGCAACCGGGGGCTTCTGTTGCGCACACCAGTTCAAGAGTCGATCTTCCAGAGTAAGGCGGTATTTTGCTCGGGTCGCCTCTTCACGGTTCAGACGTTCCACTTCTTTCAAAAAGAGCGCAACAGCATCTGTGATCAGTACCTCGCGTGCCTCGCTCCTTCGGACTTTTGCTTCCAGTTCGCGCTGAAGGGCCTTCACCGGACTCCAGGAATCGCGGATTTCCTGTGCCCGCTCTTCCGCTCTTTCCCAACTACGTGTCTTTGCGCTTACCTGCCGAGAAGTATTCTCCCTGTAAACGTAGAGGTACTTCATGCAGTGACACCGTTTCCAGTACGGCTCGCCGTTCTTGGGGCAGGATTCTTGGTGGCGCGTGTAAACCGTAACGGTTTGGGTGGAGAGCGAGGCCGGCGGATGGCTACTGGCCGCTGGTTCTAAATCGATCGCATGGGAACCCATCGACTCAACTCCACAGACTGAGTTTGGAGAACAGCTTTTTGTAACGCGAAGAGCCGGAACTGACAAACGGCCATACGCTGAGCCGAACTCTCTGTTTCGGAGAGTCTAGCAGATCGTTCATTCAGTTTTCATTCAGTTTCGGGAGGGAACCTGTCGAATTACTGATTATGTGGAGGTTTAGGTTGGTTGCGGGGGGTGGATTTGAACCACCGACCTTTGGGTTATGAGCCCAACGAGCTACCAGACTGCTCCACCCCGCGATTTGATGATAACAACGGCGCTCGGTGGCGTCAATTTTTCAGCTTGGGGCGCTCGCACGCGTCGACAATTTTCGTGGGGTCGATGGCGGAGCTGTCGACCTGTTCTTCGAGAATTTTGCCGTCTTTTCCTATTAAGAAATTTATGCGGCGGGCGGCTTTGTATTTATCAACGTAAACGCCGTAGTCGCGGGTGGCGTCTCCGCCCCAATCACTCAGCAGCGGGAAGGTTATTCCAATTTGGTCGGCGAAGGCTTTGTTGGCGAAGGGGCTATCCATGCTCACACCCAGGACCTGGGTGTCGGTGGCTTCCAGTTTTTGCAAATTCTTCTGGAAGTTTTTCATTTGCTCAGTTCAACCACCGGTAAAAGCAAAGATGAAGAAGGCCAGGACCACATTCTTCTTGCCGCGATACTGGCTCAGCGTCACTTCTTTCAGGTTGTTTCCATCGAAGTAATGTAGTTTGAAGTCGGGTGCGACATCGCCGACCTTTAGCGCGGGCGGTGGCGCGACCGATTTGGTGTCGGCAGCGTGCAGCGTGGCGGTAAGGCCTCCGGCGAGCAGACATACCGTCAGTGTAGCCTTCGCAAGTTTGTGCATCAGTTTCGCTCCTTGACATTTTATTGTCTCAGCAAAAGAACAATGATGCCACTCTGACATTGCTAAGCGATGACGAAATTAGTACATTTCCTTTCGGAGATCTTGTGCAGAGCGCGAAATATCCTTGCGGAGTTTCTTTCGCCCCTTCGGGGGTATCTGTTTTTAGGTGATACCGAAGGAGGAATATGCGCCTTGTAACCATAGTTCTGATAGCTCTGCTGGCGTTGGCTTTTGCCCTTGTCAACGGCGTGTTGATGTTTGCTTCACCGAGGCACCACGCTGCATTTTGGCGGTGGTATACGCGCTCCAGAAGTTCGGTATCCGGAGTTGAGTCTGGCGCGCAAATTCAGCTCAGGATAGCTGGCGTCATCATCGTTGTTTTGAGCATGTTCTTTGGCTGGATACTTGCGGAGAAGATTCTGATCCGCTGAGAACCTTATCAAGGGATGGAAGGGGTTGATCCTTGCGATGACGGGAAACAGCAATTGGTTCGGCATCCTTGCCGGCGTTCTAACGATCATGGCCGGAGTGTACTCGCTCGATTTTGTGCGGTCTCGTACCCACGGCTTGCGCCTTGGGCTGCATTCTTATGCCGCTTCGCGGCTGAACGCGAGGGGCTCTGCCGCAAGTCGAAGCTCCGGGTTAGGTTTTCTCGACGGGAAACGAAGATTACCTCAGGGGCTAAAGCCCGCATTCCTATTGAGCTACGGCGGCACGGCTGAAAGCCGTGCCCTTCCCGAAATAATTTTCGAGATCTTCTGCAGTGGCTTTT